>Ga0105355_10002596_pt1 | contig 16191 bp, 18 predicted proteins | sample GOMGulsemesocosm_2_FD_83508 | JGI IMG/M metagenome (GOLD analysis project Ga0105355, IMG submission 83508) | Methane-oxidizing microbial communities from mesocosms in the Gulf of Mexico - GOM9C Gulf of Mexico | ecosystem: Environmental > Aquatic > Marine > Cold seeps | place: Gulf of Mexico... | reverse complement strand
ATAGGCGTTTTGTTGTGGTTTGCCCGGTTGGATGTATTCGATCCGAACACCATGCTTCTCAGCCCATGCCATGAGCTTTCCACTGACATATTCAGGACCATTATGGGCACATTATTAAGCTGATGGGCGATGGTGCCCTTATCGAATTTTCCAGCGTGGTCGATGCCGTTTCCTGTGCCATCGCAATTCAGGAGGGCGTAGCGAAACGCCAGGTCGAGATTTCGCCCAATCAACGAATTCTGTTCCGCATCGGCGTCAATGTAGGTGATGTGATCGTAGAAGAGGGAGACATTTATGGCGACGGAGTGAATGTCGCTGCCCGCCTCGAGGCGCTGGCACACCCCGGCGGCATCTGTGTTTCGCGCGCAGTTTTCGAATACGCGCGCGGAAAGGTCGATCACCCGTTCGAGGCGATGGGCGAGCATCAGGTCAAGAATATCCCTGACCCTATCGAGGTCTATCGCGTGGCCATGCAGAATACCCTTGGCGAGCCGCTGCGCACGCCGTTTCCCATGATGCGGTGGCTCACGCTCGGCGGTAGTGGGATCGCTGTCATGGTGGCAGGACTTGTGCTCTGGTTTCAGCCCTGGCAACCGTCCAGTTCGCCGCTTCCTCCTAAAGAGATCCAAGCACCCGCGGATCGGCCTTCACTTGTTGTGCTTCCGTTCGACAACCTGAGCGCTGATGGCCTCCGACAAACTTGGGGCGATTCAGTGACCTCAGGAAAAACCGTGCAATATTGTAACCCTAGAGTCGCGACCATCTTGTCGCTGGCGGGAGCGCGGGCCAGTGCAAATCCAAGACCTTGTGAAGCAAGTGACAGAGCTACAGACGTTGTGTCTACCATTCTGAAATCCATCGCCTGCAAATCGGCATTTGGAAACTGAGTGAGTATCTGATGCCAGCCAGATCGATGAGCGGTAACTTCGAACAAGCTAAATCGGCGCAAGTCTTCTACGCATTGCACCCGCGCGGCCAGTTCCGGCGTCGCAACGACATGCAGGGTTTCCTGCAGGAACGGCTCAGCCGTTTCGGCGAAATCAGTAACCGAGCCAAAGGCGATCTGCAGATCAGGCTCACGGCCAGGAAGGATCGTTCGGAAATCATTTTGGGTTTCGCCAGTTATGACATTCACACGCATTCCTGGATGCGCGGCTTCAAAGTCAGCAAGATGCTTAGGCAGCCAACTTGCGGCCATTAGAGTGACAGCTTGCAGTGTAATCGTCGATTGGGTTTTGCTGCCAAAAAGAGCTGCAGCAGTGGTTTCAACTGACGCAAGCGATTGTTGCACAACGGGAAGAAACGCGGCGCCTGCCGGGGTCAGTCGAACTTTTTGAGGTAGTCGCTGGAATAACGAGCGGCCCAAGTGGTTTTCCAAGGCTTTGATTTGCTGACTCACAGCAGGCGCGCTCATGTTCAGTTTTTCAGCAGCGCGAGCAAAGTTTTCTTCACGGGCAGCGGCTTCAAAGACTCGCAGCCAATTCAAAGAAGGTATTCGGGATCGGGTCATTCTTTAGGGTAAGCTCAGCTTAAGCTAAGTCACAAGAAGTATTTCTGGCAATGTGATGCTTGGCTGTCTTTGATGGGAAAAAGTCTAGGCAAGACATCGAGGACAACATACAAATGGACCTGACATCAGACCATAAAATCCGATACGAAACAGATGGTTATCTTTGCAATCTGTCGGTTTTCGACGAGCAGTCCGTTGCTCGCATACGCGCAGAAATCGAGGCCCTGGAGGAAACCCATAGCGCTGGTACCAACGGAAATGTTCTGGACCAGTATTTTCGAGTGAACGGCCATGTGGTGATCCCTTTGCTGGCTGATCTTGCGCGCACACCTGCGATCTTAAATGCCGTCGAAGATGTGCTTGGTGAAAACCTGTTGGTCTGGTCTGTTGAGCTGTTCATCAAAGAAGCCGGCAGCGAGAAAACCGTATCTTGGCATCAAGATATTACGTATTGGGGTATGGGGGAAACGAATGACGAGGTGACAGCTTGGGTCGCATTGAGTGACGTAACCGAGCAAGCAGGTTGCATGCGATTTTTGCCTGGTAGCCACAAAAATGGCATCGTTGCGCACGAAGATACCCAAGACAAAAACAACCTGCTTTCGCGTGGGCAACAAATTGCTGACATCAACGAAGATGACGCACGTTCCGGTCCGTTAAAGCCCGGCGAGATGTCCCTGCATCATGGCCGTTGTTTTCACGCCTCCGGCCCAAATCAGTCAGAGGGTCGTCGCATTGGCCTGGCAATCCGTTACGTGACGCCCGAGGTGCGCGATGGGTTGCCAGGACGCGATTATGCGATGCTTGTGCGGGGTGTTGATGAGGCAAGCGGTTGGGTCAAATTGGCTGGCCCGCGCGACCTGTTTCATCCCGCCGATTTGGCGCTTTACGACAAGATCATTCAGGATCAGAAGTCCACTCTGACAGCTGGTGCAACACATGACATCACGCTCTACGCTGGAAAAGAGAACATCACATGACCCAAACAGATCAAAATTACCAAGTGTCTTTCACCCAAATGAAGGACGGCACAAAAGAAGAATATGTAAAACTGGCCGAGCTGGAACGACCTTATCATGCGTTAACTGCTGATCGGGTGATGGATGAGATGCGCCGCCAAGGTGAAGCCTCGCTTGAAGGATATCCGATCACCCGCTTGCAACACGGGTTGCAATCTGCGACGCGCGCAGAAGCCGATGGCGTGGACATTGATTGGGTTGTCGCCGCTCTCTTGCACGATATTGGCGATGGTCTTGCCCCGCAAAACCACGATCGCTTTTCGGCTGAAGTGATCCGGCCATTTGTGCGCTGGGAGGTGTCCTGGTGCATCGAGCACCACGGAATTTTCCAAATGCTGTATTATGCCCGCCACTACAACTGGGACGAAAACGCACGTGATGAGTTCAAGGATCACCCATGTTTTGAGACCTGTGCGACCTTCTGCGAGCGCTGGGACCAAAGCGCTTTTGACCCGGATTACCCTATGAAACCACTTGCCTATTTCGAGCCACTGGTGCGTGAAGTTTTTGGCCGCAAAGCTTACGACTCCAAGGTTATTCAAGACGGCGTGTCAATTGGATTGAAATTTTAAATCTCTAACCGCCCATCAAGTTTCCTAAAAGGTGTACCTTCTCTTCTGCAGGCAATCATCAAAATGCAGAAGACGAAGTACGTGGCGTGGCATTGGCAGACGTGCATTTAGCGAGGTTTGAAAAGTGTGGCCTACGGCCCAAAGGCAAGTTAAAAAAATCGACCTCGATTTGACCAAGAACGTTTTTCAAGTCCACGGTATTGATGAGTATGTGAGGTCGCATTCAGCCGGGCGCTTCGAAGGGGCCAATGGGTCTTGGACCATCAAGGTGACTAAACCCAACGGGCTGACCTGTCTGGTGGCGTCTGGCCAGTCCTGGGAGGAGCTGCCGCCCGACGGTGATGACACCTGACGGTTTTTTTGGACACGTAACCCGTAATGTCGGCTAACTGCATTTTGGGGATCTTTGTGCATCGTGCATCATCCGTAATACAGGGCGGAGAGCCAACCTTCGCTGTGGTCGGCACCAATGGCTGCAATACGCAGGAATTTGCGTTTGCAAAGTGTCAGGATCGGCCCAAGCCTACCCGTGGTTACAAACTCAAATGCCGTGATGCAGCTTGGCAAAGCAGACATTATTACGTTGCCGCAGCATTATTGAGACATTTAGGTCTGCTCAGTGAGACCTTGCGATCTTTGGCCCAGATCACCGTAATGACCGCTTTGCAATCTATGCTGGCGCGAAGTCTGTTTTCAGGACGACCCGCCATGCATTTCCAGACAATGGCGATTGTTGGGGTTTTGTATTCTTGAGAGTTTCTATAGCGTACAACGCAACTTAGCAGAATGAAGTGAGATATACGTCATGACTGATCCGGCTAAAGAGATAGTCTTTCACAACTATCCGCAATCGCCTGTGGCAGAAAAAGTGCGCGTGGCCTTTGGCATCAAGGATCTGTCCTGGCGCGATGTTGAGATTCCACGTCTGCCGCCGAAACCGATGCTCACAGCACTCACTGGCGGATATCGACGCACCCCGGTCATGCAAATCGGCGCGGACATTTATTGCGACAGCCAGTGTATCATTCGCGAGTTAGAACGGCGGCACCCATCCCCGTCTTTCATGCCAACATCTGACGCCGGTTTGATGTGGTGTCTGAGCCGCTTTACCGACGGTGACATGTTCTCACTGGCCGTGAAAATTGTGCTAGGATCTGCCGGTGACAATTTGCCAAGCGATTTCGCAGAGGACCGTGGACGGTTATATCTTGGAGAAGATTGGGCGGCGGGACTTGAGCGCGCCAATGCGCAGCTTCCCCATCTTGTCGCGCAAATGCGCGCGCCGCTGTCTTGGATGAATGCACAGTTAAGCGACGGTCGTGCGTTTCTGCTGGGCAGTGATCCGGCGGCAGTCGATGCACAGATGTATCATAACATCTGGTTTATTCGCGGGCGGTGGAGCGGTGGGCCCGCTATGTTGTCTGAATTTCCCGACCTTGTGCGCTGGGAAGACAACGTCCGCGCGATTGGGCACGGAACATCAAGCACGATGAGTGCAAAAGAGGCCCTTGCTCTGGCGAAATCCACAGAGCCTGCTTCAGATATCGGTGTGGCACCGCACGATCCGCAAGACCTGCACGTCGGAGCGCCGGTAACGGTCAGCCCTGATCTCGATGGCGGCGAGCAACCCGTTGACGGCAAATTGCGTTTTGCGGATGCAGATACCATCGCGATCGAGCGCACAACTGACGAAGTTGGAACTGTCTGTGTCCATTTCCCACGCGCCGGATACCGCGTGACAACCAAGTAACGGTTGAATTCGGAACAACGATTGCAAAAGGAATGAGACATGCCGGTCATCCGTGTAGAAGTGCCAGAGGGCACGTCGCAAGAAATCAAAGCAAGAATCCGCGATTGCGTTAAACAGGCCGTTCTGGACACGCTCGCCCCGAAGGAGATCAAATATGACTATGTTGGAGTGCGCGAAGTGTTTGGCATATTGGGCGATGGCCTGCCGCTGGTGACAGTCGATTTGCGACCTGGTCGTGACGCGGGTCGCAAGAAAGCGCTGACCGACGCCATTGCCGCGATCCTGCAACAAGAGCTTAACTCTGATCCCGTCGATTTGTACGTCCTGTTTCGTGAAAACCCAGCCGAAAACCACTATACAGGCGGCACCCCGCTTCCTGATTGGGTCCCTGCCGATCAGTAGGGCCCAACAACTCACAGGCGACTAGCGATGGAAAGCACCGCGTAAAGCTGACATCTCTGGGTGGCAACTCTTCGATCTAGGCTCCTAGCCGACCTCTGAGGCGCTGCGGCAGCCTGAGTTTGCTATATCGGTCAACGTCGGGTTGTCGTTGTGGAGAGCATGGTGGATCGCAGGATCATCCATGAAAACACCAAACGTTCCGACCATTCGCTCACTTCGCTCTGCATGGAGCGAAGGCCGCATTAAAAGACCGCAGAAAACAAAACATGTCTGGGCGACTAGGGTTCGGCTTGAACTGGCAGAAAAACATCGCGACCTCGGGTTGTTTAACTGGGCCATCAACAGCAAGCTTCGCGGCTCTGCTGACTTAGCAATCAATACCGTATTTTCGTTGAAAGTCCGCTTCAGTGCAGCAAACCTGCTGATACTTTTACTTGCGCTACCCGCAACTTTATGGCCTTCGATGCTGAGTGGCAGCGGCTAATCGATGTAGGTGTCAGTGCGCTGTCCCGCCCTTTCTCGGTGAATCGGAAGCGTTCTGCCATAAAGTTGCTCAGTGCGCGTCACGCTGCCGACCATCCCTGGTTCTTCCACATAGGAAAAGATCGCCACATATCGTGGACGGTCACCTTTCAATGGTGCAACCCGATGTAACGAATATCGTCCACGGAACAACTGTAAGTCTCCGGGTTCTAAATCGAGCACCGTGACCTTTTCCGACGTCCCTTCAAGGACGCGCTTCACTTCCTCAAAGTTCTCGTCTCCTGTTCGAATACCGGGGGCGTATTCGAAAGCACCGCCTGCCTCGGCGTTTTGGATCGCAAGCGTCACTGTGAAATTATTGGTATCGAAATGCCATGGAAAGCCATTGCCTTCGTCAGCCATGTTAATGATCACATCAGCCAGTGGATCCGCGTAACGGAAAAATTTTTCTTCCTGAAGGCAATCCTGTATGAACCTATCGAACCCTTCAAAATTGTGCACGCTGCGCAAAGGATTGTGGTCGGCGAAATTATCCGCTGGGATGAATGCATTTGAGCGGTCAAAGAACTGTCGGCGTGGATCATCAATAGGTAGGCTTGGGTCGTCTTGGGTGAAATATGCGTTTGTTCGACTAAAAGACTTATGGCTTTTATCGGCTACGGACTCGGCTTCTTGAGTTAGTGCAGCAATGCCATCCGACGTCAGAAACCCCTTCAAGACAGCGCAGCCATCACGGGCCAATTTCTCTTGAACACCTGCCAAAATTGCAGTCCGTTCTGGGCCCTTCTTATGTATTGGGTATCTTTCCAGATTGATTAAATTCGCACTACAATATTGCATTTAGATCTCCCGTTTTTAAGTGAGATTTGAACGATTCGCGCGATCAATCTAGCTTGTTTGCGACCTGCCGGTATCCGGACATTCTGTCGAGGCGGCCATTCGCTACACTGCCAAATAGCCTCCAACTGGCAATTGACCTATCGTATTCTGCATTGGTGGTCCAAACGGCAGCTTTTGGAATATCCATCCGACAGTTTCCACACATAGCAATGGCCCGCATTCAGTCCCAACGTGCCAGTTGGGCGATCCCGCTTTGGGCTGCGGTTTCAACTGGTGGGTGCAACACAGGCCTCAAATTTCTCCACCGGTGTCTGATATTGCAAGGTCTTTCTAAGTCGTTCGTTGAGCTGGCGTGCGACTGCGCTGAGTTTAGCTTGGCAGAAGCCAGATATTTCAGTGCCTTTAGGGAAGTATTGTCAGAAAAGGCGATGGTGAATTTTCGATGCCCTGCCATTTCTGATCCGCGATCCCAAGTCAGAGACTTGTAGAGCTCCTTGGGAAGCAATCGTGCTTGATTGATCAGGGCTGTCGTCACGCTCTAGGTGTCCTTGTTCGCGACTTTGGCCAGCATCACGAAACGGCAATGGCGTTCATCCAGCGTCGCGATGTAGCTGTTGTTCGATCCCGCGATCAAATCGCCCTCCCCCTCTCGGGCATGCCTATCCTGACCAAGATTCGACGTCCACATTCAGTATTAAGCCGTGAGAAGGAATTTGGCCGGAAACCGAGAGTTTTCCCCGAAGATCTGTTCTACTGATGTCGTTAGGTATCGATACGATCCGAATTTTGCTTGCATACAACTTCCATGGCAGGCCGAAGCGCATCAAAAGACGGCCGAGTATACAGGCAACAGGCACTCAGGGAGGCCTGATCTAGGATTTCGTCAATTGTCTCGGTTCCATACCAGACAGAGGAGAGCGAGCTGTCTGGGCCACAATTCGTGCTGGGGCCGCCGCAGAGTGTTTAAGGCTATTTTCTGTTTAACTGTCAGTGGTGGTGGTTGGCCCCGCCACGATATATGGGCGTAAGCTCTGAACAAATGTATCAATAAAATCAAGAACAACTGGTGATTTAGCGCCGCTGGATGGTCGCAGTATCGACAGCCGGTGGTGGATATTCGGAAGAAATGGACGCACAATAATGCCGCTCTTGCGGTATTCCTCAGCATCCAAGGCACTGACGATCGAAGCGCCCATTCCTTCGGCCACCATAGTACATGCCGTGGTAAACTGCCTTACTTCGACCAAACTATTTATTTCCACTTTTTCTTCTGAAAATGCCCGCGAAAGACGATGGAAGAAGCGGCTGTCGCGACGGGTGTGTATTATTTTTTCACTTGCTAGATCACGTGGTGAAATTTGGTCTTTGTCCTTGAGCGGGTGCCCGGGAGGCAAAATGCATACTGTTCGTAAATAGAGATCCTGGCTATGGATGGCTGGGTGACCATTAAATCCGTCGGTTAACCCGCAGTCGTACTGCTCGCCTATGATCCATTCGAGAATACGCTCTGGACGATCAGGTTCCAATGTTACTGTTACACCAGGTTTTTCATTTAGGAACTTAACCAAAACACGTGGCAAATGACTTGTGGCAAAGCCTGGAAGACAAGCCACACGGATGTGGCCGCCTTTGCGCTCGACGATATCACGACGCAAGTCATCCAAATGATCAAGACTGTCCAGAATACGGTTCACCTCGCTCAGAAGGTAGCGAGAATCACTGGTAGGTTCGAGCATCCCGCGCCGACGATGAAAGAGTTCAAAGCCCGCCGCTTGAGAAAAATCCGACATCAATCGACTGACCGCGGGCTGGGAAACGCCCAAAACAGCCGCCGCATTAGTGATGCTACCGCGCTCCGAAACAGCACGAAAGGCTTCGAGTTGTCGTATCTTGAATTTCAATGTCTTAGCCGCCCTTACAGAGTTGGGATGTACAGTTCCTGACTTCAGGATATAATACAGCGTTATATTTATGTTGCAATTATTTCACTTGAATTATCTTTTGTCATGACGAATGCTGCCGCCACAGATAAAATTTCTTTCAGGGAGAGAGACATGGCTTTCACCAAATCAACCGTGGCAAGTGCCGCGCTGCTCAGCATGTTCGCGGGCGCTGCATTCGCCGAAACCGAAGTTCAGTGGTGGCACGCAATGGGTGGTGCCAACGGTGAGCGGGTGGACAAAATTGCAGCGGATTTCAACGCTAGCCAGTCCGAGTACAAAGTTGTGCCGACGTACAAGGGTAACTACACTGAAACGATGACGGCAGCAGTAGCTGCATTCCGCGCTAAAGAGCATCCGCATTTGGTTCAGGTTTTTGAAGTTGGTACCGCCACCATGATGGCTGCCAAGGGCGCGATCTATCCTGTTGAGCAAATGATGAAAGACGCAGGCGAACCGTTTGACAAATCAGACTTCCTACCAGCGGTGATTTCATATTACCAAACACCAGAAGGCGAATTGCTGTCGATGCCATTCAACAGCTCAACTCCTGTGATGTGGTACAACGCTGACGCGTTGAAAGCAGCGGGTGTTGAAGCGCCAAAGACTTGGGATGACGTAAAAACCGTATCTCAGGCACTGGTCGACAATGGTATGGATTGCGGCGTTAGCTTTGGCTGGCAGTCTTGGGTCATGATTGAAAACTTCTCATCCTGGCACAACATTGAGATGGGAACCGAAGAAAACGGCTTTGCTGGGTTCAACACTGAATTCACCTTTAACAACGACCAAGTTGTTGAGCGTCTCGATGACATCGCAGCTATGTCCAAAGACAATCTGTTCAAATACGGCGGCCGTCGTGGCGACAGCCTGCCAATGTTCACCAACGGTGAATGCGGCATGTGGATGAACTCGTCGGCTTACTATGGCTCCATCAAATCTCAGGCTGGTTTTGAATTTGGTCAAACCATGCTGCCACTAGACACCAAAGTTGCTTCAGCTCCGCAGAACTCCATTATTGGTGGGGCAACATTGTGGGCGCTGGCAGGTCACGACAGCGAAGAGTACAAAGGTTTGGCGCAATTCATGACCTATCTGTCTTCAGCAGAAGTACAGGCTTGGTGGCACCAGGAAACCGGCTATGTGCCAATCACTACAGCTGCATATGAGTTGTCCAAAGAACAGGGGTTCTACGACAGCAACCCCGGCACCGATACAGCCATCAAGCAACTCAGCTTGAATGTACCTACGCCAAATTCTCGCGGCATTCGTTTTGGTAACTTCGTGCAAGTGCGCGACGTAATCAACGAGGAGCTTGAAGGTCTGTGGGCAGGCGATCAATCTGCTCAGGACGCAATGGACAAAGCAGTTGAGCGTGGCAACACGTTGTTGCGCAAATTCGAGCGCTCAGCAAACTAAGCGCCTCTCCTTCTTGCGCCCGGCGGTTCCTTTGAAACTGCCGGGCGTTCTTTCCGTTTTCGGACTCCCCCCTTTTTTCTTATCTGAGGCGCCCATGCTTAAACGCGTCCATTTTCCGGCTTCTGCCTTGCCCTACCTTTTGGTAGCGCCGCAGATCCTGATCACGGTCATCTTCTTCATCTGGCCCGCCAGCCAGGCTGTCTATCAATCGTTTCTGATTGAGGATGCCTTTGGGCTGTCGTCCGAATTCGTCTGGTTTGAAAACTATCAGGTGCTATGGGATGATGATCAATATTTCGATACCTTCTGGCGCACGATCGTGTTTTCGGTCTGTGTAGCTGTGTTGTCGATGGGCGCGGCATTGATCCTCGCAGCTTTTGCGGATCGCGTCGTGCGCGGTGCAACAGCGTATCGAACATTGTTGATCTGGCCTTATGCCGTGGCTCCGGTGTTGGCGGGGGCACTTTGGGTGTTCATGTTCAATCCAACCTTGGGCATCTTCCCATATATGCTGGACATGGTCGGCATTGATTGGAACCACTACTTGAACGGGACCCAGGCGATGATGCTGGTGATAATTGCCGCAGCGTGGAAGCAAATTGCCTATAATTTCCTGTTTTACCTGGCCGCCATGCAGTCGATCCCGCGGTCCGTGATTGAAGCTGCCGCAATTGACGGTGCTGGCCCGATGCGTCGGTTTAAGGATTTTATCTTTCCGTTAATCTCACCCACAACGTTTTTTTTGCTGGTGATCAATGCCGTCTACGCGTTCTTTGACACCTTTGGCATCATTCACGCGGTAACGCAGGGTGGTCCGGCGAACTCGACCACAATTCTTGTCTACAAGGTCTTCAATGATGGGTTTATCGGTCTTGATCTGGGCGGATCGGCCGCGCAGTCGGTCATCCTCATGTTCCTGGTGATCACCATGACGGTGGTTCAATTCCGCTATGTCGAAAGAAAGGTGGAATACTGATGGTTGAAAATCGCCCCATTCTTAGTGTGGTTTCACATCTGGTGCTCATTTTGGGTGTGGTCATTGTGGCCCTGCCTATCTGGATCACCTTTGTGGCCAGCACCCACGACGCGGTGCGTATGACGCAGGTTCCTATCCCGCTGCTACCGGGCAGCCATTTCGTTGAAAACTTCAAGGAAACACTATTTGGAACTGGGTTGTCGAGTTCCGCCGGTGCACCGGTTTGGCGCATGTTGTTGAATTCGATGACCATGGCGTTGATGATCGCGTTTGGAAAAATATCTATCTCGCTGATTTCGGCCTTTGCGATTGTGTATTTCAAGTTTCCGTTTCGTATGGGTTTCTTCTGGATGATTTTCATCACCCTGATGTTGCCTGTAGAGGTGAGGATCTTGCCGACTTTTGAAGTCGTGGCCAACCTGGGTATGCTTAACAGTTATTGGGGCCTGTCGATCCCATTGATCGCCTCAGCCACGGCGACGTTTATGTTCAGACAGGTATTTCTGACGATCCCAGACGAAATGCTGGAAAGCGCGCGCATTGATGGCGCGGGCCCGATGCGTTTTTTCTGGGACATTCTGATCCCGCTGTCGCGCACTAATATTGCTGCGCTGTTTGTGATCCTCTTTATCTATGGCTGGAACCAATATCTCTGGCCTCTGTTGATCACAACGGACAGCGACATGACCACGATTGTTGTGAGTATTAAGCAGATGCTGGAAGCGGCTGAGCAATCCCCCAAATGGAATATCATCATGATGACTGCGCTGCTGGCAATGATCCCGCCAGTTTTCGTGGTGGTCGCAATGCAAAGGCTCTTCGTGCAAGGGCTGACTGAGACAGATAAATAGGCAGATACTCATGGCAACCATCACGCTCAAAGACCTTGTCAAAGCCTATGGCGATACTGAGGTTCTTCACCACGTAGCAGCTGACATTCAAGACGGTGAGTTTCTCGTCATCGTTGGGCCTTCGGGCTGCGGGAAATCCACGCTTCTGCGTATGATCGCGGGTTTAGAAACTGTCACTTCAGGTGAAGTTTCAATTGGTGACCGAATGGTCAACAAATTGGAACCGGCGGATCGAGACATCGCAATGGTGTTTCAAAATTACGCGCTTTACCCGCATATGTCGGTGCGTGAAAACATGGCTTATGGTCTGAAAATCCGTAGAATTGACAAGGGCGAAATCAATCGTCGGGTCGAGGAAGCCGCTGACATTCTTGAGTTGCGCCCATATCTGGATCGCAAACCCCGACAACTATCCGGTGGTCAACGTCAACGTGTGGCAATGGGGCGGGCGATTGTACGCGACCCTAAGGTGTTCTTGTTTGACGAACCTCTGTCCAACCTCGACGCCAAGCTGCGTGTTCAGATGCGGTTGGAAATTCGCAAATTGCAACAAAAACTGGGCGTGACCTCGATTTATGTCACCCACGATCAGGTCGAAGCGATGACGCTGGGTGATCGGTTGATGGTGCTCAACGGTGGATATGTGGAACAGATTGGCACTCCAATTGAGTTGTATGACCGTCCCGCGACAGTGTTTGTTGCTGGCTTTATCGGTAGCCCAGCTATGAACCTTATCACAATTGAAGCCAGGGAAAATCAGCTGGAACTGCCCAATGGTGTGCGCCTTGAAGGTGGCAGTGATCTCGGAAAGGTGACTTTGGGTATTCGCCCTGAGCATCTCGAGTCGGACGGCACAGGCCTGATCCGCGTGACAGCGCAATTGTTTGAACAGTTGGGCGCAAACACCTTACTACACGGCGTCCTAGAGAGCACAGACTGCGAGATCATCGTCAGTTTGCCGGGACATGTTTCCGCCGTCGCGGGCACTGTAATGTGCTTTTCTGTTCAGGCGCAGAACTTACATATATTTGACTTCCAGACAGGAAAACGGATCGAAGCATGACACTGTTTCCACAGCTCAATGCATTTCGTGGGGGCAACAATCAAGTGCGGTTGATTGGACATCGTGGCTCACGCGGTGTGATGCCCGAGAATACCATGCAAGGATTTGCTTTCACGCTTGATATCGGTGTGGACGCACTGGAGTTTGACGTGGTCATGACGCGCGACTGCGTGCCTGTGATTGCTCATAACAATCGACTGGATGCTTCATTCACGCGAGACCAGAAAGGGAGCTGGATCGCGGAACCGGGCCCCCGCATTGCAGACCTTACATTGGACGAGTTGCAGACTCTGGATGTCGGCGGACTCGACGGCCGTTCGACCTATGGAAAACGGTTTCCGGATCAGGCATTTCTAAATAATGTGCGTATACCTAGTCTCGAAGAACTGCTTGATTTCGCCAATCTGCCAGAGCGCAAAAATCTGGCTCTCATGCTGGAATTCAAATCGGATTTCGAGGCAAAATATCCGGTTCAGGAACGGGTTGAACTGGTCGCGAAAGTTGTGAGTCAAGTGCGTGCACGCAAATTGGAAACACGCACAGTTTTGCACAGTTTCGATTGGGATCTCCTGTCAGAATGTCGGCGCTTGGCACCGGAAATGCCAACCTCCTATCTTTCTATATTGCCATCCAATTTTCAGGGATCAGGTACAAAAAACCCTTCATTGGTGTGTCCTGACTTCGGTGCATTCCAAATGTCTTTGCCCCAAGCTGTGGCACGTGCTGGAGGTCAGATGTGGTGCCCCTACGTGGCTGATGTCACACAAGAGTTGGTCGCTGAAGCCCATCAATTGGGATTACTGGTTTCTGTTTGGACAGTGAATGATCCCACAGAAATCCAACGTATGATAGATGTCGGCGTTGATGGCATCGTGACCGATTATCCAGGGCGTGTTCAACGTATTCTATCCGCCCAAGGCATAGTTTGGCGTGACGATAACTACGGTCGAACTGTCTGACGTCAACGCAATGGGTCGAAATATGAGCTAGGCTCAGGACTTCGGTAGCGGTGCCGTCTCTGTCGACCGTAATATGATGAGCGGGAGCCACCGACGGCAACGGTTTCCATCGTAGGACTCTTTTTTGACTAGGCAGTGCGCGGGTTTTCGAAAGCTGTTATTTCATAGTCCCTCGCTATGAGATCGTCCCCAGCTTCATGCTCGCGTGCTAACAACCAACATGCTTCTGATCCAGTTCAGTAACCGAAGTTTCCATCTCATAGGCGTGCTCGAACGGAGGGGTCGGCGACAGTCTTGACCACGCCATCTTCGGGACCGCGTCCCGGTGAGGAACTCGTAGGACCACAATCACACAGTTTTCGGTGCAATACGCCTCAGTGTATTATAGCCGAACACCCTCCTATCATCCGCGGATTGGCGTGATTGAACTCCGTGCCATCCTGCTACAAGCGATGTAGAATAACACCCATGCGCCGCGCCTGAGCGACCTTTGCTCTTTTGCAGCCCCGGCGCTTCGCACACCAGTCGGCGTAAGTTTACGTCGCCTGCCTTGGTGCTACCGCCAATAACACATTGCTTGTTTTATTTTCCAATAGGCGCATTGTTATCGGAAATTGGGAGACATCAAATGGAACGTCGTCTGGCTGCAGTGTTTGTCGCTGATATGGTTGGCTACTCGCGTCTGATGGAAAGCGACGAAGATGGCGTTCTTGCGCGGCAAAAAAACCACAGACGGCAGTTGATTGATCCTGAAATTTCACGCCATCGGGGCCGGATAGTCAAAACAACCGGTGATGGGATGTTAGCTGAATTCTCGTCGGCCCAGGATGCTGTACGGTGTGCGATCGATATCCAGTCGGAAATGATTCAGCGAGAAACCGATGAAGATGAACAAAGGCGGATTAAATACCGGGTTGGTATTAATCTGGGTGATGTTGTTTTCGAGGACAACGACATATTTGGAGATGGCGTAAACGTGGCAGCGCGTTTGGAGGGACTGGCCGAGCCTGGCGGAGTGTGTATTTCCGATATTGTCCACCAGGCCGTAAATGAGCAGGGCCAGAAGTATTTTCGAGACATGGGCGGGCAAAGGGTAAAAAATATCTCCCGCCCAATTCGGGTTTGGCAATGGACGCCTGATGCGCCAGTTGAGCAAAAGAAGCCTGAGATGGCTCTGCAACAGCATGTGCAGTATTGTGACTCCGAAGACGGAACGAAGATCGCATGGGCCGGTATTGGTGAAGGGCCACCAGTTCTTAAAGCTCCCAACTATCTCAATCACATTGAATATGAATGGGGCAATCCAATTTGGGGGCCGTTTCTGGCCGAGTTCGCACGAACAAACCAACTGGTTCGTTTTGATCAACGCGGGAATGGTTTGTCGGATTGGGATGTCGAGACGATTTCTTTTGAAACGATGACCCAGGACATGGAAGCCGTTGTTGCGGCGTCGGGCCTCGGCCGGTTTGCACTCTTTGGCATCAGCCAGGGTGCCGGGTTCTCTGTCCGTTACGCTGCCAAACACAAAGAAAGAGTTTCTTGCCTAATCCTGTTTGGTGGATTTGGTCGTGGAGAAGCAATGCGCAACAACCCAGAGTTTGAAACCTTCTGGGAAACGGCGCGCGTGATGTTTCGCGAAGGTTGGGGATCAACCAATCCGGTCTATCGCAAATTCTTCGCGTCCGGCTTTGTACCCGATGCCTCAAAAGACATTCGCGATAGTTTTGACGAACTTCAAAGAATAAGTTGCTCGCCGAAAAACGCTATGCGCATCAAGGAAATGAACAGCCAAATGGACATTCTTGAGATCGCACGGCAGATAAAAATTCCCACACTGGTTCTTCATATTGAGGGAGATCAGGTCGTGCCGATTGAGGAAGGGCAGCTATTGGCCCGAGCGATCCCTGGGGCGCAATCCGTTAAACTTCCGGGAAACAGTCACGTGGCTCTGGAAAGCGAGCCTTGTTTCAACCTGTTTTTCGATGAAGTTCATGCATTCATAACCGAGCATGCGAGCAGGCCAAAGCTCTGATCAGTGACAACAGAGGCAAACTGAAATGGTGTTCGCTTTGGGCTGAATTGGACCTGACGAGGTGGCCGTCCACCTCATCAGGTCCAAACGCCCGGCGGCTGCCTTGTTACGAGACGTGGGCAGGCCCCTCTCGGCAGCAAGGCTTTGCCATGCGCCTGCCAGGGAGCGGGACGATTCGGGTGATGCGGAATCTGAACTCGACCGAGGACATCGACGCGCTGACGGACCTGTTCATCCTACGCGGCGTGCCCGGGCCCGCTTGGGATACCGTATACTGCGAAAGCTTCAATGGGAGAATGTGGCCCTCTCACACATGCTTTGCATGTGCTGCCGGGTAATAGACGAATTACTGAACGGCAAAATCTTCTATTCGTT
>Ga0105355_10002577_pt1 | contig 16248 bp, 5 predicted proteins | sample GOMGulsemesocosm_2_FD_83508 | JGI IMG/M metagenome (GOLD analysis project Ga0105355, IMG submission 83508) | Methane-oxidizing microbial communities from mesocosms in the Gulf of Mexico - GOM9C Gulf of Mexico | ecosystem: Environmental > Aquatic > Marine > Cold seeps | place: Gulf of Mexico... | reverse complement strand
GAAGAGTACCCAATAATATTATGAGGCCCACATATTGAAAAATTTTGCACAAAGCTGGCTAGATATTCAATCTCAATCAATAGACGGACTTTCTAGTGCCCTATTTTTATTAATTAATTCAGAAAGTAAAGGTTTAAAGCCAGCAGCTCAATGGCCACTTGAAAGTAAAGAGCCTTTAGCATTAATTGCTATTTCCAAGCTTGCTGTACAAAGTCAAAAAAGTGTTATTAATACACAGGTAGACCCAGAATCATTAGATAAACAGTCCTTTGATTATTTAGCGACGCCTATTTTTATAGATAAAAAATTCTTTGGTATTGTTGCTGTTAAAACAACTCATCATGATGAGGCGAAACAACAAAAAATATTACATGCTTTAACAGTAGGTACAAAATGGTTAGCCATGCCACAGCTAACAGAACAGATGCCTGATGACTTTTATGGCACAGTGATTAGGCTTGCGGTTAATTGCTTACAACAAGATTCATTAGCAAAAGCTTTTTCTGTTTTAATTTCTGAACTGACAAGGGAATATAAATGTGAACGGGTAGCCATAGGAATACAAAAACATCACCATATACAAGTAGTCGCTTTATCTAATAGTGCAAAATTTGATGATAAATCTAATTTGCTTAGAACTATTTCAGCGGCGATGGATGAGTCAGTAGATCAAGATAGAGTCACTATTTATCCACAAACAGAAACAGAAGTATCAGCAATTACCTATGCTCATGCGGATTTGGCGCGTAAATATGGAAGTGGAGCTATATGTTCTATTCCCTTGGTTTATGACGAGAATGTTTTTGCAGTGTTAACAATGGAGCGTAGCGAAAAGCAATTGTTTGATCAACAAACAATTAATACCTGTGAACAAACGTTAGCTTTAATTTCCCCTTTTCTTAAATTAAAGCAAGATGAAGAATTATTACTTATTCAAAAATTAGCCAAATCAACTAAAAACTTTACTGCAAACCTTATCGGGTTTAAATATTTAGGCCTTAAAGTATCGCTTATAGCAATAGCCATATTTATAGCTTTTGCAATGGCTACAGAAGGTGATTTTAGAATACATGCTAAAGCTGTTTTAGAAGGTAGAATTCAGCGAGTTGTTTCTGCACCGATGAAAGGGTTTATTAAAACCGCAACGGTAAGAGCGGGAGATACTATTTTAAAACAAGAATTAATGGCGACTATGGAAGATGCCGACTTTAAACTTGAAAAAATAAAATTAACAGCAGAACAGCAACAACTAAAAAGAGAGTACAGAGAAGCCATGGCCAATAGAGATTTGGTTCAGGTGCGTATTTTCAATGCCCAATTAGCGCAAGTTGATGCCAAAATTAAACTAAAGCAAGAACAGTTACAGCGTACGACTATCACAGCGCCTTTTGATGGTATTGTTATTGATGGTAACTTAAGTCAGTCACTAGGGGCACCAGTTGAAAGAGGTGATACACTTTTTACCATCGCACCTCTTGATGGATATAGAGTTATTTTAAAAGTGGACGAACGATCAATCTCCTATATTCGTCATGGACAGCAAGGTGTTTTAGCCTTATCCAGTTTGTCGGATAGGAAATTTCCTTTACAAATAGAAAAAATAACACAAGTTGCAACGGCAGACGACGGAAGTAATGTCTTTCATGTTGAAGCCGCATTATCAGATTTACCAAAGCTACTTAGGCCCGGAATGGAAGGTGTGGGTAAAATTAATATTGGCCGTGAAAAACTATTTTGGATTTGGACTCATGATTTAGTTGACTGGGTTAAACTTTGGATATGGTCATGGTGGCCTTAAAGGTAACAATATGAGTGAAACATTATTAAGTCCACATTGGTACCGAGTACGTAATTTAAAACCACAAATACGTCAGCATGTAGAAATGCATCGCCATGATTATCGTGGCTTAATTTGGTATATTTTAGAAGATAAGGCCAGTGGCCGAAGTCATCGTTTTAACGCAACGGCTTATCAATTTATTGGTTTACTCAATGGACGATTAACAGTTGATCAAATCTGGAATCAAATAAATGAACATTTAGGTGATTTTGCACCGACGCAAGAACAAATAATCCAGCTATTGGGAAAATTACATACAGGTGATTTATTACAAGCAGGGTTACCAGCAGATACAGAAGAATTGTTTGATCGTGATAGGCAGCATAAGCAAAATAAATTAAAACAACGATTTGCCAACCCCATTGCTATAAAAATTCCGTTATGGGACCCAGATGAATTTTTAAAACGGCATGAGGGTAAAGTAAGGCATCTATTTAATGCTTATGTTGGCATTATTTGGCTATTAGTTATAGCCGTTGCCGGTATCACTACCGCCATTAACTGGGTAAGTATCAGCGCTTATTTTAGTATTAACGTTCTTTCTCCCTATAATCTAGTCATCATGGGATTACTTTATCCCGTCATAAAATTTCTGCATGAATTAGGACATGCTTTCAGTGCAAGAGTACAAGGTGCTGAAGTCCATGAAATGGGGGTGACATTTTTACTCTTTATGCCAATTCCCTATGTTGATGTTTCAACTGTAAATTTTTTAAGAGGCAAAGAGCAACGTATTTTAGTGAGTGCTGCAGGTATTCTTGTAGAGTTATTTGTATCAGCCTTAGGCTTATTTCTTTGGCTAAGTGTAGAGCCTGGGATTATTAAAGATATAGCCTTTAATATAATGATAATAGGGGGGATTTCCTCACTATTATTTAATGGTAATCCATTATTAAAATATGATGGCTACTATATGCTAGCCGATGCACTAGCAATCCCCAATCTTTACCAACGATCTACCCAGTACTTAGCCTTTCTTTGTCAGAAATACGTATTTGGTGCAAAAGGTTTATCATCACCAGCAACCGCACCTGGTGAAGCAAGCTGGTTTGTTATTTACAGTATAAGCTCATTTGTTTATAGAATAAGTTTGCTGTGGGTCATTATTCTCTATCTGGTAGATACTTTTTTTGTTATTGGGGTGATATTAGCGGTATGGATGCTAGTAAGGCAAATACTGGTACCCATAGGCAAAGGTATATTATTTGTTTTTAATAGCCCCTCTATTCATCAACAACGATTTAGAGCTATAGGTACTTTTGTTGGTATTTTAACGGCTTCTTTGGTGATTTTATATTGGCTTCCTGTACCCGCATATACACGATCAGAAGGGGTGATATGGATGCCAGAAGAAGCACAGCTTAGAGCTGAAGTTGATGGTTTTGCCGGGCCGTTGTTAATTAATCTACCGGGAACTGTAACAAAAGATGCAGTCGTTGTTAAAATAAATGATCCCTTGTTAAATACCGAAGTTGAAGTTTTGTTCGCCAAATTGAAAGAGCTTAATACAAAATTTAGAGCCGAATGGAATAAAGATAAAATTAAAGCCGAAAATATTAAAGAAGAAATGATTATGGTATCGGCTGAATTAAAATATGCTAAAAACAAGCAACAGTCGATGCAAATTGTGAGCAAAAAAACAGGAAAATTACTTATTCCTGAATGGGCTGATTTAAAAGGAAAGTTTGTACAAAAAGGGGAGGTTATTGGATATGTAATTGATAATTCATTACCCTCTGTACAAGTGGTGGTTACTCAGTCAGACATAGGGCGGCTTGCTGAAAATATTAAAGGGGTAGAAGTTAGGTTGTCAAATTATCCAAACCAGGTTATACCCGCAACCATTACTCGTTGGGCGCCAGAAGCAACCAACCAATTACCCAGCGAAGCTTTAGCCACCGTTAACGGTGGAAAAATAGCAGTAGACGCTGCTGCTCAAGAACAAACGAAAACGCTGGAAAAAGTCTTTCATATAGATTTACAGTTTACTCCTGTTAACCCCATGAATCATATTGGACAACGTGTTTATGTCCGTTTTGATCATGGAACAGAACCTATCGCAGAACAATGGATGAGAAGTATTCGTCAAGTATTTTTGAGGCACTTTAATGCCTGATAATAAACTACGCCCAGGTGTAACGTTAGGCTTATACCCACAACAACAAGAAACATGGCCAGGTATTTTAGAAACACAAATTCGTTTATTTGTGGCAAAAATGAAGTATCAAATTGAGCGACGTAAATACACGCATAACTATATCCTTAAAAGAGTCAATGCCTTTGAAGCAGAGGTTCAGAAACTCTCAGACCAAGAGATGGATCAACATATTAACCAGTTGAAAAAACGACTACATCAGTTTGGGTTAAAAGAAAGCTTAGTTGCAGAGACATTTGCAACGGTTAGAGAGGTTTCATTTAGAGTGATAGGTAAGCGACATTTTGATGTGCAAGTTCTTGCAGGTTGGGTCATGATCAATGGCATGTTAGTCGAAATGGAAACAGGGCAAGGTAAAACACTCACCGCAACTTTACCTGCTTGTACAGCAGCATTAGCAGGAATTCCTGTCCATATTGTTACATCTAATGATTATCTAGCAGAAAGAGATGAAGAAATATTACGTCCCTTATATCAAGGAATGGGATTAACTTCGGGGTCGATAGTTGATGGAATGGAAACCGAACCACGTAAAGATGTCTACAAATGTGACATTGTTCATTCTACAAGTCAGCAAATAACCTTTGACTATTTGCGAGACCGAATGGAAATGGGGGATGACATTGGAAAACTGCAAATACAGTTTAAGCATTTACAAAACCAGCAACAAAGTAAGCCTTCAGCATTTTTATTACGGGGACTTTGTTTTACCATAATAGATGAAGCTGATAGTTTGTTAATTGATGAAGCCAAAACGCCATTAATTATTTCCCAAACAAGAGAAAATGAAAAGCAAAACCAGAGTTATGCAGATGCTCTCTATCTAGTAAAATCTTTAAGTGATACCGACTTTAAAATTAATGAGACACATCAAGAGATAATTTTAACATCTACGGGCAAAACTAAACTGCTTGAATTAGCCAAAACACTAGACGATGAGTGGCAACAAAAAAGACGTAGAGAAATAATGGTTATCCAAGCCTTAAAAGCTACACATCTGTTTATTAGAGATAAGCATTATTTGGTACGTGACGACAAAATAGAAATTATAGATGCCTTAACTGGCCGATCAATGCCAGACAGGTCGTGGGAACATGGGTTGCATCAATTAATTGAAGCTAAAGAAGGCTGTGAAATTACAGGAGAACGAGATCCCTTGGCAAGAATTGGCTATCAAAAGTTTTTTAAACGCTATTTACGTCTTTCAGGTATGTCAGGTACGGTGACGGAAGTTGCAGGAGAACTAAACAAAGTTTATGGATTAAGGGTGGTTAAAATTCCAACACATCAGCCCACTAAACGTAAAATGCAGGCAGAAAAAGTCTATAAAAATACAGAACAAAAATGGCAGGCCTTTGTACAAAAAATAACTCAAATACATCAGACTGGCCAACCAATACTTATTGGGACTAATACGGTAGTTGATTCAGAATTGATTAGCGATATATTAAACAAGCATACATTACCCCACCAAGTACTCAATGCAATGCAAGACAAACAAGAGGCAGACGTTATTGCTAAAGCAGGCCAATTAAATAACATTACAGTAGCCACGAATATGGCCGGAAGAGGGACTGATATCTCGTTAGGGGAAGGAGTTGAAGAAATAGGTGGCTTGCATGTCATTGCAACAGCAAGAAATGATGCAAGGCGTATAGATAGACAATTATATGGTCGCTGTGCAAGGCAGGGTGACTCAGGAAGTGCAGAGGCATTTATGTCTTTGCAAGATGAAAACCTAGCAACTTTTTATCCAACTACTATGCTTAAGTTTATAGCAGGTTTTTGCAGAAATAATAAACCTTTACCCATTTGGCTAGGAAATATTATATTAATATTGCCGCAAAAATGGATAGAATATAAACATTTTAAAGTTCGTACATTGTTAATTAAACAAGATAAACAACAGGCGAAAGTATTATCCTTTACAGGGCGAATGGAATAAAAGATCACAAATATGAAAATAATAAAAAGTCTTTTAATGGGAATGCCGTTACTTATTACGCAAGCATCAGTTTTAGCTCAAGATGAAACAATGCTTGATTGCCTCGTTAAGCCAGACATGTATATAGATATTAGTAGTCCTGTTGATGGCATACTAGAGTCAGTGTTAGTTAAAAAAACAGATACAGTAAGTAAGGGCCAGGTACTGGCAAAATTAGGTGCAGGTGTTGAATTAGCAAGAGTTGTCGTTGCTGAACAAGAAGCTTTAATGGATAACCAGGTTTATGCAAAAGGCATCAAATTATCTTATGCTAAACGAAAAGTAGGGCGTATAAAGGGACTCTATAAAGAAAATGCATCATCAGCACAAGAACAAGATGATGCAGCTACAGAACTAAGAATTGCCAGAACAGAATTGGCACAAATTAAATTAGATAAAAAGAAAAACGAATTAAAACTGTTGTTGGCCCAAGCTGAGCTAAATCAGAAAACTATTATCAGCCCTATCGATGGCATTGTCGTAGAACGCTATCTTATGCCTGGAGAGTCGGTTCAAAACCAGCCTATTTTACAACTAGCAAAAGTTGATCCTTTATTGGTAGAAGTGGTTGCGTCAGCAAATTTATTTGGTCAGATTAAAACAGGTATGGCTGTTGAAGTTAAACCCGATTTCCCTGTCAATAGTAGCTATAAAGCAAAGGTTGATACAGTTGACAGAATTATAGATGCAGCCAGTGGTAGTTTTACTATTCGATTAGAATTGCCCAATCCTGATGATAAGCTGGTGGGCGGTACAAAATGTATTGCCATTTTTCCCATAAAATCAGTGGAAAATGGACATGCTCAAAATAATCAGTCAGCTGATGATGCCTTACCCGAAGATATTAAAGCTTTGTTAGGGCAATAATTAGAGTGATTGATTATATTGTAAAACCTGTTTAATGAACGATTTAAAATCATCTAAATGATTTTTATGGCTATATACAAACCACAGGTTAATTTAGAAAAGATGACAAATTCTGGTTTTAGCCTCCCCCTTTGAAAAAGGGGGATTGAGGGGGATTTTATAAAAAGGGTAAGGTATTGAATTAAAACATCCTATTTTAAAGTTCAAATCTCCCCTAACCCTAATACTGCTTACTTAACAATTAATATGATAACTAACAACAGCTTGTCTTTGTAGGTTGGGTTAGATTATCAAGCAAAGCGCGATAACGTAACCCAACAATCCCACATAAATCTGCAAATTGTTGGGTTACGTTTTTTACTTCGTCAAAAAATCTAACCCAACCTACGGTGTATCTCATTGAAAATAAAGTAATAATTTCTTAAGTAAGCAGTATTATCCACTGGTCGGAATGACAGCGTCCATTAAAGTGAACCTAGTCTAATGTCAGTATCGAGAGTAATCAGCAATAGCTTAATAGACATTTTATTTAAATGTGACCGAGTTCTTGATAATTATTGTGAATTTGTGAATTCATAGGATTTTAATGTTCTGTCAATTAGATATAGTGTGGAGGGTTAAATTGGTGGTTTTAACAAAAAACTATCATTAGTAACAGTCTTTTGGGGCGCAGGTTTTAACCTGCATTCTTTAGCTCAAGAGCAGGCTAAAGCCTGCGCCCCAAAATATATAAATAACCTTAACAACAGATTCGACCGACTACGAGATATAGTAATGAAAATTTTGACTATACTTAATTATCTATTGGAATAACTAGTTATCTAGATGGAAGGCAGAAAAATAGTGGGTGGGCGTTGTGCTTTAAAAACTGTGAAAACATATACTCCTACTAGAACAGTCTCCAAAGCACTGCTCCCCATTATGGCAAATGTCTAATAGCCAACCAATTAAGTAACATGGCTATATACAAACCACAGGTTAAAGAATCATTTACTTGCTGATTTTTAGTGATATTTTTAAAAAATTAGTGATTAAGGTAGGAGGGGCCTATTGGCCGCGACTGCTCTTGATCTTGTTTCGGTCGCGGCCAATAGGCCCCTCCTACAGACAAGAATAACTCTAATTTTTTATAAGCCTGTGGTTTGTACAGAGGCATGTTAAATAATGTCAGTTGTAGAACTGTAAAAAAAGAATAATACCAAGGTATCAATATGAAGCATAAAGTTCATGTGAAATTTCATTCAGAAGCGCTATTAGAAGAGCTAGAAGCGCGACAGTTATTTTCAGGTGGAATAGAAGGTATTTTAGCGGACAATAATGAGCCAGAAGCAGCCGTTCATATGGAAGTGATTGCTGAAGCTGAATTAATAGAAAGCCCCGATTCTATTGCAGCCAGTACAACAGAGTTAATACGCCAAGAACTAGTATTTATTGATACTGATGTCGATAATTATCAAGAATTACTCAACGACATTATCAATCAGAGTGATGAAGAAAGGAGCATCGAAGTTATCTTGCTGGGTAATCAGCGTGATGGCATAGAGCAAATCACAGAGACCTTAGCTGACTTTCAAAATCTGGATGCTGTTCATTTAATCTCTCATGGTTCAGATGGCAGTATAGATATTGGCAATACAACTCTTGATGAAAATACCTTAAATCAAAGTCTAATGGAAATTAGTGATTGGGGTGATGCTTTTACAGAAGAGGGCGACTTCTTAATTTATGGTTGTAATTTGGCTGAAACTGAAGAAGGCCAAAGTCTGGTCGATTCCTTAAGTCATTTGACACATACAGATGTGGCTGCATCAGATGATTTAACGGGTGCAGCAGCATTGGGTGGTGACTGGGAGCTGGAATATAACAGTGGAAGCATCGAGTCAGATATAGCCATTTCTGCCGAAGCACAACAACAATGGAATGCCGTTTTAGCAGAAACTATCTATGAATCTTACAACACCGTAACCGCGCCCACTGAATTAAAGTCAAGTATCCCTTCAGGACAGACTTTTACACACACTAGCGATAATGGTACTTACGATGTTAACCAGATCAGTTTGCAATTGATCAAAGATGTGGATGCCGCCTCTCAAAACATCACTGTCACCCTGAGAGACACTTGGAATGGCTCCATTCTGGGCACTGCAACCATTTCATCCGATACCCTAACCACCAGTTATGCTAATTACGACTTTGGCTTTAGCGATGTCACTTTAACCGATGGAACGACCTATTATATTCAAGCAATCACCAATAGCTTATTAGGTAAAGTTTATGTCGGCTCAGATGGTTCTGGTACTTATGCCAATGGTGCTCAACTTGATAAAGACGGCGATGTTATTATTGGTAAAGACCTAGCATTTTCTATCAAACAAGTGACAGCCACAGAAACCATTGCCGATCAATTTGATCAGGTTTCATATAATAATTCTGATGGCACTCAAGCCTGGACAGGTGATTGGGTAGAAACAGCAGATGATGGTTCTGCTGGCACAGGCGATATTCGAATCGAGAGCAATCAATTACATATCGATGACGTAGGTGATGGTGGCGCTGGGGGTGGAAGTATATCGCGTGCTTTTGATTTAACAGGAGCAACGACAGCAACACTAAGTTTTGATTACGATGCCAATGGTTCAGGTGGTGTTGACACGATGGCTATCGAAGTATCATCTGATGGCGGAGCAACATGGACAACACTGGAAAGTATTGATGTTGTAGGCGCTATTAGTGGTACTAAAACTTATACATTAGAAAGCCATGGTTCGCTCACTAATGATATGGAAGTTAGATTTAATATTGTCACAGGTTTTGGTGGAGCTGGACAATATTTTAAAGCTGATAATGTACAGATTGAATACTCAACTGCCGCTTTAACACCAATAGCACACTGGACATTCGATACGGATGCAACAGATTCCAGTGGTAACAATTATGACGGCACATTAATTGATAATGCATTTATAGATACCACCGATGGCACTGATAAAATTGGTGCTGCTAAATTATCATTAGATGGCACTGGTGATGTTGTTGACCTATCCGCACATGTTGCAAGCTTTAGCGGCTTAACAGAAGGCACCATTTCAGCATGGGTGAATGTGGCGAGTGGTGATACCAGCTTTAACGCTATTTTTGATATTAGTGATGGTGCAGGCGTTAGCGAATACTTAACCCTATTTGTAAATAATGGAAAGCTAATTTTGTCAACTGGAACTGGAGGCTCGATTGACATTGAATTATCTTCAACAACGAGCATTAATGATGGTAATTGGCACCATGTGGCATTCAGCTCTTCTGCGGGTAATGCCATATATCTTGATGGTATTCAATTAACGGAAGCATTAGGTACTCTGGCATACAATAACGGGGATAAAGATTCTTCTAGTTTTTTTGCTGACCTTAGCTCCCTCAATAGCGTAAGTATTGGTGCTTCTAACCTAGGTGTGATTGCAGGTGAATTTAATGGTCTTATTGATGATGTGCGCCTTTACGATAATGCATTAACTGCAAGTCAAATAAGTGAGCTTAGTAACACTGCACCAGTAGCAGGCAATGACACAGCTAGTACTGATGAAGATAGTGTACTGAATGTCGCAGCACCCGGTGTTCTGGGCAATGACACCGATGAGGATGTTGTAACCCTGTCACCCACTGCCGGTAGCACCATGAGTTTTGATGCGGCCAATGATTCAGACGGAGATTGGCTGGATGATGATGCTACAGCCCGAACCTGGACTATGGATGCTTTTGGTACAGAGGTCACGCATACCACATCACTGGCCAAGCCATTACCGGGAATTACCGCGGCCTACCGGTTTAGTGGGGCTGTGCCCAGTGGTGCCACCATGGGTTCATTTGAAGACTTGACCGGTAACCCAACGGATACCTCGGCGTCATTTGAACTCTGGTTCCGTCCAGATGTTTTAACGGGGCAGCAGATATTATTTGAAACTGGGGGGAGTACCGATGGAACAAGTATTTACCTCGATGGCTCAAATCTGATATTTGTAGCTAAAGATGGTGCAGTTCTGGACCAGGTATCGGTAGACCTGTCGAGTCTATATGCCGATCCTACTGCTGAATTCATCCAGTTAGTTGCTGTTATCGATATGACAGGCAACCACATAGAATTGTTTATCGATGGAGTATCTCAGGCCCAGGCTTCTCTGAATGGTCTTGATTGGGCTGGTGCTGGTGGTTCAGGATTAGGTCAGGTTAATGCGGGCACTGCAGCCGGTAGTGGCCAATTTGATGGTGACATCGCTATTTTCCGCTTTTATGAACAGGCATTAACGGCTACAGAGGTTGGCGATAATTATCAAGCAGTAACAGCAAGTGGTGATACCCTGACGGTATCAAAAGTAGAGGGGAGTGCGGGCGATGTCGGCAACCAGATTTCACTGGCTTCTGGCGCTTTGTTAACAATGAATGCCGATGGCTCCTATAGCTACGATCCAAATGGACAGTTTGAATCACTGGGTGCTGGTGATTCTACGACAGATAGTTTTAGTTATACGGTAACAGATGGAATAGCTACCGATACAGCTACGGTGACAGTAACCGTTAATGGTGTTAACGATGCCCCGGTTATCACTTCAAGCAATGCTGTCAATGTCACAGAGAACCAGACCACTGTTCTTACCGTTACCGCATCTGATGCAGAGGCAGATACACCAAGCTTTAGTATCAGCGGTGGCGCCGATGCAGCATTGTTTATAATTGATAGCAGTACCGGTAATTTAAGCTTTATCACAGCACCAGATTTTGAAACTCCCATTGATGTCGGTGCCGATAATATTTATGAAGTAACCGTACAGGCCGACGATGGAAATAGCGGTACGGATAGTCAAACGATCAGTGTAACAGTTACCAATCAAAACGATGTTGTACTCGATGCAACATCCAGTGTTGAAACAGCAAATTCAAGTGTGACAATTTCGCATACAACATCAGGTGACAATAGACTGATGTTGGTGGGTATTTCAATGCATACCGACAATGGTACGGTAACTTCTATCGACTACAATGGCACAGCACTGACTCTGGTCGGTGTGCAAGAAGATGCTGGTGGTAAAGCGCGTATTGAAATTTGGAGTCTGCTTGCACCAGATACGGGTACTTATGACCTTAATGTTTCTTTTTCTGGTAGTCGTTCTGCCATTGTCGGTGTTCAGACATTTACTAATGTTGATCAAACAATAGCTTTGGGGGCATTTGCAAGTGCTGAAGGCAGTAGTGATTATGCATCATTATCGGGTATAACATCATCAGAAGGTGACCTTGTATTTGGTGTGGTCGATCATCATAAAGGAACCAGCTTGACGCCTGATCCAGGGCAAACAGAATACTGGAATTTTGTGGGTGATAATACTGTTGGTGGAGCAACTCTGGAAAATGGTAGTACAACCGTTGATTTGGGTTGGTCTCTTTCTAATATCGAAAAATGGGCAGTAGGCGCTGTTTCTATCAATGTTTATGAAAATGGAGTTTATAATCAAGTTCCAATAGATCAGATCACAGATGAAGATACAACTTTATTATTTAATACAGCAAATAACAATCTAATTTCAATTACACAGTCTGATGCCGGTGTGTCAGCCATAGAGGCTACAATCAGTGTAGATAATGGCGTTTTAAATTTATCAGGGACAACGGGCTTAACTGTTGTTGCGGGTAGCAATAACAGTTCAACCATGACAGTTCAGGGTACTTTAGCCGATTTAAATGCGGCACTGGACGGCCTCACTTACACCACACCTGCTGAATATAATGGCACTGATACCTTAACGATTAATACCCTAAATTCAACGCTACTCAGTTTAAATATTGATGCCAATTTAGCGGGATACTACAGTTTTGATAATACCGCAGATCTTGGTGATGACAGCAGTGTCGCAGGTACTTTTGATGGGGCCGTTGTTGGTGCAACATCAACAATTGATGCTACACATGGTGAAGTATTGAGTCTTGATGGCAATGATCATGTCGAAATATCAGGACATTTAACAAATCCGACCAGTGTTACGCTATCTGCATGGGTTGATCTCTCTGTTGCAGACATAAGTGGTGCTGATGTCATCTCTTTGGGTGATAGTGTTGTTCTTCGGTTAGATTCTGACGGTAAGATAAAAGGTATTTATCATGATGGTAGCAGCTATCAGTTTGCTGAAACCACCTTGAGCTTGGCAGGTACAGGTTGGCATCATGTGGCCTATACGATAGACGATGCAACCCATACGCATACACTTTATGTCGATGGTGTAGAAGTAGCGTCCGTTGTCGAAACCACTTCTGTTGATTACACCAAAGGTGCTAATACCTATATTGGAACACATGGAAATGGCTCGACCACCTATGATTTTAACGGGAACATTGACGATGTCCGAATTTATGATAAAGCATTAACGGCACAAGAAATTGCATCACTTGCTGATAGTTTGCAACTACAAGCTAGTGATACTGTGGCAATAACCGTGACTGCAATCAACGATATAGCTGTTATAACCTCTTCTGCTGGCACAGTAGCTTATATCGAACAGGCAAATGCCACAGTCATAGATTCAGCCATCACGCTGACTGATATTGACGGATTTAATAATGCCGACCCATCAGACCAATATACGGCAACAGTGCAAGTCACCGGCAACTACGAAGCCGCTGATATTCTTGGCTTTAGCGATACCTCAAAAATTCAGGGTTCGTTAGTAGGCGACCAGTTGACACTCAGCGTTATCGGTGGTCAAACAGCCACCATTGCCGAATTTGAAGCTGCATTGCAATCTGTCACCTTTTATAGCAACAGTGATGATCCAATCACTCTGGATAAAACGATTTCCTTCACATTTGATGATGGTGTGGATAGCTCTAATACTGGAACCAAACTGGTACAGGTGACTGCAGTTAATGATGCACCGATTTTATCAATCAATAATAGCAACTTGCTTTACGCTTCTGGAGCATTGGAAATAGACAATGCCTTGAGTGTATCGGATATCGACAGCACCCACCTGGAATCTGCAACCATATGGTTTACCACTGGTTACCTTCCTTCAGAAGATACGCTGGTGTTTGTCAATCAAAACGACATCACTGGTTCATTTGTCAATGGCGTACTGACCCTGACTGGAACCGCCACTGTAGCAGATTACCAGACTGCCCTGAGCTCAGTACAGTACGAAGATATTGCCGACCCGGTCACCAAGGGTTTGCTATACATCAGCATGTCTGTCAATGATGGAACAGCTAATAGTAATGTCGATACACGTATCATAGAGCTGATCGATGGAGGCAACCCCAGAGCGGGTGATGACAGTGGTACCGTTTTAGAAGGTCAGTCGATTATTCTCGACCTGGCGGCAAATGATGCAGATGATGTTAGTCTAGATTTGAATTCAATCACCATCACTTCAGCTGCTAGCAATGGTTCCGTAGTAGTGAATGGCGATGGCACAGTGACCTACACTCATGATGGATCAGAAACACTTTCTGATTCATTTATGTACACCATTACCGATGGTGCTTTAACATCTAATGTAGCCACAGTGAACTTAACGGTAACACCTGTAAATGATGCGCCAGTATTAACGAATGGCAGTAATGGCACAGCCAATGAAGGTAATGCCTACGCAGCATTTAACGGGGCATCACTTTCAGATGCCGATAGTGCCGATTTTAATACTGGAACTCTAACCTTCAGCATCGCTTCTGGCAGTGACTCAAAAGAAACGTTATTTTTATCGACTTTTGGAGGTGTTTCAACATCAGGTAGTGATGTGCTAGTCAATGGCGTGCTAGTGGGTAGTTTCTCAGGAGGCACTAGTGGTTCTGATTTAGTTATTACACTTAGTAACGATGCAACAGTTGCACGTGTTCAAAATGTTTATCAAGCTCTAGCTATTGGTGCGATAAACGGTGAACAGGACCCAACAACTGGTGTACGTACATTAGAAGCAGTATTAACGGATGGAGATGGCGCTACCAGTAATACAGCGACAGCTAGTGTAACGATAAATGCGGTTAACGATGCACCATCAGGTGCCGATAAAACTGTTATTACCAATGAAGATACTGATTACGCCTTCAAGGTGGTCGATTTTGGATTTACGGATGTTGAGAGCGATGCCTTACTTAATGTCATTATTGCCAGTGCACCCTCAAACGGCACACTTTATTTAGATAGTAATGCTGATGGCATTATTGACGACGGTGAAGCATTAGCTGCAAATGCTGTAGTTGCTGTTGCCGACATCACTGCAGGACAACTTAAATTTCAACCTGCGAGTGATGCAAATGGCACGGGTTATGACAGCTTTACCTTTCAGGTTCAGGATGATGGTGGAGTTGCAAATACTGGTATTGATATAGACCAGTCAGCGAATACCATTACTATTAATGTAACAGCAGTTAGCGATGCCGCCATCATTGCAGGCACTGATACCGGTGCTGTGCAAGAAGATATATCTGTTAACACAAACAACATCAGCACAACCGGTACGCTTAGCATCACCGATGTGGATACGGGTGAAGCCAGCTTTACCGCAGAAACCATCACAGGAAGTTATGGTGACTTAAGTATCAATACATCCGGCGATTGGACCTATACAGCAGACAATACACAAGCCGTCATACAAGCTTTAGACTCGGGTGAGTTTTTAACCGATACCCTTCAAATCTCCAGTGTTGATGGCACCACACACAATGTGGTTCTCACCATCAATGGATCTGATGACCTAGCCGTTATCGGAGGAACAACCACCGGCTCAGTGACTGAAGATGGTACTTTAACCACCACGGCTGCCTTAACCATCACCGATACCGATACTTCAGACTCAACAGATTTTGTTGATGTTGTCGCAACAGCCAGTGATAACGGCTATGGTACTTTTGAAATAACAAGTAATAGCTGGACCTTTACGCTCGACAATACCCATGCGGATGTTCAGGCTTTGGATGTTTTAGAAACACTCACCGATACCTATACCTTTACCGCGCCGGATGGGGTGGCACAACAAGTCACGGTGACCATTCATGGTGCAGAAGATACCCCTATATTTGATACAGCAGGAATCATAACGGCGACAGAAGACAGCGCATACAGTTACAACATCACTACCTCAGATGTCGATATAGAAGCTGTCACCATTACAGCAACCACGTTACCCACCTGGTTAACATTAACCGACAACGGAGATGGCACAGCGAGTTTAACGGGAACACCCACGAATGCCGAAGTCGGTAATCACAGTGTGGTGCTTAATGTGAACGATGGAGAAGTCAACAGCAATCAGAGTTTTAGCATTGCGGTGGCCAATACCAACGATGCCGCCATCATTGCAGGCACTGATACCGGTGCTGTGCAAGAAGATATATCTGTTAACACAAACAACATCAGCACAACCG
>Ga0105355_10002576_pt1 | contig 16248 bp, 12 predicted proteins | sample GOMGulsemesocosm_2_FD_83508 | JGI IMG/M metagenome (GOLD analysis project Ga0105355, IMG submission 83508) | Methane-oxidizing microbial communities from mesocosms in the Gulf of Mexico - GOM9C Gulf of Mexico | ecosystem: Environmental > Aquatic > Marine > Cold seeps | place: Gulf of Mexico... | reverse complement strand
GTCTGCTTTATTTGGGGGGTAGAGTTTGTCCCAATTGATCTCGCCATTGAAGTTATGCCAACGAATACCTTCAATGCCATCCGTTTTGCTGTTGCAACTCTTTCGATGTTGCCGCTACTTTGGTTTGTGCAAAAGAAAAATAAAGGTACTGGTAAGCCTATCGACTATGTCCTATTAATCAGGTCAGGTATGTTACTGGGCTTTTTTCTCTTTATTGGTTTCTATACTCAGACTGAAGGAATGCGTTTTACCACAGTGACTAATGCGGGTTTTATTACCGGTTTGTGTGTGCCTCTTGTTCCTGTTTTAGGTTTTTTAATCTTTCGAAATGTTATTCCTAAGTCGGTATGGATAGGCGTTATTACTGCAACAGCGGGTCTCTATATGTTAACCATAGGAGATAAGTTGGTATTTAATAAAGGTGACATTCTGGTGTTGATCTGCGCCTTTGGTTTTGCCGGCCATATCATTATGACCGACCGCTTCGTCGATAACTTACCCATCATTCCATTAAGTATTGTACAAATTTTTGCGGTATCTCTTTACAGTACCATAGCAATATTCATTGGCCCTGATCCTGCTTTTTACTATCAAGATGCAGAGCCCGTTAGTTGGCATCAACAATTGTTTACCCCCTTGATGATGTTTGCCATTTTAGTGTCAGGGATCTTGGGCACCGCTTATGCTTTCTGGGCTCAATCAGTAAGTCAGACATTGCTCAAACCTCATAAAGTAGCGCTTATCTTTGCTGCAGAGCCTGTCTTCGCTTGCATTGCCGCATGGGTATTTCTCGACGAAGTGCTTGGTGAAAAAGGCATGATCGGTGCTGGGTTAATTCTTGCTGGAATGCTTGTTTCAGAGTTAGGTGATCGGAAAAAACAACCAGAACTCAGACCGCTTGATCAGACAGCTGCACTGAAATAGAAAAATCTACAATCAATAAATGGGTACTGAAAACACTATTTTTCATACTCATTTACTTCCCTTAGTTCAGATACTACTCCTGATATTAATGCTGATATTAAGTCACTACTCATTAACTGAACCTGCACAACCCTCTACACCAAACACTATATATTGATCCAACAAAACAATTAAACACCATATATTGTGCTTAATTATTTTACTACCACAAGTTATTGTGATCTAAATCAACAAACCACTCCCATGAAATACTATATATTGTGCTTATTAAAACAATAACATCTATATATAGGTGAGTCATGATTTTTAACTGTATCACTCCGAGTGTGGTCTTCCAAGAAGTGCCTAATGAAATTAGCCTGTGCTTTAGCATTACCGGTTGTAAGGTCGGCTGCAAAGGCTGCCATAGTACTGAGTTATGGCATGAAGATAATGGTATGTCGCTCAGCAATACAAGCTTCACCCAGTGGCTTAAAAAGTACCAAGGTTTAATCAGTTGTGTGGTGTTTTTTGGTGGTGAATGGCAACCTGAAGCTTTAATCGAAAAACTACTCATAGCTAAAAATCATGGCCTTAAAACTTGTCTCTACTCGGGCGAGAAACATGTTGATATAAACATTTCTCAACACCTCAACTTTTTAAAGACGGGTGCTTGGCATGAAACCTTAGGTGGTCTAGATAGCCCGACAACCAATCAAGTTTTTCGTGATGTCATCTCAGGTGAGAAATTAAACCATTTATTTATCAAAGCTATCGATATTAATACCGTCGATGCTAGTCATTCACAAACTACTATTTTAGAGACTAATTCTTTTAAGGCTAATGCTTTTGAGATTAGTACTTTCGAACCTTATCAATTTACTCAAGGAGCTAACAATGTTGCGGCTTAACGAAGAACAAATCACTAATAAAAAAGATTTTATCCAACACTATTTTTCAGCAAAAAATGCAGCCGATGGCTCAAAAATGGATGCTAATGCCAACGTTAGCCATAAAAACATTGCAACATTAGAAGCGGAGTTATTAAAAGATTGTTTTGTACAAATTAATCGCGCGTTAGTCCATGACAAAATACGTGATACTTTTGATGCTGATTTGGCTAAAGAGTACTTACGTCAAATTGAAGATCATGAGATTTACGTGCACGATGAGACTAGTTTAAAGCCATATTGCACCTCAATTAGCATGTATCCTTTTTTATTAGACGGGTTAACTAAGTTGGGTGGTGAGTCTAAAGCGCCTAAACATTTAGAGTCTTTCTGCGGCTCTTTTGTCAATCTTATTTTTGCTATCTCGGCTCAGTTTGCTGGCGCCGTTGCTACTGTTGAGTTTCTCACCTATTTTGATTACTTTGCCCGCCTTGAATACGGTAATGACTACCTCAGTACGCATAAATCTGAGATAGAAAATCACTTACAACATGTGGTTTATGCTATCAACCAACCGGCGGCCGCTCGTGGATACCAGAGTGTATTTTGGAACATTTCATTATTTGATCAACATTACTTTGCTTCCATGTTTGGCGAATTTGTTTTTCCTGATTTTAGTAAACCTAATTGGCAGACCGTTGATCAGTTACAACAATTTTTCCTCGGTTGGCTTAATAAAGAACGTGAGCAAGCAGTACTGACCTTCCCTGTAGTGACCGCAGCAATACTGACTGAAAATGGTCAATGTAAAGACCAAGAGTTTGCACGAAAACTTGCTGAGCAAAAAGCTGAAGGAAATTCATTCTTTATCTATTTGTCTGACAGTGCAGATTCACTGGCTTCGTGTTGTCGATTACGTAATGAAATTTCTGACAATACTTTTTCTTATACCTTAGGCGCTGGTGGTGTAGCCACGGGCTCAATTAATGTAATTACCGTTAATATGAACCGTTTAGTGCAAGACGGCCGAGAGTTAAAAACTGAAATTGAAAAGATACAAAAATACCAAGTTGCTTATCGAAAATTAATGGAAGAATATCAAGCGCAAGGCGCATTATCGGTTTACGACGCGGGCTTTATCTCACTTGATAAACAATTTCTTACCATAGGTATTAACGGTATGGCTGAAGCGGCTGAGTTTGCCCAAATTAAAGTCGGTAATAATGAAGAATATAAGCAATTCGTCAGTAAACATTTAAAAGTTATTTACCAAGCAAACCAAGCTGCTAAGAAAGAATTTGGCTATATGTTTAATACCGAGTTCGTACCTGCTGAAAACCTCGGCATTAAAAATGCCAAATGGGATAAGAAAGACGGTTACCAAGTAAGCCGCGAGTGTTATAACTCTTATTTTTATGTCGTTGAAGACGAAGAAACTAATCATATCGATAAGTTTGTCATGCACGGTCAAGAAATGACGCAATACCTTGATGGTGGCTCAGCACTGCATTTAAATTTAGATGAATCGCTTTCTACTGATGCTTATTTTAAACTCTTCAATGTAGCGGCTGCTACTGGGTGTAATTATTTTTGCATCAATGTGAAAATTACCATTTGTAATGAATGTGAAAAAATAGATAAGCGCACATTACATCTCTGTTCGAGTTGCGGCAGTGAAAACATCGATCATGGAACGCGCGTTATTGGCTATTTAAAACGTGTTACCGCCTTTAGTCAGGGACGCCAAAAAGAACATGCCCTGCGTCACTATCATACTGAAAGTGCTTAATCATTGGTAACTACAAAGTAACACTGGCTTAAACTGGTGTTACTTTGTAGGCGCAACGCCTTGCTCCCTCAATAATATGTTCTTCTCTACTTACTACAGCAATGCCCTTCATTAGTGTTTGAAACATTTGTAATTCTGAGCGACAAAAACTTAAACATTTACTTGCTGCAGCACAAATTGGACAATGATTTTCCATTAACCAATAAATGCCATCATGCTCTTCAACACTTGCCATATAACCTTCATCACTACGCAATTTAGCTAAGGCTTGGAGTTTTTCTTCCACACCATAACGATCGGCCAAGGCTAAGGTATAGTTGGTCATCGCCGTTTCTTCTCGGTGACTGATCAGTTTTTCCATACCATCATCACCAAATAGCGTGATAACTGAGTCGAGTAGTTGCACGGTTAATTCATCATGACGATCAGCAAAGCGGCTATTGCCTTTATCCGTTAATGACCAATATCGAGTTGGTCTGCCTCGAGCCGCTTTTTCATCCTTAAAAACCACATCACCAGAGTCTTCTAGCCCTTGTACATGCTGACGGATGCCCATAGTGGTAAGGCCCAATTCACTTGCTAGGATTTTTGCTGTTAAAGGCCCTTGAGTCTTTAATAGCTGAATTATTTTTTCATGTGTTTTCATTAAATCTCCGTCTGAAGGATGGTGCTACCTCATTATTATTACGCATTTTTATCATAATTTCATTGCTTAGCCCAGTATTTAGTAAAGTATTTTATTTACATTTAACTTGACCTTATTTAGTAAAGCGTTTACCTTATTAAGTAAATAAAATACTTTACTAAAGAAAACAACGGGATTGTTATGAATTTATTGATTGTCAGTGCTAGCCAACGAACTGAATCACAAAGTGCAAAAGTTGCTGAATATTTGCTTAATAGCAGCACGCAATTTAGCAAAGTTCGCCATATTGAATTATGTAAACAGCAATTACCACTATGGGACGGCGAAGAGACTAGCAAGACAAATGATGATAGTGATTGGTTGGCTATTAATAGCCAATTACAAACAATGGATGCGTTAATTCTTATTACACCAGAATGGGGCGGCACCGCTTCACCCTTATTGAAAAATTTATTAATGATGGCCGACGCAGTAGATATTGGTCACAAACCTGTGCTTTTGGTTTCTGTGGTTAATGGCATTAGCGGTGCTTATCCTATTGCAGAGTTAAGAATGAATGCCTTTTCTAATAACAAATTAGTCGCTATACCCGACCACCTTATTATCAGAAATGTTGAAGAAATTCTAAATACAGTTAACGAGTCTACTCATCGAGATGAAGACGTTATCACTCATCGTGATAAAAGTATTCGCCATCGCATTGGGTATAGTTTACATACCTTATTGCATTACAGCCAAGCGATGAGATCTTTGCGTGAAACCTTGCAAGTCAGCACTTATGAAAGTGAACACTTATATCAATATGGCATGTAAGCACACCGAAAAATTGAATTGAAACAGATTGCACTGAACAAAAAAATTAAGTTAACGAGGCAATATTATGAATTTAAATCAAGTCACCCTTACCGTCATTAACATGGACGAAAGTACTGAATTTTATCGTCGTTTGGGTTTTTTACACATTGTTGATACGCCACATTATGCACGATTCGCTTGCCCAGATGAGGGAGCAACTTTTTCATTAAGCTTAGCTGAATCAGACTCGCTAACTAACCCACAAAATAAGCTGAGCTCAGGCACAACCATTTATTTTGAGCATGAAAAACTTGATGAATGGGTAACAACAGTACAAAGCCGTGGTATTGAATTTGAACAACTACCTATTTCACAGCCTTACTTATGGCGTGAAGCGATACTACTAGACCCTAGCGGCAACAAAATAAAACTCTATTGGGCTGGAGAGAACCGCTTACATCCACCTTGGCGAGTTGAGAAAAAATACCAAGCTTAAAAACTACTACACTACTATTGATAGATGCGTTTTTAAAACGTAAAGGAGAGCAATTATGATTACTTTAGAACACATTAACTTAGTCGTCTCAGACATAGAAAAAAGCTTAAAGTTTTACCGCGCGGCTTTTCCACATTGGCATGTGCGCGGTGGCGATAAAGGTGAATGGTCTGGAAAACCAAGAAACTGGTTACATTTTGGTGATGATTATCAATATATCGCCTTTGCCGATAATGGCGTCGGTGATAATAGAGATTTAGCGGGTCATCAGGTAGGTTTAGCGCATTTTGCCTATGTTACCAGTGATCTTAAAGGCACTATAGCGCGGATAGAAAAAGCAGGTTTCGCAATTCATAAAGACGGTACACCTGATAAGTATAGAGAGAATATCTATTTTCTTGATGCTGATGGTTATGAAGTGGAGTTTGTTCAATACCACACCGATTTACCTGAGCTAAGAAATAGATATTAGTGAACAATGATAAAGCACTTCAATGTTGACGAATACTGGCTACAACACATGCTAACTTTACAGTATTCATCAACATAGCTTAAACTTAGCTCAATAATGTTCAGCTACCTAAGGGTTCTCATGCGTAAGTTTCAATGGCTATTTATTTTTCTGTTCCTCTCAGGTTGTGCCACATTAGGAGTGATGGAATTCGACAAGCTTTATGGTCCAAGCAATGTTGAAAATAGGCTAGTTCAAGACAAGCCGACCACAGCACAAGCCACTCATTTCCATAAAAATATACAACCCATTATTGAAAACCGCTGCGTTGTTTGTCATGGCTGTTACGATGCTCCTTGCCAGTTGAAAATGGAAAGTCGCGCAGGTATTGAACGTGGTGCAAATAAAACCATGGTGTATAATGGTGAGCGTTTACTTACTGCAAACATAAGCGATAGCCTTAGTAAATTAACCGAATTGAAAGCTGATAACTTAGAGCCACTTCGCCAACAAGGCTTTTTCCCAGTACTGAATGAGCGCCAGCAAACGGAGCAAGCCAATACTCAGGCCAGCTTGTTCTATCAAATGTTACAACTGAAAAAGCAACATCCTTTACCTAATGAACCAATACTTAATGATAGTTTTGATGTTGCACTCGATAGAAGCCAGCAATGCCCAACAATAGAAGAGTTTGAACAATATAAAGATAACTACCCGCTTGGCGGTATGCCTTATGCGCTTCCGGCATTATCAGTAACTGAGCATGATCAATTAACTGATTGGTTAGCCCGCGGTGCAATTATGCCAGATGACGTACCGCCTAATGCTAAAGAGCAACAAATGATCAATCACTGGGAGGGTTTACTCAATGGTAACTCTGCTAAAGAACAGTTAATTGCCCGTTACTTATTTGAACACTTATACTTGGCCAATTTATACTTCGATAAAGCACAATCCAGTTACTTTAAACTTGTTCGCTCGAGCACGCCAAGCGGTGAGAAAGTAGCGGTTATTACTACCCGTCGTCCTTTTGATTCGCCTTTCACTGATGGCAGTACTGAGGCTAGCATCAATAAACCGCAAGTGTATTACCGACTGATTAAGCACAACGACACCATTATTGCCAAGCGTCATATGCCCTACCCGTTTGGTGAAGCAAAGATGGCTCGTCTTAAAGCTCTTTTCTACCAGCCCGATTACTCAGTAACTACGCTACCTGATTACCAATTAGCAAACGCTTCTAATCCTTTTAAAACGTTTCAAGCTATTCCAGATAAAGCGCGTTATCAATTTTTATTAGACCAAGCGCAATTCTCTATTATGAACTTTATCAAAGGACCCGTTTGTCGCGGGCAAATTGCGCTCAATGTCATTGAGGACAATTTTTGGGTATTTTTCCTTAGTCCTGATAATTTTGATCATTACCCCAGCGAACAGTTCATTAAAAGCAATACAGAATTATTGCAATTACCAGCCGGCACCAGTGATAAAGCCATGTCATTACTTTACTGGCGACAATACGCTAAAAGACAGCAGGAATATGTAAAAAACAAGTTAGCCTATGTGAAAGGTCTTAACTTACAACCCAACCAGCTAAACCTTGATTTGATTTGGTCAGGTAAAGGAAATCCTAATGCGAGTCTAACCGTATTCAGACACTTTGACAGTGCCTCGGTATTGCAAGGTTTTGTTGGCCCTACCCCAAAAACAGCCTGGTTAATTAGCTATCCATTATTAGAACGAATTCATTATTTACTCGTGGCTGGTTTCGATGTTTATGGCAGTGTTAGTCATCAGTTAAAAACACGCTTATACATGGATTTTTTACGGATGGAAGCTGAAAGTAATTTCATTAGTTTCTTACCAAAAGATAAGCGTAAGGCAATACATGAGTATTGGTACCGTGATACCAGTGATGATATTAAAGACTATATTTTCTCTGATGATTTTGATCAATTACCAGAAACAGGCATTAACTATCAAAGCAGTAATCATCAAGAAGAACTGTTTCAATTGGTTGCTCAGCACACGAAAAATTCCAAAGTTAGCCAGTTTAATCTTTCGTCATTAGCACAAAACAGTGCCGATAAAATCATAGCTAATTTAAGTCTATTACCAAATGAAAGCGTCGCGTTGTTACCACAAGTCAGCTATGTCATGGTAGCCAATAGCGATAAAAACCAAGTCTATAGTTTAATCAATAACTCCGCGCACAGTAATGTTGCCCATTTATTTTCTGAAGCGGATCGTCGTCTGCCCGCAGAAGATGATTTAGCCATTTTACGTGGTGTCGTAGGTACTTACCCCAACGCCTTTTTTAAAGTAGAACAAGCTCAGCTCAGTGAGTTTGTCAGTAACTTAAACGCGATAAAAACCGAGCAAGATTACCGTAAACTTAAAGACCAGTTTGCCATTCGTCGAACAAACCCTAAGTTCTGGACTTTTGCAGATGAATTACACGCTTGGTATAAAACCAATCAACCTAATTCAGCGGGGTTACTTGATTTTAATCGTTTGGAAAATCGTTAACTTGTGATCTAAAACTCATTAGTAATACCCTGTAACAAAATACTGCCGCTTGCCTCGCTACTCAATGAGGCAAGCCATAGTCTTGCTAAACCTTCTTCTGCTACACTGCAATACGATTTGTAAAATAAATGTAAACTCTTAGTACGATTCACTAAACTCATAGTCACTTCAACAAGCGAGACTCAAATGAAGAAACAAAACCTTTTCTTGACCAGTATCTTGGTCACTAGCGTATTAGCCGGTTGTTCTGGTAACAGTGTTGAGCAAACATCAAATACCGTTGCTGCTGTACAAAAACAGACACAAAAAATCAGTTATCCTGTGACCCAAAAAGGTGACGTGGTTGATACTTTTTTTGGTACTGATGTTGCAGACCCTTACCGTTGGTTAGAAGACGATCGCAGTGAAGAAACAGGTGCTTGGGTTAAGGCAGAAAACAAGGTGACATTCGATTACTTGTCACAGATCCCGTATCGCGGACAACTTAAATCTCGTTTAGCTGAATTATGGAACTACGAAAAAGTAGGCGCCCCTTTTAAAGAGGGTGAATATTCCTACTTTTACAAAAATGATGGTTTACAGAACCAATATGTTGTTTATCGTCAAAAAGAAGGTGGCACTGCTGAGGTGTTTTTAGATCCAAATACGTTCAGTGAAGATGGCACCACATCAATGGGACAGTTAAGCTTCTCAAAAGATGGTTCAATTGCCGCTTATGCTATTTCTGAGGGTGGTAGTGATTGGCGTAAAATCATCATAATCGATGTAGAAACCAAAAAAGTACTAGAGACACCACTAGTAGATGTTAAATTCTCAGGTATTTCTTGGTTTAAAAACGAAGGCTTTTACTACTCGAGTTATGACAAACCAGAAGGCAGTGAGTTATCGGCAAAGACTGATCAACATAAACTTTATTACCATGTACTAGGTCAACCACAAAAAGACGATAAAGTTATTTTTGGTAATACTGCCGAGCAAAAACGTCGTTATGTCGGCGGTAATGTCACTGAAGATAATCGCTTTTTACTTATTTCTGGCGCCATTTCAACCTCAGGTAACGATCTTTACTTAAAAGATTTAACTAAACCCAATAGCCCACTCGTAACAATTACTGATAACTTCGATGCTGATACCTACGTCATTGAAAATGAAGGTGATAAATTATTTTTAGTCACTAACTTAGGTGCACCAAATAAGAAAATTGTTACGGTAAATGCCAACGCACCAGCCAGTAAAAATTGGACCGACTTTATTGCTGAAACAAAGTACGTATTAAGCGCGTCAACCGGCGGTGGCTTCTTCTTTACTGAGTATATGGTTGATGCCATTTCAAAAGTGTATCAATACGATTATCAAGGCAAAAAAATACGTGAAATCGACTTACCAGGTGTGGGTAGTGCTTCAGCCTTAGAAGGCGATAAAGACGAAAGTACTTTATATTATTCATTCAGCAACTACAAAACACCAGGCACCATCTATAGCTACAACATAGATAAAGGAAACAGTGACGTTTACCGTAAGTCTGGTGCTAAGTTTGATAGCGATGCTTATGAATCAAAGCAGGTTTTTTACCCATCAAAAGATGGTACCAAAGTACCTATGATCATTACCTATAAGAAAGGTATTGAGCTAAATGGTAAAAACCCTACTATTTTATATGGTTACGGCGGTTTCAATATTAGCTTAACACCAAGGTTCAGTGTTTCTCGTGCGGTATGGTTAGAGCAAGGTGGTATTTATGCGGTTGCTAACTTACGTGGCGGCGGAGAATACGGTAAGAAATGGCACAAAGCGGGTACTCAATTAGAAAAACAAAATGTTTTTGATGACTTTATTGCTGCTGGTGAATACCTAATTAAGCAAGATTATACTTCTAGTGACTACTTAGCGATTAACGGTGGCTCAAACGGTGGTTTATTAGTCGGTGCTGTTATGACTCAGCGTCCTGATCTTATGCAAGTTGCCTTACCTGCTGTTGGTGTATTAGATATGCTTAGGTATCACACCTTCACTGCGGGTGCAGGTTGGGCATATGATTACGGTACAGCTGAGCAAAGTGAAGAAATGTTCAATTACTTAAAAGCTTATTCACCTGTTCATAATGTTAAAACCGGTGTAAGTTATCCTGCCACTATGGTAACTACTGGTGATCATGATGACCGTGTTGTGCCAGCACATTCATTTAAGTTTGCTGCTGAGTTACAAGCTAAACAGGCAGGTAACGCACCAACACTCATTCGTATTGAAACCAATGCAGGTCACGGTGCCGGCACTCCGGTTTCGAAAACCATTGAACAGTACGCTGACATCTATGCCTTTACCTTATTCAATATGGGTTTTACGGCATTACCGAAGTAAATTTCGCAACAACGCACTAGTTATTTTTGATGTTATCTGGAAAAAGCTGATCTTGATCAAGTACCTGAGTAAATTACTCAGGTACTATCTTTACAAGTTTACGAAATTCAATTTAATTATCTGGAGTAATTTATGGGTTGTTGTGGTGGTTGTGGTGGCGAAGGTCACGATGAGAAAAAAGAGCAAGAACAAGCTCAAGATAAATCAACTGAACAAACTGAAGCTGCTGAAAAAGAGTAATTAACTCTCGTTCACTGTTGTTTGTACAAATGCCGATCAACTATCCTAGTTAGTTAATCGGCATTTTTTTGTCTAAAACAATAGGGTCTGTTGATCTTTCGCGGTTAAATTTTGTTCGCCTTTTTTAAAGAGCGTAAAGCGTTTTAATCGAGGCGAGTAGTGTGTGGCCTAGTCATTAGCTTTACGTATGCTCTTTGATTAATGCTAGGAAAGGTTGTCCGTAACGGGATAACTTCACATCCCCAATACCACTAATGCTCAGCATTTCACGCGATGTTTTTGGCTTTATTCGAGCCAATTCTGATAAGGTCGCATCATTAAAGACGATAAAAGGCGCAATATCTTCGCCATCAGCAATCCCTTTTCGTAGTTCACGTAATTTTGCAAACAAAACACGATCATAGCTTTTTTGCGGGCTTTTCTCTTGCCAGTAGCTAGCTTTTTGCAGACGTGGACTGGCTAACATCAAGGGTTCTTGTGCTTTTAATACCACGCCTGACGCTTGCGTCAAACATAGAGTAGATTGTTGTTCTATATCTTGCTGTAAATAGCCTAAATGTATAAGTTGACCAATAATTGAGAACCAGTAACCTACTGTTTTTCCTTTACCGATACCAAAGGTAGAAACTTTATCATGTGCTAGTTGTTTAACCTTGTCGGTGATTTCACCGCGCAATACCGCAATAACATGATTAATATCGCCTTGTTGCTCGATTCGATAGACACATGACAATACTTTTTGCGCTTCGACAGTGCCATCAAACTGGCTTGGTGGATCCAAGCAAATATCACAATTACCACAGCCTTTTTCGGTATATTCGGCAAAGTAATTCAGTACCACTTGCCTGCGACAGGTTTGTGCATCAATAAAGGCATCCATGGCAGCAAAACGCTGCATTTCAACATTTACTCGCTGTGGGTTATCACCTTCACTAATGCGTTTCTTAATACGGTTTACATCTTTTTCATCCACCAAAAACAAAGCTTCGGCATTTAAACCATCGCGGCCTGCCCGACCAATTTCTTGATAATAAGACTCTAAAGTTCGTGGTGGCTCAAAATGTATAACATAACGCACATTAGGTTTATTAATACCTAAACCAAATGCAACGGTGGCAACCACTATTTGAATATTATCTTTAGTAAAGTCCTCTTGGACTATTGAGCGAATTTCGTTCTCTAACCCTGCATGATAAGCAGCACAATTAATACCGCTGGCCGCTAAATATTTCGCCAACTTTTCCACTTGCCAACGACTGTTACAATAAATAATACCGCTATCTTCGCCCTTTTTTCTGATATAACCCAACAGCTGCTTTTCGCCATTATATTTTGGCGCTAGGGTAAAACGAATATTGGGTCTATCGAAACTATCCAGATGAATGTATGGGTTTGGCAGTGCAAGCTGGTTTAAAATATCTTTACGCGTTGTCACATCGGCCGTTGCCGTTAACGCCATAACAGGGACGGAAGGAAAATTTTGCTTTAAACATTGTAGCTTGGTATATGCAGGCCTAAAATCATGGCCCCATTGAGAGATACAGTGCGCTTCATCAATAGCAAACAAACTTAGCGATAGCTGACTCAAACTCTGCAAGAAGTAATAATGAGTTAACCGCTCAGGGGCAACATATAGCAGTTTAATTTCACCGCGGCCTAAGCGCGAAAAAATATCATTAATTTCGCTTTGTTCAAGACTTGAATTAATAAAAGCGGCTGAGATGCCTTGTCGAGTTAAGCCATCGACTTGGTCCTTCATTAAGGCAATTAAGGGAGATACTACAACGGTCACACCGGGCAACAATACTGCGGGTAACTGATAGCATAATGATTTTCCACCACCGGTAGGCATTAAGACTAATGAGTCCTGTCCTTGCAACAAGCTATTAATAATTTTAGCTTGTCCCTCACGAAAACTTTCATAACCAAAATGGTGTTTTAAGGTATCTAGCAGTAATTCACTATTTTCTTCACTAATATCGGTACTGGCGTTTACTGTGGCTACGGAGGAGTTCAAGAAGGTGTCGACTAATTTTCTTATGAGTAATGCAGCTATTTTAACTCAGCGAAGCCGTGAAAACCTAGTACAGAAATTTTTTTTTATAACTATTTAAGAATCATTATGTTACTAAAGTAGAAAAAAGGTAGTACTGACAAGTTTACGCTGTGAAATACTATCTCTTAGCGTTAAATACTTGAACTCCTTATTGACGTGTTATCATCCTCGCTCTTTTTATACCTTATACATTTGACCAATTAATCATGAGTGCATCAGCCACCAATCAACTTGAAGAAAACAGCAGCCGCAATGGTGCATTAAGTGCACTAAGCGCTTATCTCTTGTGGGGTTTTGCTCCAATATATTTTAAATTACTCACTGACATTGAACCCGGTGAGATCTTAATGCATAGAGTCATTTGGTCAACGTTTTTTTTGTTGGTGATGATTATTCTCATGAAAAAATGGCCGCAGCTAGTTGCCATTTGCCGACAACCCAAAATTTTACTGCAGTTATCATTATCAGCGAGTTTTCTTGGAGTAAATTGGTTTCTATTCATTTGGGCGGTTAACAACAACCACTTGCTTGATGCTAGCTTAGGTTATTACATTAACCCCTTATTTAACGTCATTCTCGGCATGGTATTTTTTAATGAACGCTTACGTAGAAACCAATTAATAGCGGTTTGCTTAGCACTTGTAGGCGTATTGATACAACTCATTACTTTGGGCACGCTACCAATGATTTCATTAGTCTTAGCCAGTACCTTTGCCATCTATGGTCTGTTGAGAAAAAAGCTGCCCATTAATTCCTTTATTGGACTATTAATTGAATCCTTGATGATGTTACCCATAGCCCTTATTTATTGGTACTTCTTTGTTGAAAGTAACACCAGTAATATGGCAATAAATACCACTAGCTTAAACGTTACCTTGATCATGGCAGGTATAGTGACAACGGCGCCATTACTGTTTTTCACTGCTGCGGCAAAACGATTAACCTTATCAACATTAGGCTTTTTTCAGTACTTGGGACCCAGTATTATGTTTTTACTGGCGACATTTTATTATCAAGAAACCATGAAAAGTGCTGAGTTAATCACCTTTGTCTTCATTTGGGCGGCGCTTGCGCTTTACAGCTTAGACTCGTTTAAAAAGCGCGCTTAAGTAATTTATGAGTTTGCAAAAAAATAGCGCTTGATAAAAGCGCTATTTTTTATTCTCTGTCTTACTCAGCTAAGACGAGTTAATCTTCTAATTCAGTACCAAAAACGACTATTTGATTACGACCATTTTCTTTGGCTGTGTATAAGGCATTATCCGCTTCATTCATTTGTTTAGAAAACTCATCTTGGCTATCAAAAATCACACCTAAGCTTAACGTTATTGATATTGTTGTCTCGCCTGCAGGAATGGAAGACACCGCGATTTCTCGTCTAAAGTCATCTAACTTATTATATAAATTGTCTGCATCTAAGCCATGTAACAGTATTGCGAACTCCTCTCCGCCAAGACGCGCGGTAAGCCCTGAGCCAAAATGTTTACGCATATAGAGTGCAATAACTTTAAGTACCTGATCACCAACATCATGGCCATAGGTATCGTTTACCTTTTTAAAGAAATCGATATCTATCATAGTTAAACAGTAAGGAACTTTTTTATTGATATATTCTTTAATGCGCGTCTCTGCATTACGGAAAAATGCGCGACGGTTGGCAAGATCAGTTAAATAATCGGTATTGGCTGCATGTTGAATTTTAGCAATGTTATTCAAACTTTCTATATTTTGTGTAATACGACAATAGAATTCTTCAGGACAAAAAGGTTTACGTAAAAAATCATCAGCACCATTTTTTATAAAACGCGCTGAGTGAATACCATTACTAGCACCTGAAATGCCGATTACTGCTAATTGTTCACGGGTATAAATACGACGAATTTCATTAGTTAGCTCAATACCGTCCATTGCCGGCATTTCTAAATCCGTGATGACCATTTTAATATTTTTATGTTGAGCAAGTTTTTCTAACGCCTGCACACCATTATTAGCGGTAATGACATTAAAATTACGGCGTTTTAATAACTCTACAACATGGTTGCGCGCTGAAGAAGAGTCATCAACTACTAAAATGGTGTTTTGATTATTAGTTTGTTGCCAATGTAAAACCCGCTTTAAATACAAAAAAGCTTGGCTATTCTCTTTTGGAATATAATCAATCACCGGCTGTGATAATATTTTCTGACGAGTTTCATCATCCATTTTCCCTGTCATAACAACGCTAGGAATACCATGAGATAATACACAGGCTATTGCCTCGCCATCTAGCGCGTCAGGTAAGGCGTAATCAATAGTAGCAGCAAAAAAATCAGTATCTGTTGATAAGATATTTTCCACCTGCGCTAAATCGGTAGCAATAACCACATCAAACTTTAACGATTGAGCTATCTGTTTGATAACGGTCGCTATAGGTTTACTATCTTCTATTATCAATAATCTTTGAGACATCTCACTACCTTCTGATTTTAATTAATATCAATCGAGCTAATTTTTTCCTGGTAGCTTCAATACTCAACAAGTACTCAATAAACGAGTACTAAGTCAAATCGCTAAACAGTTACATCGCTTGTAAATTGGCGTATTCCACCACGAGCCACTTGCTACCAACATCAGCGAAATTCACCTGAATACGTGATTGAGCACCACTACCTTCGTAGTTGAGTACCACACCTTCACCAAACTTAGCATGTTTAACCTGCTGTCCCAACTTAAAACCTGTATTTTCAAAGGTTTCAAGTGTAAAGGTATTTGAAAATTTGCCAACTTTGCTGGGACGTGTTACTTGAGATTGCATGCGAATTTCTTCGATGCACTCTTCAGGTAATTCACGTAAGAATCGGCTCGCTTTATGGAATTTTTCTTGTCCATATAAACGGCGACTTTCTGCATGACATAAATAGAGTTTCTTCATTGCTCTGGTCATGCCAACATAACACAAGCGACGTTCTTCCTCTAAGCGGCCAATTTCTTCAACCGACTGCTGCGAAGGAAACATGCCTTCTTCAAGACCCGCAATAAAGACTAAAGGAAATTCTAAGCCTTTGGCTGAATGCATTGTCATTAATTGCACTGCTGCTTCAAACTCATCAGCTTGT
>Ga0105355_10002573_pt1 | contig 16254 bp, 9 predicted proteins | sample GOMGulsemesocosm_2_FD_83508 | JGI IMG/M metagenome (GOLD analysis project Ga0105355, IMG submission 83508) | Methane-oxidizing microbial communities from mesocosms in the Gulf of Mexico - GOM9C Gulf of Mexico | ecosystem: Environmental > Aquatic > Marine > Cold seeps | place: Gulf of Mexico... | reverse complement strand
TACTATTTACCAGCAGGTCAGTTACGAACGAGACCGCACGGAAAACTTATTAAAGGCCGATATTAAAGAAAAAGTGTATCAGGCATACGATATTGCCCACGCTATTTACAGTGATAATAAAGATAAATCCGCTGAGGATGTGCATGCGTTGATCGTAACAGCACTTAAAAACATCCGTTTTCATAACGGTCGGGGTTACTATTTTATCTATGATCTGCAGGGCAATAATATTATGTTGCCTCATCATCCTGACAAAGAGAAAACCTATCTAGGTGATATGCAAGACAGTCGCGGTAATTATTTTATCCGGGAGTTCATTACGCTGATCAAAGATAAGCATGAGGGCTTTACTAATTGGTGGTTTTATAAACCTAATAACAATAACAGCACCACCAAAAATAACACCATCAACAGCATTGATGATCGGGAAAAAATTGGTTTTTTGAAACACTTTGAACCTTATGGTTGGATCATTGGCAGCGGAGAATATGTCGAGGACTTTGAGGCATCGGTAAAGAAAGACCTATTGCATTGGATATCGACGATCCGATTTGGGAACAATGGTTATATGTTTGTGTTTGATGCGCAGGGCGTGATATTGGCTCATCAAAGTAATGAGTTAATTACTCAGGATTATGGTAATTATCAGACCGAAGAACAAGTTCTGAAAATGTTTGATACGGCAAAAAACAATGGCGGATACGTAAAATATTCCAGCCTGTATCAACCTGATAATGTGCAGGGGCCGGATAAACTGAGCTATGTTAAGTGGTACCCAGACTGGCAATGGATGATGGGTTCTGGAGTATATGTCACCGCGATGGAAGAATACCTGCAACAAAAAGAACAAATCATTGTGAAGCAGAACCGCAAGAAGCTGCATGCATTAATTGGTTTTAGTCTCGCACTTATCCTCGTAGTGGGCTTTTTTACCTATTATCTGAGAAAGTTAGTGATGCGACGCTTTGCCCAATTTGAACTGAAAATAGAAACTAATTTTACTAAACTAAAAAGTGCGAACAATACGATGCGACATATGGCGCTGCATGATCCGCTTACCGGACTTCCCAATCGTGCATCGCTGGATAAATTTGCCCAGAAGATACTGGTCGATGGCAATGAAAAGTACCTGGCTATCGCCTTTGTCGATATCGATAATTTTAAATATGTGAACGACCTATATGGGCACACAGTCGGTGATGAGTTGATTTGTGCCGTCAGTCGGCGTTTTGAAACGATCCTAGATCCTGGCGATATGGTCTGTCGTTTTGGCGGTGATGAGTTTCTGTTCTGCTTTTCCGGGTTAAATACGCAAGCAGAGATCGAGACTAAGGTTACAAAAATTAAAACTATATTTAACACTAAAATGTTATGTGGTGAGCGAGAAATAAAATCAAACTGTAGCGTTGGGGTATCGGTCTTTCCTGATGATGGTCAAACTCTGGAAGTGCTGATTGGTAAAGCGGATATTGCCCTGTATAAAGCGAAAGGGCAGGGTAAAGGTAGGATCTGTTTATTTGAAGCTGAGTTTGATACTCAGCTCAAACGTCAACATGTCATGAAAGAGGAGCTTTATAAAGCCCTGGAACGGGATGAATTTGAGATCCACTATCAGCCTCAGGTGAATGCACAAAATAAACAGCTGATCAGTGTTGAAGCGCTCTGTCGCTGGAACAGTCCTGTTTTTGGTCAGGTTAATCCGGCGGAATTTATTACTATCGCCGAAAAATGTGGCGCTATCTATGAGCTTGGTTTATCGGTCATTAAGATCGCCTGTGATGAGCTATTGTCTATATCACCTAATGGTAAAGGGGCTTTAGAGATATCTATTAATATCTCACCGATACAGATTATTGAACCTGATTTTTTTGCTGATATAAAACGTGTTGTTAAAGCGACCGGTATAGACAATTCAAGAGTGACTTTCGAGCTGACAGAAAGCGCCGCAATCGACAGTATATTGAGCCTGTCTCCGTTGTTTCATGAGTTAAGACAGTGTGGTTTTGGGTTATCTCTTGATGATTTTGGTACCGGTTTTTCTTCACTCAGTTATTTGAGTGATCTGCCTTTTAGCGAGATTAAAATTGATCGTTCATTTATCGATAAATTTTTAGACAGTGACCAAAGTGACGCCTTGGTAAAAACCATCATCGCTATCGGTAACTCATTTAACATGACAGTGGTTGCTGAAGGGGTCGAAAATCAAGCGCAATATGAAAAACTAAGGCAGTATAATTGTGATTTATTGCAGGGATATTTCTTTGCTAAACCGCTACGTCTGAATGAGCTTGCGCAGCATATTAGCAGCGTGCCAGCGGAATCATAGAATAATCGCATGTCTGCAGTTTAAATCCTTGCGGATGAACTGCAGACACGGATGGCTGGCTATCGGCTTGAGCTTGCTGGAATAAAGGTTTTTGCCAGGTTACTAATGGTATCAATATCGTTTTTCAATTCATCCATTTGCGTGACCACGGTCGTGGTATGTTGCCAGTTAACCTCGGAACCTTGTTTAATGTCGATAACGTGATTGTTGATCTCGTTTGATACCACGCTTTGTTCTTCTGCTGCCGTTGCGATCTGCATTGATAGCTGTGACAACTGCTGCATTTTTTCGTGGATGATGGCAATCGCTTGGTCAGACTGTTCTGCTTTATCAACACATAAATCGGCGTTATCTTTGTTTTTCTTCATCATGATCAGCCAATCATTAATGGTTTCTAACATGGTCGATAAGCTGGTATGAATGTGTTTAGCGGTATCTTGAGTACGCGATGATAACGTACGGACTTCATCTGCCACAACCGCAAAACCACGCCCTTGTTCACCGGCTCGCGCTGCTTCAATTGCGGCGTTTAATGCCAGCAGGTTGGTTTGATCGGCAATCGCTTGAATATCTGTCATCAAGCTACCCACATTTTGTGCTTCGGTGTTTAGCTTGTCTGCTGCCGTAGAGGCTTGTTGCACTTCATCAGCTAGCTGTCTAATTTCGATAGTGGTGGTATTGATACCATTTTGAGCTTTTTCACACAGATTAAACGTCGAATTAATTTCGTCAGAGGTTTCCACACTATTACGCACAATCTCTTCGGTAGAAGTGAGCATTTGTGACATTGCGGTACTTACTTCGCTTAACTCTTGTTGTTGATGAACCAGGTTAGTTCGAATTTGTTCGGTGCCAGCAGAAACCGTTTCAATGACGTTTTGAACCGGTTTTGTCGAGTCTAATGTACGCTCTAAAATGGCTTTGATTTTGGTTTTAAGCATGCCCATATTAAAATCAAATACACTGGCGGTACCTTTGCCGAAATAGACCTGGCGACTGACACTGTCAAATGTTGACTGCATGCGCTGGGCTTTTTGTGCCATTGGAATGATGTCTTGCCAAAAGATAAGCATAGGTGTGATAGCAGCAGCCAAGGCAATGACTGAAGTAGTGAAACCAAAATTGATATAGATAAAAACTTGCGCGATAACACTAACCAAGCTTAACAACATAAAGCGTTGACTACGGGTAAACTCAAACAACAGTCCTTTGCCCTGCAACTTTTTATAGACGTTACTCGCGCGGCTGACCATTTGCGGTGTAGCGGGGGTGCTTACTTCTTGATGACCGACTATGCTACCGTTTTCAAACTGCGGGGTGATAAAGGTATCGAACCAAAAATCAGAGCCACTTTGGGTTGTTTTGCAGATAACACCTTGCCATGAGAAACCTTGTGCTAAGGTTTTTTTCACTTCTGCAATTACGGCTGCAGGCATGGTTGATGAATCTAACTCGCGGCTATTGCGTCCTAATAATGCATCTTGCGAATAACCTAATGCGTCACAATATTGATCGTTCACATAAGTGTATTCAACTTTGCTGTTTACTAATGAAATTAATTGCGCGGAGTTATTAGCCATCAAGTTACCTATAAATGTGTAAATCGTAATAAAAACAAAATAACATTGAACTTAAGCCTAGTCATCTGATAGTTACATTTTATGTGGTGATTGTTGTTGTTTGATGCAGATTCTTTGCGATAGAACGCTTTTGGCTGAATAGCATCAAGTTAAGGGAAGTAAAACAAAACCATATGTGGGCATTTTATCATCCGGAACCAAGGGCTAAAACATCATGATAAACCAGTCTTTTCAAGTATCGAAAGCTTATGATTTAAACTTGCTGGATATTGACCACATTTGGCCCTTAAGGCAAACTCACAACCAATATAATTCAACACTGATTTAATAGGAAAACAAGCATGAGCGGAACGAACAGATCTGATATCAAAAAAGGCTTATCAGTATCAATTGTACTGAAGCAAGATCAACGCAGTGGCAACTTGACTGACGGCATCGTGAAAGACATCTTAACTAAATCACCGAACCATCCACACGGCATTAAAGTGCGTTTAGAAAGTGGCGATGTTGGGCGCGTTAAAGTGATTAACGACTAATTTAGAAAGCTTACGAGATTAATCTTAATCTTCAACATACCCATATTTACGATTTTATTGAGACCCTCACCCCAGCCGTATAGGTTAACTGATAGCGTAAATAATCCAAGGAAATTAAAATTATTTACGCTGATGTTGTGGGTAAGTCAGTATTAACGAATTACACTAACCAGTCGCGCAAATGTTTTCATATTATCCGTGGCTGGTTGATCATTATATTTAGGGTTCTTCGCTTCTAATAAATATTGACCGTCGTTTTGCTTTTTAATCACACGCAATAGATATTCACTATCTCCAGTCTCATCTTCGCGTTCGATAGCCATAGTTAAATTTGAAATAGACCCTGCGCTGTCTGGTGTTACCCATTCAAGAATGAGTAGATCTCCATCAACAATCGCGTTCTTACCACCGTTCATGGAATTACCGGATGCTGGAGCAATAAAATGTTTCTCTGCACTCAGATTTCCGTAACCATTTGGCACTGGCATTAATTTAACGTCATCATGTCTACCTGCTTTGAAATGACCACACGCTATCTTAAGATCTGGATAGTAAGGTAGCTGAGTTAAATCATCATTCGCAACTTGTGCTGACGTAGATAAAATATTGGTTTTAGCGCTCACCTTAATACGTTTTTCTTCTTGCTTATGCTGCTTAGATTTGATGTAGCTAGCGAGTCTGTAATCAACCAGTTCTTGTACTAGATCGTGTAATATTTCAATGTCGTTTATCGCAGGCGTAATATTTGCTGCAAACATACCATCTACGACAGAGAACCACTGCTGAGAGTGTGATTTTATTGTATTAGTAAAAGCTTTAATTGGGTTGCCTAGCCAGTAGGTATGCCAAGCTTTACTATCGGCAAGTAAGGTTTGTTGTTTGGCTGGTAACTCACTGGAAAATAACTGCGGATAGCGATTTAATACAACCCTGCTATGCTGAGCAAGTTGCAGCGTTGTTGGTGGCTGCTTAAAACCATCAAGTTCAAGAAATGCTTCTAGTAAAATAGGTTTAAAACACTTAGTCATTGATGTTGTTTCAATGCATTGCATTAAGAAATCTTGATACTGATTGATCACATGTTGAGTATGGGTATCTAATTTACTCTCAGCCAAGTTGGCCGAAACTAAAGCAAACCAACTTGTATGCTGCTTTCGCATCTTAAGTAGATCGTGGCCTTGGTGATAAAATTCACTCGCAGTGGGGCGATGACCAAGTTGATTGCTGAGCATATCAAACTCTTCTTGCGCGCTGTATTTCATTCTGTCTTTTAGAGCCTGCCAGAATTCAATCAGCTCAATAGGTATGTTGACATGACAACCATCTGGTAATGTTGGAGTTGGTTTTCCTGCGATAACATCTTTTAGACCACCTTCTCCAAATAACGCTTGTGGTTTATTTAAAAAGGATTGGTGGTTACCGATAAAGTCTAATACGGTTAGGTTGGTTTTACCTGTGTTTGGTGAACGTCTGAGTCCTCGACCTAACTGTTGTAAGAATAAAATCTTAGATTCACTCGGACGGATCATTAATATCGTATCAATCGAGGGTATATCCGTACCCTCGTTAAACAAGTCGACAGAAAAGATAATATCCAACTCACCTTTAACTAATGCTGATAATGCTTCATTCCGTTTGACGCTAGAATCACTGTAAACTGCCACTGCGCGTATGCCTTTACCTGTAAACTTCTCTGCCATAAAGTCCGCGTGCTGCTTCGAAATACAGAATGCTAATGTACGAGATTGCTTTAGTCGCTGCCAATGCTCAAATATATGATTTGCCCGTTTCATGGTTGCAAAGGCATTGTTAATACTTGTTGGATCAAACTTACCGTTACGCCAAGGAATTGCTTGGTAATCAACGCTACTATCATAGATGCCGTGGTAATCAAATGGCGCTAAGATACCGGCTTCAATACCATGCACTAAATTACGTTCAAAGACTAAATTGTTATTAACAAGAGATAGAATATCAGCCTGATCTGAACGTTCTGGTGTAGCGGTTAAGCCAAGTAGAAATTGAGGCTGAAAATGGGCTAATAGGTGTTTATATACAGGTGCACTGGCATGATGAAATTCATCGATAACAATATAATCGAAATGATCTGGGGCGAATTTTTCTAAATGTTTCTTACGGCCAATGGTTTGAATTGAAGCAAAGATAAATTTAGCATCAGGATTTGTTTCTTTACCGTTATATAGTCCTGTTGAAGACTTATCGATTAATGCGGTAAAGGTACTTTGTGCTTGTAGGAGTATTTCTTCCCTGTGTGCGACAAATAATACTGATTTGGCTTGGCATTGTTTCGCATCAAATGCAGCTAACCATGTTTTACCCATGCCTGTTGCAAGTACGACTAGGCCGCGTTTATAACTTGCATTTCTGGACTCGGTTAATGCTGTTAGCGCTAGTTGCTGGATCTCGTTTGGTGTCGCTGGTTCAAATTGTTCAGGACTAAAGTCATCATCTACTAAGGCTAACGGTCGTGTTTTTACCTTAGCGTGTCGAGCTTGGTATTTTTCTACCCAAGAGGTTGAGAGAGTGCGAGATTGTGTGTGGTTTAAAATAGCGTGAAATTGTGAGCGGATATGTACAAACTCACTATCTTCGTTATTATTTTTTACTGAGTAATCGTAACGTAAACACCATTCATGGCCATGTGTAAGCGCCGCTTTACTGATATTGTTTGACCCAATAAATGCACAGCCATCGGCTATTTCAGCATGTTTATTTTTAATGAAAATGTATGACTTCATGTGGAAGCTTTCTTTCGCCTGACACTGGAAAATCTTGGTCGTTGCACCGCGTTCTTGCAATAACATCAATTGCTTTAAAGCTCGAGGGTCAGTGATACACAGGTAATCAGACGTTAATATGCAAACTGATGAGCCTCTAGTTAACGCTTCATCCAATGCTGGTAACAGTAGGTTAATACCTGATAATTGTAAGAAGGATACGGAGACTTCAATTTCATCAGCATTATTAATTGCTCGTTCTAACTTAGGTAATAAAGGATCATTACTACCGCCTGTGGTTAGTTTAAAGCCATTGTATAGCGAACTACTTGCCTGTACATTTTCATTATTCATTTTTACATCACTTACTTAGTATTACGTTAATCCAGCGCTCATTCTCACGTCCAGGTCTTAAATCACCCGTCAACCAGCTATCTTTAACTGTCAAACTTGCATCAGCAATAAATGTGTTTAGACGCATTTCATCGGCATTGGTAAAGAAACGACCACCACGCTCGACATCATCATTACCGTATTTGAATGAACAATAAAAAATACCGTGTGGTTTTAGCTGTGAGGCTAAATGGGTGAATACCGTGGGTAGTTCTGCACTGGAAACATGCAATAGCGAGGCACAAGCCCAGATTGCATCAAATTGCGTATTGCTTGTGAAGTCTTGAAATAAACATTCGTGTACGGGTTGGCTAATCAATTGTGCTGCTGATTCAGCTAATGCTTTACTGGCATCCATTGCGGTCACACTAAAGCCGTTATCAATAAAGTATTTACTGTCACGACCGGAGCCACAGCCTGCATCTAGAATATGCGCATTCGCAGGTAAAAGTGGCAGGAACTTCTGATATAAACTGGTCATATCAACGGAAATGGTATTGCTAATAAACTCATCTGCATTGTCGTTATAAAATGAGATTGAGTTGGTGTTGTTGACCATGACAGCGATAAACCTTATTGATATATATGGAGTAAATTAATCATACATTAACAGTCGTATATTGTAATTTTTTATCTGTTAAAGATGCATTCGTAAGCTTATTAAACCCTAATGTGTATCTTTAGCATTAAGCTGGACGCTCAATTACTCGCTTTGACCTCTTTATTTAAGATAAATATATCGTCTAAAAAAATTAGTTTATAAACGAAATAGCCTGACATGCGTAATCTTGTATGATTTAAGCTCGGCGAATAACCAGCCAGACTAATTCCCGCGAGGCAATACATGAACATCAAATCAATGACAAGTTTAAACCAAGGCGATCTATGTCCTAAATGTGGCCTGATTATCTGCATGCCTCCGAATTTAATGGCGAACTGCTTGGGCTGTGGTTACCTGCTAACCGAAGATTAGTTCGTCATCTATAATTATTTACTTACGGCTATCAAATTTAAGTTATGTTCAATGTCGATTGCATCAATACCATATCTGCATTGTTCGTTCAGAATACGCGAGCAATTACCCAGCCAACTATTACTAACAACATTATCAACAAAGAGCATCATTAATGCAAAAAGACATCCAAGCGCAGTTTCAACAAAGCAGTAAAGAATTGCTTGATATGGGGCTGCGAGGGAACACCTTACTCAGTTTTAATAAATCGGCTAAAACCTTAGAGATTGTCGATGAAAAATCAGCGCAAATTTTCGATTTATTAGTTGAGAAAAAGAAGGCAATGAACTTTTTGCCGATCCCGTCAAGCTTGGATGACGAAGATGCGGATGAAAGCAGCGGTTTAACCCTTAAGGCACTGCAAACGCATTTAGAAGAAAGCAAAGGTGATGATCGTCATCTTGATGCCTCATTGCAAACGGCATTAACAGTAAGAAAACTAGAACAACAACTGATCCGTTTAAATGCCGATGCTTTGACCTTTATTCAAGAACAAGGTGTGGATCTACTTTATCTGGCAACAGGTTTTATCAAGTGGTATGAAAGTGATGTATCGGATAAGCCTCGTTATGCACCTTTGGTACTCATCCCCGTTGAAATGACCCGTAATGGCGCAGGTGAATCGTTTAAAATTAACTTTACCGATGCGGAACTGGGTTCTAACTTAACCTTAGCAGCCAAGCTAAAATCAGAATTTGGTATGGTATTGCCAAGTTTCGAGGTGGATGATGAATTCACTTTAGAGGGTTATTTTGAGCAAGTCAGCAATACCATTAAAACCGAACCGAGATGGACATTAGAACCGGATAAGATCGCAATGGGGTTCTTCTCATTTGGTAAATTCCAGATGTATCAAGACCTGTCAGACGAAGCTTGGCCGGAAGGTAAAAAACCACATCAACACTGTGTGATATCAAAGCTATTTGGTGACGGTTTTGAAGTAGATCGTACCGAGCTAGCCAGTGCTGATATGGATGTAAATACGGTCGAAAAGTTACACCTAGTGCTAGATTCTGATTCGAGCCAAACAGAAGCGGTATTAGCTGCGAAAGCGGGCAATAACTTGGTGATCCAAGGTCCACCCGGTACCGGTAAATCTCAAACTATTACTAACATTATTTCACAAGCATTAGCAGACAACAAAAAGGTACTGTTCGTTGCCGAAAAGATGGCCGCATTAGAAGTGGTTAAACGTCGATTAGACAATTGTCACCTCGGTGATGCAGTATTAGAGCTGCACAGTCATAAAGCCAATAAAAAATCGGTATTAAGTGCATTAGAATCAAGCTTGTTACAAGGCGAGCCGCTAAGCCCGTCACGTCACGACGATATTAATAAGTTAACCGAACTGCGCGCGAAACTAGACCAGTATTGTGAAGCGGCGAATACCTCGATTTTGGATAGTGAAAAAACCTATGTCACCGCACTCGGTGAGTCATTAAAGTTTGAACGTCTGGCGAACGATGTTGAAGCGCAAACTTTGCCAATGGCAACCCAATGGAGCGCCCGCGAATACAACCACGCCGTTGGTAAGATCCAAGAATTAGTCACTCATTTAGAAGAGCATCAAGCGCCAAATAACAATTGTTTTAGCGCCACTAATCTTGATGACTTTTCACCGATCTTGCAAAATCAAGCAAACAGCACACTAGCCAAAGCGATTACTCACACAGATACTTTAGTCAATGAAGCACAGAACATAGTTTCGCAGTTATTTTTAGCAACCGCAGAGTCCCAAGCAACGGCTGAATGTTTAATAACACTCGAATCGTTAGCTGATTGCCAGCAAGTGATCGCGCAAACAATCATCATGATTGAAAAACCAGAACTCGGTGATATTGATTGCAGTAAAGAGCTGTGGTTAAAACAAGGCGACAAATTAATTGAATTGATTGCACAAGGCGTTGAACTAAACCAACAAAAGCAAATCTTGGCCGAGACGTTTATTGATGCGGCCTTTGATTTTGACTGGTTACCAGTACGGCTAGCGTTAGTTAATTATGGCAGTAAGTGGTGGCGATTCTGCTCGGGTAATTACCGTAATGCCAAAGGCAGTCTGGCAGGTATGATGAAGCAGGGGTTACAAGGTGATAGCGGGAAATGGCTAACGCAAGTGGATGCCTTACTTGAGTATAAAAGTGCCAGCGAACGCTTTAATGAACAAAACAATATCTTGGTTCAGTGTGTTGGTAGCGATTGGCTTGGTAGTCAAACAGATTGGTCGCATATACAAACTGCAGGTTTATGGTTACAAACGTTTTATCAAGCAGAGCAAGAGCATTCTTCACAAAAGCAGACTGGCAGTGATGCATGGGAACAGTATGTATCACAAGCATTACCAGCTGGACTTGAACAAGCCTATGTGACTCGTTTAACTAAGATGCAAAGTGATATGGCGGAGCCGTTAACCGAGCTTGCTACGCAGTTACACATAGATGCGCCAGCGTTAATGACGCGTTTACAGTTAACCCTTGTTGCAGATCTTGTGGTTGGTGGAACGCATGCTTGGTTGGCAGATCTGGATAACTTCTACTCGATAACCCGTTTCAATCGTTTAGCAGCAGAGTGTCAGTCACTTGAACTGAGTGATTGGGCATTGAACGCAGCAGATTGGCAGCTTGAACCGGTATTACTCAAGCATCAATTTGAGCTGAGTTATTACCGTGAGTTGATTAACTATGCTTATGGCAACATTGATGAGATCCGTTATTTTGACCGTGTAGCGCATGAAAAAGTCATTGAAGAATATAAAATGATTGATAGCCAGCTGTTCACCTTTTCACAAGAGGCGTTAGTGCGTCGGTTATTTGAAAACCAGCCAGATGCCACAGCCAAAGGTGAGGTTGAGATATTACGCCGCGAGTTTAATAAAAAGCGTCGTCAATTGCCGCTTCGTCGTTTGCTTGTGCAAGCGGGTCGAGCAGTGCAACAGATTAAACCTGTGTTTATGATGAGCCCAATGTCGGTAGCAACGTATCTTGAACCGGGCGTTGTCGAGTTTGATTTAGTAGTATTTGATGAAGCGTCACAAGTTAAAGTGGCGGATGCGCTTGGGGCGATATTACGTGCTAAACAAGTGGTCGTCGTGGGTGATACTAAACAAATGCCACCGACCGACTTCTTTGGCAAACAGCTAGAGATTGATGATGAAGAAGCTGAACACAGTATTACTGCCGATATGGAAAGTATCTTAGGTCTATTCCTAGCTGCGGGAACGCCAGAGCGTATGCTTAAATGGCATTACCGTAGCCGTCATGAGTCATTGATTGCGGTATCGAACCAAGAATTTTATAACAACCAATTACTCATTTTTCCATCGCCGGGTATTAACCCATTGGCGAAAGGCTTGTCGTTTAATCACAACCCTGAATGCAGTTATGATAAAGGTAATTCGCGCACGAACTTAGGCGAAGCACAATCGGTTGCCAAAGCGGTGATGTTACATGCCGAAACTAAGCCGAATATGACCTTGGGTGTGGTGGCATTTAGTACCGCACAAAGTAACGCCATCTTGTTTGAAGTCGAGCGCTTACGTAAAGAACAGCCTGAATTAGAGCATTTCTTTGCCGACCGTGAAGATGGCGAGCACTTTTTTGTGAAAAACCTTGAAAATGTACAGGGTGATGAGCGTGACACTATCTTCATTAGTATTGGTTATGGTCGTACTGCAGAGGGTCGTTTAGGACTAAGCTTTGGTCCCCTTAACCGTGATGGCGGTCAGCGCCGTTTAAATGTATTGATATCCCGTGCACGTATGGCGATGGAAGTATTTGCTAACTTCCGGGCAACGGATATGGGCACCAGTGATGCGTCACCGTTTGGCGTTCGTGCATTAAAACACTTCTTACAATACGCAGAAACTGGCCTATTAGTGAAGCAAGAAGAAACCGGAAAAGCCCCAGATTCGCCATTCGAAGAAGAGGTTATTTATGCGATACAGCAATTGGGTTACAAAGTAGAACCACAAGTGGGTTGTGCTGGATTTTATATCGATATTGCAGTACGTGATCCGAATAACCCAGGTCGATACATGCTCGCGGTAGAATGTGATGGCGCAACGTATCATAGTTCACGTACTGCTCGTGATCGTGATCGAATTCGTCAAAATGTACTAGAAGGTCTTGGTTGGCGCTTCCACCGTATTTGGAGTACCGATTGGTTCCGTAATGCCCATAAAGAAACTCAGCGTTTAAATGACAGCATTAAAGCGTCGATTGCATTTTATCAGGCGTTAGATACACAGCCAGAAGATAGCGCAATAGTGGTTAATAAACCGAATGTAGCAGAGAAGGCGAAGATTGAACGTGTTGCGGTAGAGCGTGAAAACAATCAGGTTAATTATACCTGCTGTGAATTAGCGACATTAAACCTATCTGCCGACGATACTATTCCTGATCTGCGAGTTCATTTACTCGCGCAAGATATAGAGCGGGTGGTGACGGTTGAATCACCGATACACATTAAACAAGTGGGTCAACGTTTATTGGCCGCGGTCGGTGCGACTCGTTCAGGCGCAAGAATTAACCGTTCGATATTAGCTGCTACGCAATTGCTGGTGGCTAAAGAAGCGGTGATACTCGATGGCGATTATTTATTATCTGCAGCGCACGGTAAGACGACGAATACGCCTGTATTCACTGTTCGTCATCGTGGTGAATTACCGAATAATGAGCGTAAGTTAGACTTGATCCATGACGATGAAATTAAAGCGGCTATTTGTACTGTTGTCGAAGGAGCTTATTCGATATTAGTGCAAGACTCTATGGCATCCGCGATTGATTTACTCGGGTTTGGTAATTTAAGCGCGCAAATGAGACAACGCTTAACCCAGCTGGTGGATGAAATGGTACAGGATAACGTACTGAGCTCGCGTGGTGATGTATTAAGTTTGGAAGAGTAAGTTATGAATAGATCCCCACACAACCAAATTATTGACCCTGAAGTGATCGATTACTTGCAGCGTGCATTGTTCTTCGATGAGATTGAAATCTATTGGCGCGAGAATTACGGTATGTGTCCAGGTCCTATCATAGATACGCTTGCTGACATGGTGCCCAACACACATATTATGGAAGTGAACTACGTACCGCTAGAGCGTGTTGTCGAGATCTGGAATGGTGCTGATATTGACGATATGTGGATAAAGATTTAGCACCACCGCAATGATTTTAAGTGTTCAAATTATTGTCATGAAGCCGCTTCACGAATGAAGCGGTCTCTTGGATATGCTTCGTGCGTATATCTATGAGTTATATAGCTCCTGAGATGAAGACAGAACCGCTAAAACAGTCTTTCTTTAGGACTGCGTTATTTCTAATGACTTGTAAAAAAATTAGTTTTATCACTTCTTTAAACTATGCTTAATCCCGCCATTAGTGACTGCTCAACTCTGTTTAATAGTAATTATACAAAAAATTTTACAGGACCTACTCTACAATCTTAAGCGATTGATTGTTTATAATATAAAGCGTATCACCATCCCAGCCTTGATAGGATGATTGATTGTTTATATCAAACCCATCATTTTCTTTAGGAAATAAGCTCATGTGTCCCTTGTAAGCTATATCTCCTGAAGCATAAAAAATCTCGCCCCAATAAACCCCTTTATCTGTATCAGTTGGTTTGGTAATTGAGATAAAAACACCGCCATCGTGACCGCCGACCCAAATGGCACTACTGGGGATAGTTGCAGCCCTATCTGGCTCAGAATTTTCGAGAACCTTGTCACCGCAACCTGCTAAGGAAAGAAATAAAGTCATTAACAAAACATTTAGTATCTTCATTTTTATCGCCTTCTAATATTCGCCCATTGTTTCTATGATTAGTCGATCTTTTGTGTAGTCTAAATCAATAAAATCATCCCTAAATTCACCCATGTAAGAATTAGGCCGAGGATCTATCATCCATGGCGTATCTATACCTGCAATCTCAGTAACTTTTTTGACAAAATGAATGCAACTATTGCTTGTTAAATCATAAGGTTTTCTATTTGTATTTTGCGCTACTCCTTGTTTTAGCGCTATGCCTGCATCCACTTGAAGGTGATTGAGCTTATATCAGCATTAACTCAGATCACAGTCAGGCTGATGGGATTAATGCTTAAACCATACTTTCGAAAGACCGCTTATTTGATTGATTAGTTTTCAGTAATTTTTTTCTGGCAACACTTATTCAGCGGGCAATGCTGACACTGAGGTATTTTAGTGCAGTAGCGTTTGGCGTGTTCAACCAGCAACGCGTGATATTGCTGATAGGTTATGATGTTTCGAGGGAGATACTGCTCTAGCAGTAGCCTGAGTTTGTCATCACCAGTTGGCAGCTCGAACCCGATGCGGAGCAGGATGCGGCGGGTATAATTGTCGATGATGAAAAAAGGTTTATCCAGTGCATAAACTAAAATACTGTCAGCCGTTTCTGCGCCGATACCATTTACGGCGAGCAGTTCATTACGTAAGGTTGCGCCCTCGATACAACGAGCTTGGGTGATGTCAAAATCATACTCTTGATACCAGAGTGTCAGCGCTTTGAGTTTGATGGCCTTTTGGTTGTAGTAACCACTGGAACGTATAAGTTGTGCCAGCGTATCGAGGGGCATCGCCAGTATCTGCTGAGGTGTTAATTTTCCGACTAAATTCGCCAATGCCTTTTCTACATTTTTCCAGTTGGTATTCTGGGTCAATATCGCGCCCACCATCATTTCATATTCAGTGTCTGCGGGCCACCATGACAGGTACCCATAATACTGTTGCAGCTGAGTGAAAATGTCATTGAACGTTGTTGGAGCGGCTGCTTTCAAATTATTGTGTACCGTGTTGTGAGTTGTTGTTTTAAGCATAGTCTGTAAGACAGCTTTGTTTTATTCGAGGGCAGTGGGCATTATACTGCGGTACTATCTTGGCAGGGAACATGGCATGAACAGGTAATGATTGTTGAGTGTTTAAATTATTGTAATAAAGCGGCCTCACGTATGAGGCTGCTGGTTATCTTGTATGCTTAAAGGAGAATACCTTCAGCTTTTGCTATTTCATGTATTGGCTGCATTTCTTTTTCACGATCATGGTAAACCAGATCTATTTTTTGATAACCGAGTGCATCTTGTAACGCTATTTTGAGGTAAATACGAGATTCTAACGGCTTATTGATAGGGTCGCTTTCAATATAAAGATCGATATCACCACCAGATTTAGAGTCGTCACAACGTGAACCAAACAGCCAAACGTTAGCGTCGGCGGCAATGTATTGATGAACATTTGTAACGATAATATCTCGTTCTTGACTAGATAAGCGCATCAATATCACCATCTAATTCAATATCAATTGTTTGTAAGTATCGTTTAAGATTAGACAGGATAAGCAGTAATTGGTCAGCGTGCTGCCAAGCTAAATTAAGGGCTTCAGAGCGTTCATGTTCTGACTCCGGATAGTCATGTGAGAATGCATTTCTGACTTCTCGTAATAGCTTCCACTGTTGAGGTGAAGATAGAACAGAACGCTTCTCCATCATATTTAAGACATCAACCATACTAATCGGTGTTTCATCTTCTAACTTCAATAGGTTACGAAATAGTTTATGTCCGATACAATCCTGTAAATCAGCAAATCGAACTCTAAAAGCATCGATTTTATCTTGTAGATCTTCATCGGCACTCGCTAATTTTTCCGATGAAAT
>Ga0105355_10002572_pt1 | contig 16259 bp, 21 predicted proteins | sample GOMGulsemesocosm_2_FD_83508 | JGI IMG/M metagenome (GOLD analysis project Ga0105355, IMG submission 83508) | Methane-oxidizing microbial communities from mesocosms in the Gulf of Mexico - GOM9C Gulf of Mexico | ecosystem: Environmental > Aquatic > Marine > Cold seeps | place: Gulf of Mexico... | reverse complement strand
GATGGTTATAGGCTTTGCTCCTGTTGTGGGCCTCCCCCTGCCTATGTTTTCGTATGGAGGAAGTTCTTTTATTAATTTTATTGTTATTTTTGCAGTACTAGAGAACTTAGTGTCTTTTCGTTTTAAAGATATGTACAATTTTGAGAGGAAGTTAGTGTAATGAAAGCCCAAAATGTAACCTTTATTGGTTTTGAAGATGATTTTGAAGAAGCTCAAGCTGTTTTATTTGGAGTACCTTTTGATGGCACTACTTCTTTTAAACCAGGCGCAAGATTTGCCCCAGCTGCTATGAGAGAAGATTCTTGGGCTATTGAGTCTTACTCTCCTTTTTTGGATTTAGATTTAGAAGATTTAAAACTTTTTGATTATGGAAATCTAGAGCTTCCTTTTGGGGATAAAATGAAAGCTTTAAGTATGATTGAAACAACAGTAGATGAAATTGTTAGCAGTAACAAAGTTCCTGTAATGATAGGAGGGGAGCATTTAATTACATTTGCTCCGATAAAAGCCTTGCTAAAAAAACACAAAGATTTACATGTAATACATTTTGATGCGCATACCGATTTAAGAGAACATTATTTGGATGAAAATTTTTCTCATGCTACGGTTATTAGACGAGTTGCTGAGTTAATTGGGCCTTCTAATCTTAACTCTTTTTGTATTAGATCAGGACTTAGAGATGAGTTTCTTTGGGCAAAAAAACATGCAAATTTGGAAAAATTTACCTATAAAACATTGCCTGCTTGTGTACAAAGATTAAAAGATAAAGCCGTATATATTACTATTGATTTGGATGTTTTTGATCCAAGCGTATTTCCTGGTACGGGAACTCCAGAGCCTGGCGGAATTAATTTTCATCAAATGCTTGAAATTATAGGAATATTATCAAAACTTGATAATGTAGTAGGAATGGATTTAGTAGAGCTTTCCCCTAAGCACGATGCTTCAGGTGTATCAACAGCAGTTGCTTGTAAAACATTAAGAGAATTGGTACTAGCAACTATAAAAATAAAATAAATACACAATACGTTTTAAAATAAACTCAGTTGTTTTAGTATCTTTTTTTTCTTTGATAGTTTTTCAATTTCTTTATTGTAGTGCTCAACTACATTTGTAGCTGTGGTGTATTTTGAAGAACCTCGAAAAGATTCCATTTTCCAAATAGCGTAATCTCTGCATTTATAAAGTGTTGAAAGTTCTTTTGATAATATCATGATAAAATCCTTTATTTTGAATTCTATCACTTTATGATATTTTTTAGTAAATATATGTCATTTTGTTATATTTTTTCTCATTATTAGATCAACTTCTTTTAATAAAAGAATAGAAGCATCAATTTCTTCTTTTCTAATAGCAACACTTTCTACGTTACAGCCAAGAGGAATACCACGTTTTAAAGCAAATTTATTAAGCTCTGTAAATATATTTAAACAAATGTCCAAAGACTCTTGCAAAATATCTTTTGATTCTAATAAATCTTCTTTTAGATAATTAGGAATACTAATACCTAACCATTCCATAAACTCCAATGTTTTTGAAGAACCACAAGGCGTTAGTGTGATAATGATTGGTACCATTTTTTGATTATTTTCTTTTGAATAGCGTGCGTAATCGCTTAAAAATATTTTGGCAGCTTCAAGATTATATACACATTGTGTTATAAAATATTGGCAACCTTGATCGATTTTATTAAAGACTCTAATATGCTCATCTTTTTTGATAGTATGCCGTTCTGGAATTGTAATTGCACCCAGTATTAAGTCTTGATTGATTTTTTCTTTTAAAGCATAGGCTTCTTTTACACTTAATTTAATATTTTGATCTTTCGAAGCAGCGCCAACAAAAACGGAATAATTATTTTGGGATTTTGTATCTTCAAGCCAAGTTGAAAAATCATCTTTGTCATATTTCCCAACTGCCCTATACACAATGCTTGGAATATTTAGTTCACTTAAATATTGATTTTTGTATACATAAGGATCAAGAGTACCAACAAAAGGGAAGGTTCTTTTTTGGGATGTTCGGTCACTTTCATCTTGAATATCATATAACACTAAAGCATCAATATCAATAGTATTGATTCTTTGTATGTGTTTTTGGGCAATGATATCCATTTGTTCTTTTGTATGCGTTTGCCTAGGAGGCGTTAATCCATACAACAAAATGCCGTTCTCTTTATTTAAAATTTTTTGTTTTAACATTGTTTCTCTCTAACTTTTTTGTCATTTTACAAATATAATCATTAAAGGTTTATTATATTTTATCTTAAGTACTTTAGTACAGTTTATATCGAACACGTATTATTATTTTTGTTGGCTCTTTTGGTCTTGGGTAATCTTTATATGCTATTTGAATCGTTTCATAGGTTTGTTTATCCAAAGGTGTGTATTTTGATTGTTTCATAAAGTGTGGTTTTGAAATGTCTCCATTGGGGTATAAAATAAACGTAATAATGTTCTCCCCTTGTTGTTTCGTTCGAACAGAAATCCTAGGATATCGCAAATGATATTGAGTAATTCTTCCAATGGCATTAAGATTATCTTTTATAAAAACTTTTTGTACTTGGGTAAAAGAATCAAACTCTTCTCCATATAATTCAATATTATTTTCTAATTTTAAATTGGGATGATTGCTTTTATAACTTTTAACCATGGACTTTAAATCATTTAAATTATCACGAGGTTTTTCTAAAAACTTTTGTAAGGTAGATTTTTGTAAGTTTGTATTGTTTTGTTTCTCATAGTCTTGTACCTCTTTTGTTTTCTCTACAGTGGTTTTAATTGTATTGGTACTTTTTGATATTTTTAGGTGTTTTTTTATTGTTTGTTTTTTCTTTACTGGTCTTTTTTTTACTTTTTTTATCTTTTTTTCTACTTTTTTGTACTTCTTTTTTATAATATTCTTTTTTGTAATATTCTTTTGGGGAGTGTTTTTCTTTTTTGTAATAATATTTTCTTTTTTAGCTGCTTTTTTAATGATTTTTTTCTTTTGAAGTTTGACATATAATAAAGAAGTACTTTTAGCATTGCCTTTCTTAGAAGTACTTGCTGTAACATTTTCATTAAACTTGTAAAAAATTCCCAGATGAATTAATATTGAAAAAATAAGGGCAAATAAGATGTATTTCATAAACGAAATTATAGTATAATAATGCTTTTAATTTAGAAATTTAGGATAATAAATGTTTGATAATTCACTCAAAGCATATGAAGCAGCAAAAAAAGTAATTCCAGGAGGGGTTGATTCTCCTGTACGAGCTTTTAAAGGCGTGTTAGGTACACCTCCTTTTATTGACAGAGGAGAAGGAGCTTACCTTTTTGATATTGATGATAATAAGTACTTGGATTTTGTACAATCTTGGGGGCCACTTATTTTTGGACATTGTGATAAAGATATTGAAGAAGCTGTTATACAAACAGCAAAAAAAGGCCTCTCTTTTGGAGCACCTACACTTCTAGAAACACAATTGGCCCAAGAAATCGTTGAAATGTATGACAATATTGACAAAATTCGTTTTGTAAGTTCTGGGACTGAAGCCGTTATGTCTGCAATTAGGCTAGCTAGAGGAGTTACAAAAAAAGATGATATCTTAAAATTTGAAGGATGTTATCATGGACACAGTGATTCTTTATTAGTACAAGCTGGTTCTGGTTTAGCTACGTTTGGAACTCCAAGCTCACCAGGTGTTCCTGCTGATTTAGTTAAACATACTTTATTATGCGAATACAATAATATCAAAAGTTTAAAAAAATGTTTTGAAGAATCAGATGATATAGCGTGTGTTATTATTGAACCAATAGCTGGAAATATGGGTTTTATTCCAGCATCTGAAGAATTCTTACAAGAATGTAGAGATTTATGTGATAAAAACAATGCTTTATTGATTTTTGATGAAGTAATGACAGGTTTTAGAGTATCAATGACGGGTGCAAGTGGGCTAACTGCTGTAAAAGCTGACATTATTACTTTTGGGAAAGTAATAGGAGCTGGAATGCCTGTAGGCGCTTTTGCAGCATCTTCTTTTATTATGGACCATTTATCTCCTGATGGAACAGTATATCAAGCTGGTACGCTAAGTGGTAATCCAGTAGCAATGGCTGCTGGTTTAGTATCCATGCAAAAACTTAAATCAATGCCACATATTCATGATGAGCTAAATAAAAAAGCCTTACGTTTAGTTAGGGGTTTAAAACAAGCTGCAAGTGATAATAATATTCCTTTAGTAGTAAATACAAGAGGTTCAATGTTTGGTTTCTTTTTTATAAAAGAAGAACCAAAAAACTTTAAAGATGTGGCAGCCTGTGATTTTGATGCATTCGCAAAATTTCATAATGAGATGTTAAAAAAAGGCTTTTATTTTGCTTGTTCTCAATATGAGGCCGGATTTATTTCAAGTGTTATGAGTAATGAAATGATTGATGAATGTATAGAAGCCGCAAAAATAATTATGAAGGATTTGAAAAATGCTTAAAATGCAAGCGTATAAAAATGTAGAACTAATTAAAAAAGCGAATATTTACTTTGATGGAAAAGTAACTTCGCGTTCATTTATAAATGAATTTGGAGATGAGCAATCCTTAGGTATTATGCAAGTAGGTGAATATAATTTTGCAACAGCTAAGGCTGAGCTAATGGAAGTTATTGATGGTGAAGTTGAAGTAAAACTTGAAGGTGAAGATACTTGGGTTAAATACCTTGGTGGAAGCTCTTTTAAAGTTACAGACAATTCAAATTTTGATATTAAAGTACATGCAATATGTGATTATTGTTGTTCTTATTTAGATTAAGAAGTATGATGCAAGAAAATATGAAAAAAAACAACGATACAGAAGAAGTTAAAGAAGAAAATATTAATAATGAATCAAAAGAACCAAAACATCAAGGAAAATTACAAGCCTTAGATAACCTCTCCCTTGGTATTTCAATGGTAGTTTCTGTCGTTATTGGTGTAGGAGTTGGTATTTTACTAAAAGATTGGACAGGCGCTGCTTGGACCTTATGGTTAGGAGTTTTTTGGGGAATAGCTGCTGCTTTTTTAAATGTTTTTAAAGCCTATAAAAGAGTACAAAAAGAGTTTAAAGAATTAGAAAATGACCCAAGATATACCTACAGAGCGAAACATGGAGACAAAAGAGACGATGATTAATACAATCAAGTCTTTTGCTAAGATTCTTTTTGCTCTTGATGCAATACTTATTGTTTTTTCTTTTTTTCAAGACAATGAGTATTTTTTAATTAATACACAAGTGGCTTTTGTCTCTTCTTTGTTTATTTCTTTAGGAACCTTTTTATCTTATAAAAATAATGTTGCAAAACGTTTAGACGGTTTAGAAGAAAACAAAAACAATTTAGGTGCTAGGGATAAATTAGACGAGCTAGATGATCCTTATGATTTGTATTCAGAAGAGATAAACTACGAAGATAAAGAATTAAGTGCTCAAGAAATTAAAAATATTTTAAAGGTTGAAAAACAAAACATAAAAAAGAATTCTTTTAAAAATACACTTTTTTCTTCAGGTGCATATATTTCAGCCTACAGAATTTTTGGTTATGCCCTATTAATTATTGGTTTCTTTTATTTAACTAATAATATTATTTTTTCTGCCTATGCCTATTTGCTTGGTTTAACAATAATGCCCGTCTCCGCACTTTTTTTAAGTCTTAGTTCTAAAGAAGAGAAAAAATCCTAATTATTCTAATATCAAAGGAAGATCAATAAAAATTTTATTTTCTTCTTTGCTTAAAATAAAAGAAGAATAATTGTCTTCTTTTATTTCATCTAAGCATACTTCTTGGCTTGAAGATATTTGAATACTTACTAAAGAATACTTTTTACCTTCAACTCTTAAATACTCTCCAATTTTTAACTTAACAAGAGATGTTACTTCTTTTGTTTTATTAAACTGTGAATAAACCAAGGAAAGAAGTTTGATTAAATCAGAAGCCACTAATCTAAATTCAGGGATAGAAGGGTCATAATTTTTAATAAACTTTGTTTTACTTTTTATTTTTTGTGTAGAAATACATAAGTCCAATAAGGTAAAAATATTAGTTATATTCGCATTTTGTTGTTTAATTGAAGCTTCTTTTTTTGTTGATGTAGATTTATACAGTTTTAAATGTATTTTTTCATCATTATCATAGCTTACAGTAAGGGCATAAAACAAGTAGTTTTTTAAAGGTAGGTTTACATAAGTAGTTTTAGTTCCGTAGGTTGTAGAAGCATTATTTACAGCCAATTCAAACAGCACTTTAGCATTTACTCTGTTTAGAACATATTGCGCTTCTGAATTGGTATAAAGAATTTTTCCAAAGGTAGAGAAAGAAATAATTGGATTTAAATCTAACTCTACCCAGTTTTCGTAAAAGTCCATATTAACTTTCTACGTAGTTCTTAAGGTTTTTTCCTACTTTTGGATGTTTAAGTTTTTTAATAGCAGAACTTTCAATTTGTCTAACACGTTCTCTTGTAACTGATAATTCTTTACCAATCTCCTCAAGTGTTCTATCACTCGCATCATGCATAAGACCAAATCTCATTCTAACAACAGCTTGTTCTCTTTCATTTAACTGAGATAAAATTTGATCAATTTGATTTTGTAAATCTTCATTCATAATATTATCAACAGGAGTAGGGGCTTTTTCATCTGGAACAAAATCTCCAAATTTACCATCATCATCGCTTCCAATAGGAGCTTCTAAAGAAACAGGTTCTTTTGTAATTTTAATAACTTGTTTTACTTTATCAACAGGTAAACCAACTTCTTTTGAGATTTCCTCAACATCTGGCTCTTTCCCATTTTCTTGAATTCCTTTTCTAATGATTTTATTGATTCTATTAATCGTTTCAATCATATGTATAGGAATTCTAATTGTTCTTGCTTGATCCGCAATAGCTCTAGAAATAGCTTGTCTAATCCACCATGTAGCATAAGTAGAGAATTTATACCCTTTTTTATATTCAAACTTATCAACGGCTTTCATAAGTCCAATATTTCCTTCTTGAATTAAATCTAAGAAAGGAAGCCCTCTGTTGGTATATCTTTTTGCAATAGATACAACCAGTCTTAAGTTCGATTTAGCCATTCGTGTTTTAGATTCATCTGTGATTTTTTTACCACGTTTGATTTGTTCTAATACATCTTTTAACTCATCATCTTCTAAATCAAAACCATCTTTAGATGCTTCTTTTGTTTGAAAAAGTTTTTTGATTTCCATATACGTAGATACCATTGTAGCTTCAGGAACCATAGCTGTAATTTGAATCTTCGTTAAATTAATGATTTCTAATAATAGTTTTTGATGATTTTCTTTTAACATATCATTAAATAAAGGAAGTTTGTATTCCAATCTTTTTAATTCTTGATCAAAACCAGAATCAGATTTTAAAGACGTTTCCATTGCTTTTACAATTTCTGTAATTAATTTAGACGTTGGGCCTAAATTTAATAAAGCATCTTTTAAAATATTCTTTTTAAATGCAATTGCAAGTTTGTGCTGAATAATATCATCATGTTCTTCAGATGCAGCAGTTGCTTTACTTAAGAATTTTAACCAATCTTTTTTAGCTTTTTCTAAAGACTTAAAAGACTCAATAATAGAAATTGAACGTTTGTCCAGTTTCTTTTCTTTTTTATCATCAGCTGCAGCACTTGATACTTTTTCTGTATCTGTATCACTTGAATCATCTTTTTCTTCATCATCAAAGTTTCTGAATAATTCTTTTACTTTACGTTCCCTATTAACTAAAGGTTCTTTGTATTCTAAAATGAAATCAATTAAATAAGGTACAAAACAAATTGCATCTAAAATTACGTCTTCACCTGTTTCAATTTTTTTAGAAATTTCAATTTCTTCTTCTTTAGTAAGTAAGGGAATCTTCCCCATTTCTCTTAAGTACATACGTACTGGAGAATCAGAACGTGACCACTCTAATAATTCTTTATTTTTTAATAAATCAAAAACATCGTCATCGTTTTCAATCATTTTTAATCTGTTATCTGCTCTTTTTTTAGCTTCTGATTCATTAAGAAGTTTGGCTTGTTCTTGAGAAGAAATAAGATTAACACTATAAAGTTTTATTAATGCAACCAGTTTTTTTACATTAGGAGAAGATGGAGCTTTAGGAAAAATTTTGATAAGTTTTTCATAGGTTAAAACTGAATCTTTATTCTCTTTGATCATTTTTTCAATAGTTTTATTTAAATCTTTTGCACTCATAGTGTGGGAAATCCTTTTTTTGAATAAGAGCTACATTATATCCAGATTATTTATTAATAACAAGTAAAAGATATTTTTTTAATGAATTCTTTAAATATTTTTAATAAAAAGCCTTGCTCTTAATGTCCCTTGTTTAATCTAATTTTTTTGTACTTTTTGCTAGAATCAGCCTAAATATAAAAAACAATTATGAAAAGTGATTATTTATAGGGAATAAAAGGATATAAAATGAGTAAAATTACAGGAAATGTTTGGACATTTGGAGCACATATTGATACTGATATCATTATTGCCGCAAGATATTTAAATTCTTCAGAGCCTTCACATTTGGCTAAGTATATTATGGAAGATAAGGATCCTGATTTTGTTAATAAAATGGCAAAGGGTGATATTATTGTAGCAGGTGAAAACTTTGGTTGTGGAAGTTCTAGAGAACATGCTCCAATCGCTTTAAAAGCCGCTGGAATTGCTGCTGTTATTGCACCTACTTTTGCAAGAATTTTTTACAGAAATGCATTTAATATGGGTTTACCTATTTTTGAATTAGAAGAAGCAGCTGAAATTAAAGAAGGTGATAATATTTCTGTTGATTTAGATGCGGGAACTATTGTTAATAATACTACTAATAAAACATACAAATTTGCAGCTATTCCTCCTTTCATGCAAGAACTAATTGCAGCTGGTGGATTGATTAATTTTGCAAAAGAAGAAATCAAAAAGGAAAAAAATGTCTAAGTCATATAAACTTTCAATAATTAAAGGGGATGGAATTGGTCCTGAAATTATTGATGAAGCGATAAAAATATTAGATGCAGTTTCTAAAAAATGTGATTTTACGCTTGATTATAATGAGTATTTAATGGGTGGAATTACTATTGATACTACTGGACATCCTTTACCTGAAGAGACAGTTGCGGGTGTTTTAAACTCTGATGCGTGTTTATTTGGAGCTATTGGTGGAGCTAAATGGGATACCTTACCAAGAGACTTACGACCAGAGACTGGATTATTGAGTTTTCGAGAAAAAATGGGTGTGTATGCAAACTTACGACCTGCTGTTATATATGATGAACTTATAAATGCTTCTACGCTTAAAGCAGAAGTGATTAAAGGCGTTGATATTATGGTAGTTAGGGAATTAATTGGTGGTATCTATTTTGGACAGCCACGTGCAAATGATGGACAAACTGCTTATAATACAATGGTTTATACAAAAAAAGAAATTCTAAGAATTGGTAAAAAAGCCTTTGAAATTGCAATGACTAGGGATAAGAGATTGTGTTCTGTTGACAAAGCAAATGTTCTTGAAGTATCACAATTGTGGCGGGATACTATGAATGAGTTAAGCAAAGACTATCCAGAAGTAGAATTAAGTCATATGTATGTTGATAATGCTGCTATGCAATTAGTTAGAAATCCTAAACAATTTGACGTTATTGTTACTGGAAATATTTTCGGGGATATCTTAAGTGACACGGCTTCTATGGTTGTGGGATCCATTGGATTATTACCTTCTGCTTCAACAGGAGATAAAACAGCTATTTATGAACCTATTCATGGTTCTGCTCCTGATATTGCAGGACAGGGAATTGCTAATCCAATTGCAACCATTGAAAGTGCTGCTATGTTATTACGTTATTCTTTAAATGAAAATGAAGCAGCTTCATTAATTGAAAAAGCAATTAAAAAAGTATTAAAAGAGGGTTATAGAACAAAAGACTTGGCTGATTTTGATGCAAAAAAAGTGTTAACTACTAGTGAAATGGGAGATACTATTTTAAATAATATTTAAAAATAATTTTTTAAAGTGGCATTTAAAGGTCACTTTTTAAAGTAAATATTATTTTATTGTATTGTTTTATTTTTTTAATGATATACTTCTTTATAATATTACAAGGTAAATGCAATGTCCGAAAATAAATACAGATTAATTACAAGAAGCGATATGGATGGTTTGGTTTGTGGAACCTTACTTAAATATCTTAATATCATTGATGATATTCTTTTTGTACACCCAAAAGATATGCAAGATAAACTCATTGATGTAAACAAAAACGATATTACTACAAACCTACCTTATGTACCAGGTGTTCATTTATGTTTTGATCATCACTTTTCAGAAGTATTAAGAAATCATGATGAAGACAATCATATTATTGACCCAAACGCACCAAGTGCTGCTCAAGTAGTTTATGATTATTATCAAGGATCTGAAAATTTCCCAGCTTTTTATAAAGAAATGATGATCGGTGTTAATAAAGCAGATTCAGCTGATTTTAGTATTGATGAAATACTTAGACCAAAAGGTTGGACCTTACTTAGTTTTTTAATGGATTCAAGAACGGGACTAGGACGTTTTAAAGATTTTAAAGTAAATAATTATGATTTAATGATGAATTTAATTGATTATTGTAAAGATCATGAAATTGATGAAATTCTTAAAATAAAAGATGTGCAAGAAAGAGTTAAACTTTATTTTAAATATGAAGATGAGTTTGATGAACAACTTGAGCGTTGTTCAAGTGTACATGGCAATGTAATAGTTATTGATTACAGAGATGAGGATATTATTTATCCAGGGAATCGATTTTTAGTGTATGCTAAATATCCGCAAATAGATGTTTCTGTTCATGTTTCTTATACTTATGGCAATGAAAAAATTGTGTATTCAACAGGAAAATCCATTATTAATACAAGCTCTAGTACTAATATTGGAGAACTTATGCTTACTTTTGGCGGAGGTGGACATCAAGCAGCAGGGGGGTGTCAAATTCCTTTAGATGAAGCAGATACAGTCTTAGAAAAAATCATTGAGAGATTAAATTTTAATTATTAATCTCTTCTTTTTTTAGACCTTCAATTATTTTTTCCCAACACTTATTAAAATCCAATAAATTAAGTGTTGCAGTTCTTTGTTTTTTTCCCCACATTGGTTCTGGGAAATAAGAATCTTCTTTAAATCTTGCCATGATGTGAAAATGTACTCTTGGCTCATAATTTCCAAACGATGCAATATTTATTTTTTCTGGTTTAAAATAAAGAAGCATTTCTTTTTCAATAAGCTCAAGACATTTATAAACCTCTTTTTTTGTTTCTTGTGAACAAAAGGAAAACTCCTTGTTTTTATCTTTTGTAAATATTTTTAGCCAAGGAATTTCACTTTCTTCTATTATTATTTCAATATACTTATTTTGATAAATCATTTTTGTCCTTTTTATGCTAAACTGAGGAAGAAAGTATATCCAAATAATAAAACACGTATAAATACTATAAAATAATCATAATTATTTGATTCCCAATCCCCCTAATAACAAATTAAACTAATCTTAAGCAAATATTTTATATAATCGCATTCCAAATTTCCAACCATTGAAGAAGTTTTTATAGAAATTTTGTGTTCTATAAAGAGTTGGTAAAATGATACAGGTATAAACTGTATTGTTTATACCTGTTGGTTATGTGGACAAAAAAAATACACAAAAGAGGACGGACTTATGAAAGTAAGAGCTTCAGTTAAAAAAATGTGTGACAAATGTAAAATTGTCAAAAGAAGAGGAATCGTAAGAGTAATTTGCGAAACTAAAAAACATAAACAAAGACAAGGATAAAAAGCATGGCAAGAATTGCAGGTGTTGATTTACCAAACAAAAAGAGAATGGAATATGCTTTAACATATATCTTCGGTATAGGTTTACATAATTCAAGATTAATTTTGAATGCTATTGGAATGGATTTCAATAAAAGAGCACACGAAGTTACAGAAGATGAAGCAGCAGCTATCAGACAAGAGATCCAAAAGAACTATATGGTTGAGGGTGATCTAAGAAAGAAAGTAGCTATGGATATCAAATCTTTAATGGATTTAGGTTCTTATAGAGGTTTAAGACATAGAAAAGGTTTACCGTGTAGAGGGCAAAAGACTAAGACTAATGCTCGTACTAGAAAAGGTAAAAAGAGAACTGTTGGCGCAGCGTCTAAGTAAGGATATTTGAATGGCAAAAAGAAAAGTAACTAGAAAAAAAGTAGTAAAAAAGAATATTGCTGACGGTATCATTCATATCGCTGCGACGTTTAACAATACTATGGTAACAGTATCAGATTTAGCTGGAAATGTAATTACATGGTCTTCAGCTGGTAACTTAGGTTTCAAAGGTAGTAAAAAATCTACTCCTTTCGCTGCACAAGCTGCGGTTGAAGATGCAATGAAAAAAGCTATGGAACACGGAATTAAAAATCTTGGGATTAAAATTCAAGGTCCAGGTTCTGGAAGAGATACTGCAGTTAAAGCTGTTGGTGCTTATGAAGGTATCAAAGTTAAATGGTTAAAAGATGTTACTCCATTACCACATAATGGTTGTAGACCACCTAAACGAAGAAGAGTGTAAGGATACAGCATGGCAAGATATAGAGGACCAGTAGAAAAATTAGAAAGAAGATTAGACGCGGATCTTGGACTTAAAGGTGAAAGAAGACTTAACGGTAAATCAGCTTTAGAAAAAAGACCATTTGCACCTGGGCAACATGGACAAAGACGTACTAAAATCTCTGAGTATGGTTTACAACTAAGAGAAAAACAAAAAGCTAAATTTATGTATGGTGTATCTGAAAAACAATTCAGAAAATACTTCAAAAAAGCGGCTTCTAGAGATGGAAATACTGGTGAAAACCTAATTACATCAATTGAACAAAGATTAGATAATGTTGTTTATAGAATGGGATTTGCTTCAACTAGAGCATTTGCTAGACAAATTACAACTCACGGTCACATTACTGTAGATGGAAAAAAATTAGATATTCCTTCTTATGTTGTTAAACCAGGACAAGTTATCGCTGTTAAAGAAAAATCTAAATCTAATAATCAAATTGTTAGAGCATTAGAATTAACAAACCAAACTGGTATTGTTGAATGGGTTAACGTTGACAAAGATAAAGTATCTGGAACATTTACTAGAGTACCTACAAGAGAAGAAGTAGTTATTCCAGTTGAAGAAAGATTAATTGTAGAGTTATACTCTAAATAATAAATAAAGGTAGCAACATATGAAGAAGTTTGTAGACACACCATTTTTACCAACTGAAGTTGAAATTGAAGCAATCAGTGATACTGAAGCTAAAATTTCTGCTTACCCATTTGAAAGTGGTTTCGCAATTACTTTAGCTCACCCATTAAGAAGATTACTTCTTTCTAGCTCTGTTGGATTCGCTCCAATAGCTGTTAAGATTGAAGGTGCTACGCACGAATTTGATTCTTTAAGAGGTATGCTAGAAGATATTGCTATTTTTATTATTAATCTTAAAAACATTCAATTCAAAATTATTGGTGACGAAGAACAAATTGAAGTTGAGTATTCATTTGATGGACCTAAAGAAATTAAAGGTTCTGATTTGACAAATGCAGATGTAGAAGTTGTTTCTCCTGATGCTCACTTAGCTACAATCAATTCAGATTGTAACTTGACATTTTCTGTTGTAATTCAAAAAGGTATTGGTTACATGCCTTCTGAAGATATTAGAGAAATGTTAAACGATGATTATATTCCAATTGATGCATTTTTTACTCCGGTAAAAAAAGTAGTATATGATATTGAAAAAATGTTAGTTGAAGATAATCCAAATTACGAAAAAGCTGTTTTTACAGTGCAAACTAATGGGCAAATTACTCCTATTACTGCATTTAAAGAAGCGGTTTCTGTTATGTACTCACAAATGTCAGTATTTAACAAAGTTTTTGATTTATCTAAAGTAACAGTTAGTGATACAAGCGAAGAGCAAGTAGAACTAAAAGATTTAATTATAAAAATTGAAGATTTAAATTTAAGTGCTAGATCATTCAACTCTTTAGACAGAGCTGGATTAAAATTCTTAGGTGAATTGGTACTTATGAGTGAAGTTGAAGTAAAAAATATTAAAAACTTAGGTAAAAAATCATTTGATGAAATTTACGATAAGTTAGAATCATTGTCTTTTCCAATTGAAAATACACTTCCAGAAAACGTTGCATCAGCTTTAAGAAGAAAGCTTGAGCAGTTAAAAGCATAATAAAAGGTTTAGTATGAGACATAAGCACGGATATAGAAAGTTAAGCAGAACTTCTTCTCATAGAAAAGCATTGTTAAAAAATATGGCAATCGCTTTAATTGAAAGAGAAAAGATTGAAACAACTGTTCCAAAAGCAAAAGAATTAAGAAGATATATTGAGAGATTGATCACTACTTCTAGAAATGCAGATTTAAATACACATAGAATTGTATTTGCAGCATTACAAAGTAAAGAAGCTACTAAAAAACTTATTAATGAAGTTGCTCCTAGATATCTTGAAAGAAATGGTGGATATACATCTATCATTAAAACAAGAATTAGAAGAGGGGATGCTACAGCGATGGCATTCATTTCATTCGTATAATCTTTAATAGATTCTAAAAAAAGGTAGGCTTCGGTCTGCCTTTTTTTTTACCTAATTTTCCCTTCACTTCACAAAAAATAATATTTTCAAAAGTCCATTTTAGCCTAAAAATTAAGCATTATTATTGTATAATTGCGCGATATATACAATATGAATATAATTTAGGAGACCTCATTGATTACACTTAAAGAAGCATTGGCTTTAAACAGCGATGAAATCAAAAACATACAAGCAGATTTATTAGAGAAAATTAATGAATCAAATATTGGCTCTTATATAGAACAATTAGACAATCAAGAAATATCAAGCACAGGTGCTGGTATTCCAATTGCAATCAAAAATAATATTAATGTTAAAAACTGGGAAATTACCTGTGCTAGTAATATCTTAAAAGGTTATATCTCTCCATATAATGCTACTGTTATTGATAAACTAGAAAAGGCTGGACTAAGCGCTTTTGGAAAAGCAAATATGGATGAATTTGCAATGGGAAGTTCAACAGACACTTCTTGTTATGGTAAAACATTAAATCCACATGACAATACAAAAACAGCTGGAGGAAGCTCTGGTGGATCTGCAGCAGCTGTTGCTGCTGGAACTGCTATTTGTGCTTTAGGAACTGATACGGGAGGTTCAATTAGACAACCAGCTGCTTATTGTGGTGTTGTTGGAATGAAACCTACGTATGGAAGAGTTTCACGTTATGGTATTACTGCTTATTCTTCTTCTTTAGATCAATGTGGACCTCTTACTCAAAATGTAGAAGATGCCGCTATTTTATACGATATTATCTCTGGACATGACCCAAAAGATTCAACATCTGCAAATGTTGAATACAAAAAAGTTACTCCAAATTTAGATAAAAACAAAAAATTAACCATTGCAGTAATTGATGATTTTGTAAGCCAAGCAAGTAAAGATGTTCAAGATGCACACGCATTTGCAGTAAAAGAACTAGAAGCTGCAGGTCATACAATTATTCATAAAAACATGTTAGATTCTTCTAAAATCCTTTCTTCTTATTATATAGTAGCAACGGCAGAAGCCTCTGCTAACTTAGCAAGAATGGATGGAATTCGTTTTGGGACAAGAAAAGGTGAGGGTAACTTATCTGATATGTATTTACAAACAAAATCTCAGGGTTTTGGAAAAGAAGTACAAAAAAGAATTATGTTAGGGGCTTTTGTATTAAGCTCAGGGTATTATGATGCGTATTATATTAAAGCGCAAAAAATTAGACACTTAATTAAAGATGAATACGATGCAATTTTTAAAGATGCAGATTTAATACTTTCACCCGTAGCTCCTACAACGGCACCAAAATTTGATGCTTTTGAGAGTTCATTAGAGATGTATTTATCTGATATTTATACAATATCTGTAAACCTTGCAGGGTTACCTGCAATATCAGTACCTGTTTGTAAAAGTGAAGAAGGAATGCCAGTAGGGCTTCAATTGATAGCAAAAGCATTTGATGAACAAACATTATTTGATGGCGCGTTAAGTTTAGAATCTGTTGTAAATTATACAAAATAATTTAAATCATTAGAAAGGGATAAAATGAGAATTAGAAAAAGAGCACTTACATTTGAAGATGTATTATTAGTACCAGCTAAGTCGGAAGTATTACCAAAAG
>Ga0105355_10002571_pt1 | contig 16264 bp, 14 predicted proteins | sample GOMGulsemesocosm_2_FD_83508 | JGI IMG/M metagenome (GOLD analysis project Ga0105355, IMG submission 83508) | Methane-oxidizing microbial communities from mesocosms in the Gulf of Mexico - GOM9C Gulf of Mexico | ecosystem: Environmental > Aquatic > Marine > Cold seeps | place: Gulf of Mexico... | reverse complement strand
TGATTGTACATCTCAATATTTACCCCTGGCAGGCTTTGAAAAAGTGGCTTAGTTTTTTGCTCAAATGCGGCGCGATCAATGTCATTAAATTGCACGCCATTGGCCTCGAGTTCTTTAACAACTTGAGTATGTTTAGCTTTTAGCATGGCGATCATTTCATCGGCCCCTTGGTTAAATTCATCGGCAATGATTTTTTGGTATTTAGCAGGGATCTTTGCCCATACGTCCATTGAAATATAGACACCACAAGTACCAAGGAAGTGATTGGTGCGGGCGACGTTTTTCTTACCTGTTTCGTAAACTTTAGTGCCTAAATTGGTAAAGTCAGAGCCTTCTAAGCCATCGACTACTCCCTGTTGCACGGCACTAAAGGTTTCACCCCATGGTAAGGGCGTTGCATTAGCACCCATAGCATTTAACGTTTCAATAAACAGTTTGCTACCGGGGGTGCGTAATTTAACACCGGCTAAATCATCTGGTGTATTAATGACTTTATCGGTTATAAGATTACGAAAGCCAAAAATATATTGCAAAGACAACACCTTAATGCCTTTGTCTTCGAGTTTTTTTAGCCAACCTTGCACTAAAGGCGTTTTGATAAGGGTGGTATATTCATCATAATTTTTATAAAGCATTGGCCCTACCAATGCCGTGAATTCAGGTACGTAGTCGCCAATGTAAGAAGGGTCTTCTACAGCAATGAAATTTGCGCCTCGAACCACCAGTTCCACACTGTCTTTATAAGCGGCAATTTGACCTTGTGGAAAGGTCATAATTTCCACAGCCCCGTGTGTTTTAGCATTTATCCGCTCTGCGACAAGGTCCATAAAGTAAGTCAGTTCTTCTTTAGGTGCAAAGACATGGCTAAGGCGCAGAACAATTTTAAATTCATCATTTTGTTGTGGTTGGCAAGAGGCCAGTGAAATAAGCAAAATCAGCAATAGCAAATAACGATACACAATAGAGTACCTAAAACAGAATTTTTAATGTATTAACAATATCTTGAGAATGATATTTTTGCAAAGTTATATCTTCAAGCTGCTTTTATTTGTTTCTTCTTTGTTATATCTAGTAGCTGTCTAACGTGCCTGCTTATTCATTAAGGCGATATTCGATTTTAACTTCAAAACATCTCAATAAATCAACATAATTTTTTCATTGATTGTTAAGCCAATACTTTAAGGTTTAGTTGCCAAATTTATTGACTTAATAAGTACCTAAATAGACTTTTTAGGCGGTGTCAGTATTCTTTACAAAAAAGAAAAAGTACATGTGTGTAATTCTGTAATTTATTGATATTTAATGAAATAAAGCCATGGTGTGTTTTTTGCTAAATCAAGTTTAATGGCATGGATATATTATTCTGCCAAACCAATAAAAGTAATTAGTTTTGTTGGCTTGAACTGAAAGTTAAACAGGAAAAATCAGCTTAATGCATTAATGAGTTGGACACTACTTTGATTTTAATTACTTCTGGTTGAAAATTTCACTAAAATTTGGAGATAGAAAATGGCGTTGAAAAATAAACCCTATTTACCTGCATTACTCTTATTGTTATTGGCATTATTTCTTTTGTTAATGGTTAATATTGCTCAAGCTAGCAGTACCACACCGTTTATTACGACATGGGAAGTGAATGAAGGAGATCTAACCGTTACCATCCCGATAGGCAGTTATAACTATAATTATCATGTTGATTGGGGGGATGGCAGTGTTAATACCGATATTCAGGGTATCGTCACCCATACTTTTGCAACACCGGGCATTAAAACCATTAAAATCAGTGGTGAGTTCCCGGCAATTTACTTTAATAATGGGGGCGATAAAGCCAAATTGCGCACTATTGAAGCATGGGGAGATCAAAATTGGCAATCGATGCGTGCCGCTTTTCGCGGCGTGACTGACTTAACCATTAACGCCAGTGATACCCCAAACTTAAGTAATGTCACCGATATGAGCAGTATGTTTAGAGAAGTCGTTTCATTAAGTGGCAACTTTGCCAGTTGGGATACTTCAAATGTTACTCGTATGGAACAACTTTTTCGCAGAAGCAAAAACTTTAATGAAGATATTTCTTCTTGGTCTGTTGGCAGGGTTACAAACATGACTGCGATGTTTCGTGATACGCCATTATTTAATCAACCTTTTACGGGCTGGAAGACGAGCAGTCTCATAAAAGCCGAGCATATCTTTCGTGGCGCAAAAGCCTTTAATCAGAGTATTGGACATTGGGATATATCTAAACTTTTTAGATTAAGACATGGCTTTAGCTATGCAAGCAGCCTGTCCGCTAGCAATTATGATAAAACACTTAGAGGGTGGGCAAGCCAGAAAACAATTTATAGAAACTTTGAACTAGGTGCTGTAGGGGTTAATTTCTGTCATGCAGATATTTACCGAAATACGCTCATCAATGATCATGGCTGGAGAATTATTGATGCTGGCGAAGAAACTGATAGTCGTTGTACTTCGGATCAGAGCCGGTTTTCTCATCCCAATGTGGTTATTATCATGGCAGATGATTTAGGTTATGGCGATGTTTCTAGTTATAACGAAAATTCAGTAGTGAATACTACCAATATTGATGCCTTAGCGGCGAATGGCATAAAATTCACCAATGCTCACTCTCCACATGCGTTATGCACGCCATCTCGATATGGTTTATTAACGGGCACCAGTGGCTATCGAAATAATATTAACAAAGTACTAAAAGGTATAACTGGCCCTGTCATTAAAGATGAACAAACCACCCTTGCTGAACTCATGCAACAAGGCGGTTATCAAACAGCGATGATCGGCAAATGGCACTTAGGGGGAAGTTTAAGTGATGCAAGTGATCCGTTACTCACCACTGGTGTAGAAGGAGATTTGATCACTTCAACAACACCAACCTTCTCTGGTGCTTTGCAACAGGGATTTGACTATTCCTTTGGCAGATACCAATCAATCAATGGTGGTTCACATAAAGATTTCGAAAATGATACTTGGCTTGATGCCAGTTCCATTTGGTTTGGTGGTGCAGGCTCTGGAATCAATGCTTATGCTGCAGGGTGGTCAGATATCACCGACGATTTATCACAAGTCACTCAGCGTCAACTACACAAAGCAATAAATTATATTGATCAACATGCAAATGATACTGCGCCTTTCTTCTTATATTTACCGCTTTCAGCACCGCATCAGCCGGTGAATCCATCGCCAGATTTTAAGGGTTCAACACCTTATAACTATACCGATTTTATTGCTGAGGTTGATGATTCTGTGGGGCAAGTAGTAAAAAAACTGAAAGAAAATAATATCCTAGAGGATACTCTTATTATTTTCACCAGTGATAATGGTGCAGAGCAAACAGTTGCCATCATTGGCACCCATCGAGGTACTGGCGTTATAGACGGCATTAACTTAGCTGGAGAGAAAAGCAACGTTACAGAAGGAGGGCACCGTGTGCCTTTTATTGTGCAATGGGGAGCTAATAGCGATATTACAATCAATAGAGGCTTACAAAGCAATGAATTAATAAATTTGTATGACATTTATGCCTCTTTAGCCGAACTAACAGGGTTAGATATTCCCGAAAATAATGCCGTAGATAGTTGGAATATGGTATCGGCATTATTAGGTGATGGCAGTAACTTAAAGATTCGAGAAGCCAACTTTGCCACCACAGCTCATATAGATGTCGCATTGACTGCTGCAATTGATACTGAGGGTAATGAATGGAAGTTAAATTTTGGACGAAAAATGAACCCGCTTAACCCACTCGATTATAGCCTAGCAAAACTCTACAATTTAACCGAGGACATTGGTGAAACTAACAATCTACTTGCAGATGGCGGTACTGAAGAAATGCAAGCCAAAGCCTTGGAGTTGCAAGCTATTATGCAGCGATACCTCAACGACGGCCGTAGTGCACCACAGTAGGGAAAACATATGCTCCTAGCTGCTTTCGGGGCTAGGAGCGAATAGTGACAGAATAATTATTTGGACTTTACAATTGGTATTTAGAATTTTAAAATAGCGTTGTACAGATTGTAAATCAACAGGAACTTAAGATAATAAATTGTTCCGTGAGTAGGTTAAAGCAAGTTGGGGTCATGCTAGAGGCTCTCCATCTATCGCAAGTTATATTTTTCATCAAAACCACAAATAACGCCAAGTTCAATAAATTTTTTTAAGCTTTCATCTATTGAAATATCAGGTTGCGTTTCTGTAGCAGCAGTAATTGCCTGTTCAAATGTTTGCCCATTATAAAATGCATTTAGAAAAATATATTCACCATGAGAAATCGACAGAATGACTGTTTTAAGTTCGCGTCGGAACAAGATCAAAAATATGTCCTGAATGTCCACTTCACTTTCAAAATTAGCTTCAATATCAGGTGGCGTATTATCTTGATTAAGCAGCCAAATTTTATCAACAGGGAAAACTGAAAGCATAAATCTAAATGATGGTGCTAATAAAAATTTTATTTGTAATACATTCGCTACTTGAGCCAAAGTCGACCAGTCAGTTACTTTGCTATCAGCTGCTAATGAGCTTTGATGAAAAGCCCACTCTAAGCTTGCGACATCTTTAAGGTAAGTTAAGTGTTTAGCATGTTCAAATTCAGCTAAAAAATCTGGAAACTCTGCGCCATAATCATCCATATTTCCACTGGTAGGCCATGAACCAAGAATAAACTGACGACAAGATGCATGGAAAAACTCTTCACCTACTAACTTTTTAATAACAGGGTAGGTATTTGATAAAGTGGCGGTTATGTTGGCAACGGCACTGTTTTGATATATGCCCATTAACCCCTGCGCTGATAATGCATGGGTCTCAATATCTGCAGCCATCAGAGTGTTGTTTTCTGTTAGTTTTCCTGACAAACAGTCACTAATAAAGTTACGCTGCATTTCTACTAACTTAGTCATTACGCAACCTGCTTATTCAGTACTTTAGCGATTATGGCATCTGCTTTTCTTTTTTCATCTAACAATACAGATAACTCAGGTACATTAGTATCCCATTCAATTAATGTTGGCACGGCACCAAAACGCTCTATGGCTTTTTCATAAAGCAGCCATACATGGTCGTATATTTTTTCACCATGGGTATCTATATATACTTCTTTTCCTTCAATAATGTCTATGCTGTAACCGGCTAAATGCATCTCTTTTACGGCCTCAATAGGCAGGCTTTCTAGATAGGTATGCGCATCAAAACTATGATTATGTGCACTGACATAAATATTATTCACATCAAGTAAAAGCCCACAACCAGTGTTATTAGATACTGCTGCGAGAAAGTCCCATTCAAGTATTGGCGAATCAGTAAAGCTCAAATAGCTTGAAGGATTCTCTATCAATATTTGTCTTTGCAGCACATCTTGAACCCGATTGATATTTTTACAGACTACAGCTAAGGCTTCTTCCGTATAAGGAATAGGCAATAAGTCAGGTAAATAATGTACTCCGTCAGAAGCGCTCCATGAAAGGTGATCTGAAATCATTGAAGGCTGTAACCAATCAATAGTCTTTTTAATCTTTTGCAAATGTTGTTCGCGGACTGGGCAGTCGATAATGGCCGAACCTAAAGACAAACCAACACAATGGGCGGAAATTGCATAATCTTGGCGAATTTGAGCAAGATACTTAGCTGAAGTACTATCCTGACTGAAAAAATTCTCAGTATGTACTTCTAACCAAGGAACATCAGGTTTATTTTCGATAAACTCTTGAAAGTGTGAATGTTTTAAACCTAGACCAACGCCCGTTATGTTTTGCATTATTGTCATATCCTACAGATAGATAAGCTTAGCAAGCAACTCGTAATGCTCTTTGCTAAATACACCTAATCCACTTCATTATGTTATGAAACAACCATATTGAAGTGGAGTAGGTATAATTATATTTATTTTTTAGCAGGCTTTTCTGCTTTAACTACGCCACCAGTTATTTTTTCACAAGTGCCTTTCGGTACATAAACCCATTCATTTTCATCGTTATCACTTGATGCTTGTCCAGAGCAGGCATGACTACCATTTAATGAACCACAATCATTTTTACCTGCTTTGGCAATACCAGCACACTTTTCCCATGAAGTTGGTTGCTCCGGTACAGCATATGCTGAAGTTGATGTTAAAACACCTAATGCTAAAATGCCTGAAATTGCCGTTGTTGCTACTGTTTTAGTATTCATTTTGAAACCTTTTAAATTCATAATTGAGTCGTACTCTTCAAACTAAAGGAGAGACTAAGCAATAATAAAATTTCAAAATATTTCTGAAGCTACTTCTTAGAAAATATTATCTGACAACATCAGGGGGTATCTGAGCTGATTCAGTGTAAATGTAATTTTCTTTATGTTTTTGAAAAAAATAATGAATGTGTGATAAGTTTAAGAAATTGGTTGCTGAGAGTCACTATTTTTCTCCGATGAGAATAGCGTATTAGCTTGCAAAAAATATCATGAAGTACGCAATAAAATGTAAGACATAACATTCAATTTTGAAAAAGAGGCATTTAAATGATCCCTGATGTAATACAAAAATGGCATGAGATTGTAGAAACAAAAAATATCAATTTGCTCGACGATATTTTGGCTGATGATGCAAAGATGCATTCTCCTGTGATCCACACGGTCCAAGAAGGCAAAGCAATAACCAAAATGTATTTAACCGCGGCAGCTTTAACACTTGCTAATGATACGTTTAAATACGTCAGACAAGTGTATGATCAAGGATTTGCGCTCTTAGAGTTTGAAACAGAACTCGATGGCATTGCCGTAAATGGTGTAGATATGATCTCATGGAACAGTGAAGAGAAAATCACCGATTTTAAAGTGATGATTCGTCCACTTAAGGGGATAAATGCCGTTCACCAAATGATGGGTAAAGCGCTGATGGAAATGAATAAAGCTTAATGTTTTCTGACTTTACTTACAGCTAAAATAATCCAAGCTTTTTTAAAGTAAAGAGAGTTACTAGCCGGATAACAGCACTAATTTTCGCTATTTTAATTTGGCTTGTTGGGCTAAAGTAATAGCCATTGAAAGAATATACTTATCGATTCATCAATTTATCAATATCGAAGCTGATTATAACAATACAAAAAATGCAAAAGGATCACGATATGAAAATATTATCAAAAAGTTTACTCATAGCCTCCATGGCTTTAGCTTTTACTAGCGTTCAAGCATCGGATATATCAACAGCCATCAATAAAGATTATCAATCACATTTAGCGCCATTATGGGATCACTTTCATCAAAATCCTGAACTGTCATTAATGGAATTTAAAACGGCTAAACGCTTGGCCGACGAAATTCGCGCGGCGGGTTTTGAGGTAACTGAAAATATTGGTGGTACTGGTATTGTCGCCATGATGAAAAATGGCGAAGGTCCAACCGTGATGATGCGTGCTGATATGGACGGCTTACCAGTAAAAGAGTTATCAGGACTGCCAAATGCTTCAAAAGTCTTAATGAAAGACTGGAATGGTGAAGAAGTCAGTGTCATGCATGCTTGTGGTCATGATGTTCATATCACAAGCTTAGTTGGTACAGCCCGCTATATGGCTGCTAATAAAGATAAATGGTCAGGAACTTTAATGCTGATTGGCCAACCTGCGGAAGAACGTGGACCTGGCGCAACAGCGATGATGGACGACAATCTTTGGCAACGCTTTCCACAGCCAGATTATGCCTTTGCTTTGCATGTCAGTTCAAATTATGAAGCGGGAAAAATCATCGTTGATGAAGGTTCTCCTTATGCGGGCGCAGACACGGTAGATATTATTGTACACGGCATTGGCGCCCATGGTGCTTACCCTCACCAAGGGAAAGACCCAATAATGATCGGGGCACAAATTGTTAATAACTTACAGACAATAGTGAGTCGTGAACTAGCTCCTCGTGATGCAGGTGTAGTCACAGTTGGTGCATTTCACTCGGGTACAAAACATAATATTATTTCTGAAAGAGCACATTTACAATTAACTGTTCGTAGCTTGAACCCAAGAGTACGTGAGCAGTTACTTACTGCAATTGAACGTATCGCTATTAATACGGCTAAAACGGCTGGTGTACCTGACGATAAATTACCCGAAGTTACCGTCAGTGAATTTTCATTCCCTCCTACTCAAAATGATAAAAAACTCGCGCAACGGGTGAAAACAATTTTAATAGATAAAATGGGAGAAGATAGTTTAATACCGCCGGCTAATTTAGGTATGGGGGCTGAAGACTTTGGTTTCTTTACCACTTCTCCTTATATTCCTAGTGTTTATTTTAACGTGGGTGGCACACCTAAAGCTGATTTTGAACGAGCTGAAGCTGGAGGTGCCGCAGTACCAAGTCATCATAGTCCTCAATTTAAAATCACTCCTGAGCCATCAATTAAAGCGGGCGTAGAAGCAACCGTTCATATCTTGATGAGTATGATGAAAAAATAAAGAAAACCGCCTTTTACTTTATAGTAAAAGGCGTAAATTGTTGGCCGTATTCTTTCAAGTTTTTGTTTGATCAATAGCTCATGATTGAAACTGTTGTGGGTTGGGCTTTAGCCTAACAAATCTAATTCCAAGTTAATTGATATCATGGCTATTGCTCATTCACGACTAGATCGCTTTATTGCTGAAAAGTGCCAAATAAGCCGGCGTAAAGTGCGGTTAATGCTCGCACAAAAGCGCATTAGGATTGACGGTTTAGTGGTGGATGATATTAGCTTAATCATTAATAAATTCACCCACGTTGAGCTTGATGGCAAATCATTGCAAGCCAATGAAGCACATTACTTGATGCTGCATAAGCCTGTCGGGGTGGTTTGTGCAACCAAAGATGAACAACATCGAACGGTTATCGATTTAATTGAACACCCAACTAAAGACGAGTTTCATATTGTTGGGCGATTAGATCTCAATACTTCAGGTTTAGTCTTATTAACTAATGACAGCCGTTGGTCAGAAAAGTTAATGTCGCCGAAGCATAAAGTCGCGAAAAAATACCTTGTTACCTTAGCTAATCCTGTTACCTCCGATTATATCAATGCCTTTGCCGAAGGTATGTACTTTGAATTTGAAGACATCACCACATTACCAGCGAAGTTGACGATCATTTCAGACTATCAAGTGGAAGTTGAGCTTTTTGAAGGCAAGTATCATCAAATAAAACGTATGTTTGGCCGTTTTAGAAACCCTGTTGTAGCCCTGCATCGATATGCGGTAGGTAATTTAACTTTGCATGAAACACTACTTGTTGGTGAAAGCCGAGAGCTGACTGAAGAGCAAGTGATGAATATTTTTCCTTCTCCGAATAAGTAATGCTTATATTTTTTTCAAAACGATCCTATTGAAGTGATTCTTTACGGTTAAAAAATCGCGATATAATTGTTGCCCTGTAAAATGGACTTGGTTAGTTGTCATTGTTTCCGGCAGCGATTTAACTGGCAGTAAAACCGCCTGTAACTCTGCATTAGGATTAATAATCAGTATCGAAAGGTTATGACTCACCGTTATGCCATTATTTTCATTCGGTGTTTGAGTAATATTCGCTTTAATACCTAAGCTGCTTTCAAAATGTTGATAAGAATCCCCTAGGTCTGCTTTTAATGCGATAAAACTGCGATCAAAATATTGGATATATTGCGATAGTACCTCAACAGAATCTCTATTTGGATCTATAGAATAAAAGACAAATCGCACGTCGTTTGATGATTGTGATTGGTTTAATAAATCGGCTAATTCAGTAAGCGCCATCAAGGTTGTTGGGCAAATATCTGGGCATTGAGTATAACCATAAGTAATGAAATGCCATTTACCCCACAAGTTTTTTTCAGTAAAGCGATTATGCTTATGATCAAGCAAGGAAAAAGGGGAGATTGATGTAGACTGATTTAAGACAATACCTTGAATATTAAGAGAGTTCTCTTGTTCAATATCAACCAGCAATAAGTAGATTAACGGCAAGCTAAATAAAACCACAAAAGCAGCCCACAACAGTTTGTTGCGCAGTGCTTTTTTTTCGATTGCTGGTGTTACTATCACGGCTTGATTTAGATTAAACATAACTGGTTATGGCATGGTCAACAACTAGAGAAATAAACAATAGTAATAGATAAACAATCGAAACATAAAAGGTTTTTATTGCCGAGTGTTGTTGCGATGAAAATTTTAGTTTGACGGTGAAAAATGAAAAGTAACCACCTAGCAATATTGCACTACTAAGATAGATAATTGAACTCATACCATAAAAATATGGCAGTAAACTCACCACATACAACAGCATTGAATAAACAATGATGCAGTTTTTTGTATAGGGAATTCCGTGAGTTACCGGCAGCATTGGCACGTTTGCTTTTTTATAGTCATTAATTCTATCAATGGCAAGTGGCCAAAAGTGAGCGGGTGTCCAAATGAAAATGATTAAGACTAATAATATCGCTTCAATGTCGATTGAGTTGGTGATACTTGTCCAGCCAAGTAATGGCGGTAACGCGCCTGCTAAACCGCCATAGACGATATTTTGTGGCGTGCTGTGTTTAAGGTAGAGAGTATAAATACCAGCATAGCCGATTAGGCCTGCAAGGGTTAATACTGCGGTAAGTAAATTGATATACATCACTAATAACCACATTGAACTCAATCCAAGGCAAAGAGAAAAGATAAGTGCATGCTGGCGACTTAATCTTCCTTTTGCTAAAGGGCGACGTTTAGTTCGCTCCATTTTTTCATCAATAGCGACATCAACTAAGTGGTTAATGACTGCCGCTGAACTTGCTGCAAAGGCGATCCCAATCGAAGCAATCATCATTTGTAAATTAAGAACAGGCTCTGGCTGAGCTAATACCATGCCGACCCAAGCTGTGAGCAATAAAAGTGCGACGACTTTAGGCTTACATAAGGTCAGGTAATCACGCCATGAGGCTGTTTCGTTAATATATGAACTTAACTCTTGTTGCATGACAGCTCCTTGATAAGGCGAGACTCACAGACAATTACAAAGGTTTAATAATCAATGATGTAGCTTGTCTAACTGATTAAACTAGGTACTAAAAAAACTCAACAAGCGATTGAAAAATACATAGTCAGATTCAATACTCATTAAGGCAATAAAAACCAAAATGGCCAGAGGTGGTAAAAATAGTAATAATTTCAGTGCCATTCGTTCCCAAACCACGTGCATAAAAATAGCGAGAATCAAACCTGCTTTTAAGAACATAAATATCAGGATAAATGACCATCTCAGCATGCCTTGCACCTGATAAAAATCCACTAGATAAGAGAAAGTACTTAACAGAAAAAGTAAAAACCAAACCTTTAAGTACATGCCGATAGGGTGGACTTTTTCAACTGATTCTTTTGTCTGTTCATTCATTAGAAATCTCCCTTACCAGAGATAGAAAAAGGCAAAAATAAACACCCAAACCAAGTCAACAAAATGCCAATACAAGCCGGTTATTTCAACGATTTGATATCCTTTTTTATCATAATCACCACGGTGAACTTTGTGAGCGATAATCAATAATAAAATTACCCCCGCAGTAACGTGTAAACCATGAAAGCCGGTGATCATAAAAAATGCGGCACCAAATTGTGGGGCACCCATTGGGTTTCCCCATGGCCTGATGCCTTCTTCAATAATTAATTTACTCCATTCAAAGGCTTGCATGCCAACAAACGATGCACCTAAAACGGCTGTTACGAGCATTAAATACACCGCAACTTTCTTATTCTTTTGATAAGCATAATTAACCGCCATGGCCATCGTTCCACTGCTAGTGATCAGGATGAAGGTCATAATAGCGATCAGTACCAATGGAATATGCTGTCCGGCAATGGTTAAAGCAAATACCTCACTAGCATTGGGCCAAGCCTCAGTAGTGGACATGCGGGCACTCATATAACCAATCAGAAAAATACTAAAAATAAAGGTATCGCCAAGCAGAAAAATCCACATCATTAACTTGCCCCACGACATGTCAAAGGTTTGCTTCTCTCCCCCCCAGTCAGCAACTACACTTTGCCAACGAGTCATTTTTGAAGTCTCTTTTGATGTCACATTCTTTAAGGTCAAAGTGTTCTCCTAAAAACCACAAAACAAAGCGATGGTGCGATACGTTTCAGGCGTGGCTGTGAGCAGCGCAAACAAGAATAACCAAACAATCAGCAGGTAATGCCAGTAAGTAGTACACAATTTAAGACTATATGTAAGTGATTGCGTATCTGACTTTTTCCAGTAAATCCAAACCACCCGCACTAGCGCAAATATACCTCCCAGTAAATGCAGACCATGGATACCGGTTAGCAAATAGAAAAAACTATTGGCAGGATTTTGATTCAGTGCATAGCCATTTAAAGTTAACTGCTGCCAAACCGAAAATTGACCTATGAGGAACGTTGCACTAAAGATCGTGGCTAATACCAATGTTATTAATAAATTACTGGTTTTTTGCTGTCTAGCGAAGAGCACCGCTAACTGCAAACTGATACTGGCAAGTACTAATGCGCCAGTATTGAACCAAAGACTGTTGGGTTGACTAAACGGTAACCAAGGCTCGCCTGCAAGCGCCTGAAAATCTACCGCTTGTGAACGTGATAAAAAGGTAATGGTAAATAACAAAAACAATACGCTGACTACACTTAAGAAAAAATACAGTGCGGTTTTGGCTGGCATTGAGGTATTAACTTGGCTAGATGATGATAAACTCTCTGAGTTACCTTCTAGGGCAAGGTCATCATTCGCTAGCCAAGGCTTTTCGGTTAATTTTTGGAAAATGTTCATGTTTTTTCCTCATTATTTGTATCTTGGCTATCCATCATAATGACTTGCTCTGGCGCAACGTTCTGTGGGATAAAGTCGTCCTTCACTTTTGGTACGCTATAGTCATATGCCCAGCGATAAACTACTGGAAGTTTGTCTCCCCAATTACCATGTCGTGGTGGGGTATGTTCGGTTTGCCACTCTAGCGTCGTTGCATTCCATGGATTATGACCAGATTTTTTCCCTTTAAAGACACTCCAAATAACATTGATGACAAAGACAACTTGAATCACGCCAACAATAATGGCCGATACCGTGATACTGGCATTTAACGCTTGTGCAGATTCCGGAATGAAGTCGGTATTTCCCATCGCGTAATAACGCCGAGGTACACCAAGAAAACCTAAATAGTGCATCGGTAAATAAATAGCATAAGTACCAAGAAAGGTGCCCCAAAAATGGAATTTACCCAGAGAGTTATTTAAAAAGCGACCGGTAACTTTAGGAAACCAATGATAAATTGCGGCAAATAGCACCATTACTGGAGAAACGCCCATTACCATGTGGAAATGAGCAACAACAAAATAAGTATCTGACAAGGGTAAGTCGACCACCACATTGCCTAACATTAAACCGGTTAAACCGCCGTGAGTGAAAGTGAAGATAAAACCTATAGCAAACAGCATGGGGACAGTTAAATGAATATTGCCTCGCCATAAAGTTAGGATCCAATTATACACTTTGATCGCAGTCGGTACGGCAATGATCAAGGTCGTGGTAGCAAAGAAAAAACCGAAATAAGGGTTCATGCCACTGACATACATATGATGAGCCCAAACAACAAAACTCAAACCGCCAATAGCCACAATCGCCCAAACCATCATGCGATAACCAAAAATGTTTTTTCGGGCATGAGTAGCTAAAACATCAGAGACCATACCAAAAGCTGGTAGAGCAACGATATAAACTTCGGGATGACCAAAAAACCAAAACAAATGTTGAAAGAGAATCGGACTACCGCCGCTATGATCAACCCCTTCGCCTAAAGACAATATCGCCGGCATAAAAAAGCTAGTGCCGAGCAACTTATCAAACATCATCATAATGGCACTCACTAATAATGCAGGGAATGCTAACAATCCCAAAATAGTTGCAATAAAAATTCCCCAAATGGTTAAGGGCATCCGCATTAAAGTCATGCCTTTTGCTCTGGCTTGTAGCACCGTGGTGACATAATTTAATCCGCCCATGGTAAAAGCCACGATGAATATAGCTAAGGAGATAAGCATAAATAAAATACCCAAATCGGCGCCGGGTGTACCTTCCAATATGGCTTGAGGGGGATATAAGGTCCATCCCGCGCCAGTAGTACCTCCTGCGACAAAAAAACTCGCCATCAATACAATCACCGCTAATAAATAGGTCCAATAGCTGAGCATATTTAAGTAAGGAAATACCATGTCGCGAGTGCCGACCATCAAAGGGATAAGATAATTACCAAAGCCACCTAATAATAATGCAGTTAATAAATATATCACCATGATCATGCCGTGCATGGTGACAAATTGTAGGTAAGCGCTCGGGTCGATAAAGGAGAATTGATCAGGAAAGCCGAGTTGTAACCTCATCATGCCAGATAAAACTAGCGCGACTAAACCAACGGCTATCGCTGTAATCGAATATTGTATGGCGATAACTTTGTGATCTTGACTCCATATATATTTGCCGATGAAACTTTTAGGGTGATGTGAATCATCCTCTTGATCGGCAATGGCGGTATGTGTCATTTCTGTCACGCTAATCTCCTTAAAGGATTATTGGGATGATTGCACATTTGTGGCTAAGCTAGCGATGTAGGCAAGAACATCATCTATTGACTGTTCGTCATGCAAGGTTTTTGACATCAATTGCATTTGGCTACCGTATAGATCGTGATAATTACTGCCTCGGATCCCTTGACGATAATTTAATAGCTGCTGTTTGAGGTACCAACTATGCTGTCCAGCTAGTTTGGGAGCATTAGTGGTATAGTTACCTTGACCTTGTTCACCATGACAATAAGCACAATTGATATAGAGTTCTTTGCCTTTTATTGTATTACCAACGATGTCTTTCTTATCTGAAAAAGAGGGTTGTAAAGCAGGTAAAGCACTTAAATAGGCAGCAACATTTTTTACGGCATTTTCGTCGGGTAACAATGCCGACATCGCTTGCATCTGTTGACCAAAAGGGTTTCTTTCATCATCGCCGCGGGTTTTGTTTTGATAATATTTAAGCTGACGAGTCAAGTACCATTGGCTCAATCCTGCCAGTTGTGGCGCATTGAAGGTTTTATTCCCTTCGCCATTCTCACCATGACATGAAGCGCAGGCGGCAAATATTTTTTTTCCTTGGGCAGTATCACCAGAAGGGCTTGCTAATAGTTGAGCATAGTTTTTTTGTTGGCTGAGCCAATGTTGATAATCCTCAGCTGAATCAACCTCAACATGGCCACGCATGGTAAAATGTGCCATACCGCATAATTCTTCACACAATATTTCAAAGCGTCCTATTTTGGTGGGTGTAAACCACAAATAGGAAATGATCCCTGGCACTAAATCCATCTTTACTCGAAACTGCGGAACAGCAAAGTTGTGTAGCACATCTTTAGAACGCAGAGTTACTTTGACCGGACGGTCAACAGGCAAGTGCAATTCATTGCTTGAGATCAATACATCATCAAGGCTGTTAGGATCGTTGCTATCTAAACCAAAAGGATTTTTTTCACTAATAAGTGCTGTAGCTACCTTGCCAAATTTTTTATCTTCACCGGGGAAACGGTAACTCCAATGCCATTGCTGACCAACTACCTCAACTTCATCGGCCTCCTCAGGCACGGTAATAAAATCTCCCCAAACAAACAATCCGGGGATTAACATACCAGCCACACCAATTGTGGTGATTATGGTTAAGATACTTTCCAGTTTTGTATTTTCTGGCTCATAGTGAGCGCGGCGATTTTTATTATGACGATAACGAATGATGGCAAAGGCGAGAAACATATTGACCAGCACAAAAACAATGCCAGTCACCCAAAGCGTGATATTGATGGTGTTGTCTATAGAGCCCCAATTAGATGCCAGTGGCGTAAACCACCATGGGCTGACAAAATGAAAAATGATAGAACCGATGACCAGTAAAATGATGATTATTGCTATCGTCATAATTTATCCATCGCACAACAGTGCATCCATCACTGACATTACCGGACTTTGTTTAGCTCAATCTCCACCTCTGTAGATATAATTTAGGTAGAGTACAACAAGAAACGTCACAGTTATCCTGCAATTCCAGAAGTTAATTATTTAATTTGTTGTTTAGGTTGAAAGGTGCTGAACATCAAACGATGCCAGCACACTTAATATTTATTTTTGTTAATTCATTAGGGCATGAATTTTTTAAAATCATTAAACTTATCTTGACCACGAACAACCCAATGAGGTGAAGCTTCCCCTATACCTGCCATTTCAAGGTGAGGGTGATT
>Ga0105355_10002568_pt1 | contig 16286 bp, 15 predicted proteins | sample GOMGulsemesocosm_2_FD_83508 | JGI IMG/M metagenome (GOLD analysis project Ga0105355, IMG submission 83508) | Methane-oxidizing microbial communities from mesocosms in the Gulf of Mexico - GOM9C Gulf of Mexico | ecosystem: Environmental > Aquatic > Marine > Cold seeps | place: Gulf of Mexico... | reverse complement strand
CGAATAACAGCCCGGTATTGAAACACTGCCAATATTCATCTCATAGTTCATCTTTTCAATATCTGCCTCATTCCCCCAGGGATAAATACGTTTGTTGTCGTTATTGTCTTGCCATGGGCAGTCATTATGCAATTGTTGAATCAAATTATCGGCAATTGATACAGTTTTTGCATTCTCAGGAACTTTTACACCGCCTCTTGCCGCTTTTTCCCATTCTGGCTCGGAGGGTAAATCTACCCGCCATCCTTGTGGCAAAAAGCCCTTTTCCTGCCAATGTGCTGTCAACCAGTCACAAAATTTAATTGCCTCATCCCAGTCCACCCAAATGACTGGAGTATTAGCTAAACCCCGTAAACATTCGTCATCGTGCATTTGATGCTGTGTGCTAACAACAAATTGACGATATTGCGCCACTGTTACCGGAAAACGTGCCATCGCATAGCAATACTCAATATTCAGCAAACCGGCATTCTGTTTTTCATCATAATCAGCCAAGCGATCCGCATCATCACTGCCCAGAAAAAATTCGCCTGCCGGAACCAGGCAGAATTGCATATGATCAACATCCATTATCTCTGTGCGGGTATCAGTAATTTTATCTAAATACCGCCCTGCATCCACTCTTTCCTTAGCAGGCAAAGTATTTGACGCCAACAACTGAGGTAACCAGTGTTGCAGGTTTTTCTGACACGCCCTGACCGCTCGTCCTTCTGGGTTCTGGCCGATATTTTCTGCCAGTATTTCCCCAGCCAAACGCAAGCCCCAACTTTGTTCAAGCGTTAGCTCCTGCTCCATTTGATGATTTTCGCACAATTCTTTACCCAGCAAGCCTTCTATCAAGTCTGTCATCCCAGCTTTTCCTGCATATATAGCCCCTGTCAGCACAATCACTTCACGCCAACGGTCAGGATCGGTCTGGGCTAAATAGGCTGCCAAATTTTTCCATTTCCAATCGTCTTTCGCGTCTGGGTAAGGTGCATACATTGCATCTTCATCATGAGCAAAATAAGCTGCCGCCAGATATTCTTGAAAACTTCGATGCGGAAAACTGTACACCGCGTTTTGCTGATTATCACCACCGCGCAAATTTAAAATCCCGACCCTATCTCGTAAATAATGACGCAAAATCGCAGTATTGACTGGGTTATCTGCATTAGTTTCGGTTGCCAGTTTATCCAATGCTACGATTAACGCCTCCTCACTAATATCGGCAACACCTTTTTCTCCATCATCCTGCTGCGCATGTGCATTAAATGCCAGCCGTTCTAACACCAGATAAATAGCATCATAATCCACACTCAAAAACGCAGACAGGCTAGACTGTTTTATATCATCAGCCTCTCGTGCATCCTTTACCCCAAATCGCGCTTTTTCCCATTTTTTAATCAATAAATCTAATAATTCCTTATACAAGGCTGCACGACGATGGGGCAACTCGTGACGGTTACGGTGCAAAAATGCCATCAGGGTCAATAATAAGGGACGCTCTGCTAACTCCTTTAAAGCCGGGGTATTAAAAATGGTGTTTTTAAGCTCCTCTGTACGATTTTCAACAATTCCAGCATCCAGTTTATCGTAATCCTGATACCACAAATCTATAAACACACAAATCTGCCCGCGACTGAAGTTAGCCAAAGTGGTTTCGCTAAAAGCGGTAATTTTCCAACGCGCTTCTTGATAGGCATAAGGACGCACGGTAATTAAAAAACGATTGCGGCTATTGGCTCTACGGAATGCTTCAATACATTTTTTCATTAATTCGCGGCGTTTATCAGCTTCAGGGACTTCATCCAGGCCGTCAAACATCACCAAAACTTTACCGTCTGATAAACACTTTTTTAATATTGGAAAATAAGCTTCACAAGCCTGTTTTGTTAATTCTTCTTGAATAAATTCCAGTAATAAATGCACTGTAATATCACTTTCTTTTTCTGGAAAATATTTGGAACTTGCAAAATCCCGCAAAATAACCCGCAACGGCACGAGTGCGCCATGTTGCCAGTCTTGCTGTTTATCTTCAGGTTTCCCTTCTTCATTGGGTAATGGCTGAGTCAACAACGTCAAATTACAATGACTGTTGTGTAACAACTCCCCTGCCATACATAGACAAACGAAATTAACAAATGCTGATTTACCACTGCCAGGCGCACCTGCAATCACCAATTTATCATGCTGGTTCAACATTTCTAATGCACTGTAAGGCTGTTGATTCCAAGAATAACCTTCTTTATCTTTATCTTTATCTTTATCATTTAGGGAAGTTGTCAGCAAGGCGGTATAAACCGAATCCAGTTTGATTTGCTGGGCTTTTTCATCAGGCAAGTCCACCTGATCAAACCAATCTAGGCTGGCACAGGCATCCATTAGCCCATAAAGATAATTTTCCATACTGCGTTGCAAGTCTTCTTGGCTTACGCTTTTGTCACTTTCAGCATAATAGTTGGTAACAATATTGACGCTGCTTTCCTTTATATGGCTGAGCGTTGTTATTTCCTGATGATTATCGGTATATGCTTTGTCGGAAGTTTTACCTAACCATTTATTGATGAAATTCATGACTGTCCCGTTGCGGAAAAAAATTCACTTTGCTAAATCAGTTTAACAAACACGGAGTATTCGACCAAAACAAAAATTCAATGACCAAATGGGAGTCACATATGGTCCGCCCCGAATTAATTAGAATTAATTAGGGTCAGATACACATTATACAAGATAAGCAGATATGGATAATATTCAGCACATGTATGCCCGCTTTATAGCTGAAACCAGTTATAGCTTCTTAAATATCAACGATGTATTAATACCACCAAAGGCAAAATTATTACTCATTATGTATGCACAATCTATCTGACGAATATCCCCTTTTATATAATCCAAGTCTGAACATTGAGGATCTATATTATCCAGGTTTGCAGTGGCATGAAACCAGCCTTCATTCATCATATTAATTGCAGTCCAAGCTTCAATCGCACCACACGCGCCAAGGGTGTGTCCTGTGTAACTTTTCATTGCACTAATTGGTGTATTGTTTCCTAACACTTGTGCTGTAGCCTGACTTTCAGCAATATCACCTCGGTCTGTTGAAGTACCATGAGCGCTAATATACCCGATGGAGTCAGCATCAACCTTGGCATCTTGCATGGCTAATTTCATTGCTACTTGCATACTATTACTATCTGGTTGAGTAATATGCATGCCATCTGAATTGGTACCAAAACCAACAATTTCAGCATAGATATTTGCCCCACGAGCAATGGCATGTTCACGTTCTTCAAGAATAAATGAACCAGCACCCTCACCTATCACTAAACCATCTCTGTCTATATCAAATGGTCGAGGGGTTTTATCTGCTTCATTATTTCGAATACTGGTTGCAAATAAAGTATCAAATACTGCGGCTTGTGATGCAGATAGTTCATCACTCCCCCCAGCAACCATCACTGTTTGCAAACCAAATTTAATCGCTTCATAAGCATAACCAAGACCTTGACTACTTGATGTACAAGCACTTGAGGTAGGAATAATACGGCCATTGATACCAAAATGCAGGCCTATATTAACGGGGCAAGTATGTCCCATCATGCGGATATAAGAAGTTGCATTCAAACTTCCTTTATCATTGTTAATTAGCATTTTAGTAAAATCTATTAAGCCATCAAAACTACCGGAAGAACTACCATAAGCTACCCCCATTTTTCCGCTATTTAAAATGGGTGAATCTAATAAATTGGCATCAATTAATGCCAATTCTGTGGCATAAGTAGCCAACAGTGCAACCCGTCCCATCCCTCTAATTTGTTTGCGAGAATAGTGTTGAGGCCTTTGAAAATCAACAGGCGCAGCTAAACGTGTGTTTAAGCCACTATATTTATCCCATTCATCCATGGTTTTAATGCCAGTCTGTTGATTTTTTAAGTTTTCAGAAACAGTTTCCCAATCATTTCCTATTGGCGTTATAGCTGACATTCCAGTAATGACTACGCGTTTCATTTAACAGAGTCCTCCATTAACTGAAATCACTTGACGAGTAATATAAGCGGCATCTTCTGATAATAAAAAAGCAACGGTAGCAGCAACTTCTTTTGCTTCTCCAACGCGCCGTAGTGGAATCATTTTTTTTATTTCTTCTAAAGGTAGGTCCTCTACCATTTCTGTATCTATTAACCCTGGAGCAACACAATTTACCGTGATTTTTCGTTTGGCTAACTCTAATGCTAATGCTTTTGTCGCGCCAATTATGCCTGACTTAGCAGCACTATAATTAACTTGTCCCCTATTTCCAATTAAGCCCGATACAGAAGATAAGGTAACTATACGCCCTGGTTTTCGGCGTCTAATCATTGGCATAACTAAGGGGAATAAAACATTATAAAAACCATCAAGATTAGTCCTAATTACTGAATCCCATTGATCTCCCGTTAAAGCAGGGAAAGCATTATCAGCAGATATTCCAGCATTACAGACTACTGCATAATAAGCCCCATATTGCTCAATATCTTGATTTAATACTTCAGCACATTGCTTCCTATCACATAAATCAAACTGTAATACTCTGGCTTGTTGTTGATATGTGTTTTTAATTTCTTCCGCAACAGCATCCGCATCATCTTTTCTGCTACGGCAATGCACTACGATGTCATAGCCTTTATTAGCGAGATACAATGCGATTGCTTTACCTATTCCGCGGCTAGAGCCCGTAACTAAAACAGTTTTGTCCATTATTTTTGTGAGTTGGGTGTGAGATTTTTAATCTCTTTATTTTCTTGTTTACTCGGTTGATAAACGTTTAGCTTTGCTGATATATCAATGCCTTCAGCTATAATCTGGCAGGAAAACACAGCTAAACCTTGGTCTTCAATTATACGCTCAACGGTGACTGTAAGGCTTGTTCCCACAATAAAACTGGAAATATTGCTGATATATTTTCTTGAACCCAACAAAAAACCTAGATTAATTGGCTGACCAGCCAAATGGCACATCATTCCACCATGTGCTGCTACCGTTTGAGCCATATACTCAATTCCCAACCAAGCAGGAACAGTTTTTCCATCGCCAAATAACCCATCATCACGAACGACTAATTCAGCGCTAAGTGATTCTTCATCATAGGACAGAACTTTATCCAACAAAACCATTTTGCCATCATGTGGCAATAATTCTGCAACATTAATATCAATCATGATCTAGCAACAATTAAAGAGATATTATTTCCACCAAAAGCAAAGGAATTGCTTTGGCAACTATTGATTGTTCTATTTAATTGCTGGTTTTGTTTAATTAAATTTAAAGTTGCCAAGCTTTTATCATTATCATCATCGTTAATATTTGCGATCAAATGACCTTGGGAATCATTCTCTGTTAATAACATCCAGCAAATACCTAACTCCAACGCTGCTGCTGCACCTAAAGCATGACCTGTCATCCCTTTAGTCGAACTGACTGCAGTAGTATTACCAAACACATGATTTACTGCTTTGCTTTCCATTGTATCATTCAAGGGTGTTGCCGTTCCGTGCAGATTAATATAGTCAATATCAACAGCTTTTTTATTAGCATCATTTAAAGCAGATTCCATTGCTGAAATAACCGCTACGCCCTCAGGATCAGGCGCAGAAAAATGATAGGCATCACTACTTGCTCCTATTCCTTGTAATTCAACAGGGCCTTGATCTTTACTCATCACAAATAAAGCTACGGCTTCGGATAAATTTATCCCATCCCTATGCTGCCCAAAAGGCTTACATAACCCTGTTGAAACTGATTCCAATGCATTAAACCCATGCAGGGTAAATCGACATAAACTATCAGCACCACCAACAATAACAGCATCACATAAATCCAATGAAATTAGTCGACGAGCTGAAGCAAAAGCTTTACCACTGGACGAACAAGCTGTAGAAATAGCATAAACAGGGCCTTTTAGTCCTAAGTAATTAGCTAAAAAATCAGCCCCACCCGCCAATTGCTGCTGTTTATAATGAAATTCATCAGGTTTAACACCTGTTTTAGCAACGGATGCTAAAGCCAATTCTGTATTACGCACACCTGATGTACTGGTACCTAATACCACTCCAATTCGATCTATACCATAGCGTTTGATCATTGTCTCAACAGTTGGTTTAATCTGTTGATAAGCAGCAAGTAATAAGCGATTGTTTTTACAATTATAAACGCTGTATTGTTTATCTATAGTGGGTAGTTCAGAGTTAACTTCACCCACATAAACAGGGTTAGGGCCGTAATTTTCATTCAGAACTAATCCAGACCTATCTCCAGCAAGCAAGTGTTTTAGAGTCTCATCACGATTATTGCCCGATGCTGACAACATTCCTAAATCATTTAAATAGAACTTCATGATTGTTTTATGTCACGACATAACTCAGCCAAAGTCTTTAATCTTGGTCTAGAATTTTTTACATAGGGATTTTTAACATCCCAAACATAACCAGCCAAAATAGAACAAATCATGGCTTTTATATTGTTTTGTTGTTGATCAAAAAACACCACATCTTGTAAATCGCCCTCGTACCAAGCGGTTACAAAAGCACGAAAGGTTTCCACACCTACTTGCAATGGATCTACAAAATCTTTTTGCCAATCAACAGGCTGTTGGTTTAACTGTTTATCTAATACCTCGGCTGCTAAAACCGCTGACTTCATTGCTATCGTGACACCAGAAGAAAAAACAGGATCTAAAAATTCACCGGCATTACCTAATAAAGCATAACCATTACCAAACAAAGAACTAACATTGGCACTGTAACCTTTAATAGATCTTATTGGCGTATCAAAAACAGCATTTTTTAATAAGCTAGCTAAAGAAGGCTCTTGTTCAATTAATTGCCGAAAAATAGCGTCATTATCATTAGCTATAGACTGAAAAAAGTCTGGCTCAGCTACAACACCAATACTACATCGACCATTACTAAAAGGAATCAACCAATACCAAACGTCTTTATGTTGGGGATGAACAATAATACGAATTTTATTACGATCATAATTTTCACAATCAATACCATCTTCAATATGGGTGAAAAATGATTGTCTACATGGTAAATCAGAAGGTTTTTCTAAATTTAATAAACGGGGTAACACACGACCAAAACCACTAGCATCTAAAACAAATTTAGCTTCAACTTCATAACAATCCTCATTAGCTTGCTTTATAGTTAATAAAGGTTTGTTGTTTGAAAAATCAGCAGCAATAACTTGTTGTTGCCAACGTATTTCCACCCCCATACGTTGTGCTTCATTTGCCAATAACAGATCAAACTTATCCCGCTGAACTTGAAACGTTGAATCAAAACCTGAACTGAATTTATCAGAAAAACAAAATGCTGAATAAACATCCTTTTCTATAAATGCTGCGCCAGTTTTTAATTGAAAACCTGCTGATTTTACGGCTTCTAACATCCCTGCTTGCTCAATAAATTCCATACATTGAGGCAACAAACTTTCACCAATACTAAAACGAGGAAAAGTTTCTCGTTCTATAATAGTCACTTGATGTCCTTTGTTTTGTAGCACCGCTCCTGCAATACAGCCTGCAGGCCCTGCTCCAATAATAATGACGTTTTTATTTTCTGCCATTAAGGTAGTCTCATATCTAGCAATCCATTTCTCATTAAGTTGATTTAATGCGCTATAATTTTATCGTAACCTGCAAATTATAACTGATAACACACTATGAAAAACAAACTACGAGAGTTTATCTTCGAAGAACTTATTTTTGTCGCAGAACCTAAGAAATTTAGTGATGATGATGATTTATTAGAAGCAGGACTTGATAGCATGGGAATTATGCGTCTGATTATGTTTATTGAAGATAATTATAATATCACTTTACCTGACACCGAAATTGAACCCGATAGTGTACAAAGTTTTAACGCCTTAGAACAATGGATATTAAAACATAAATAAGTATGACAAATTCTACGACAGATATCCTACAAGCTCTTAATATTGCAGATAGTTTTACACTGGCTATGGATGAGGAAATCCGTCAAGATGGCTTATCAGGGAGCTTATGTGGTTTTGCATCAGAACTCAGTCAACTGCCTGACATTGAGATTTTAAAACAAAGAATTGATCAATTCAGTCAGTATTTCCCCACTGCAACAGCTAGTTTGCAACAACGGGGAAAACGTTTTTACTGGTGTAAACGCGACACTTCTCCCACATTATTTTTTCATCATACTTGCCCCGACAACTCTTCGGCTGATAAATTTCAACAACAAACTATCAACCAACTAATCAATCAGCAGCAAAACCGAGAATTAACAACCGCCATAGAATTTCACTTGATTAGTAGTTCCACTAAAGTGACTTTTTTTATCCGCTGGATTCACCCTTTTTGTGATGCCAGAGGTATCGATCTAATTTTAAAGTTTTTGTGTACAGACACAGAAGAGGGTCGAAAACTTTTTGCCCAGACTATAGATAAACCCTTAGTTAATATCCAGCTTGATAAATACCCTTGGTGGCAAAAAATTACTTTACTGCTAAAAGGTAAACGCTATATTGCAGATATAGATAAACTTCATAGTATTCAGTCATTTAATACCGAACAGCCGCCAGAACAGTTAAACCATTTGACTCAACAACTATCTAAGCAACAAACAGAGATAGTCAATAAACTGGCCAGAAAATATTGTGGCCTAACAGGAACCAGCCTTTATTATATTGCTTGCTTAATGCGAGCCTTAGAAAAGATAAACCCTACTTCAGAAGGGGAAGCATATTGTGCGCCTTATGCTTTCAACTTACGTAGACAAAGAGTACTAACGCCAGTAACTGCCAATCATGTCTGTGCATTATTTGCTCAAGCTCCTCGAGAAATCGTAAATGACCGTGAAAAATTATTTGCTCATTTAAAGCAGCAAAATATGGATGTTATTCGTAAGAAATTAGATTATGCTTTTCTACCCTTAATGTGGGCAGGTAGTTGGTTATCTTTGGATAAATATGGAAAAATTTTACGTATTTCCAGTAAGGGTAATGAACGAAGTTCTTTCTGGTTTTCTGATGTTGGTAAAGTAGATCTAACTAATGTACATTTTCCAGGTGCTGAAATAAAACGTATGTTTCATCTTTGTCAGGTGACCACTCCACCAGGCCTTGCTTTACTGTGTTGTAATTATCAAAACCAGCTAACCTTAAGTTATAGTTTTGTTGAACCATTAATTAGTCAACAACAAATTGAAACTTTACAGCAATTGGTTTTAGCTGAGTTATTAGAAGAAACTATATAGTTTATAAGAAATTAGAAAAACCCAAGTTATTTTGGCTGGTATGAGGGGCCTATTGGCCGCGACCAGATCAGGAGCAATCGCGGCCAATAGGCCCCTCCTACTTTTTATAACCTGTGGTTTATTAATAGCCATGAAACTTAATAGCTTAAATGACCTTATTTTCCACACTTAATCATCAATTTATAACTTACGCAGATAAAGTTGCTTTTATTGAGGGCGACAGATCAATTACTTATCGCCAATTACAACAAAAAGTCACCCAACTTAGTGATCAATTAAGATCTAATAATACAAAAAACCAACGTATAGTTATAGCTTTAGATCGAGGTATAGATGCTGCCATCGCAATTTTAGCCTGCTTAAATATTGGCAGTTGTTATATCCCTTTAGATCTTAAAAACCCTGATAACCGCTTACGTTTTATTGTTAATGATGCAGATGCTCAATATGTGATTGGTAAAGGTTCTTGTCCTGCGTGGTTAGACAAGACTGAGTTATGGTTCGATTTTAATCAACAAAAAACGATAACAACACCTTCTCAGCCCATTTCTATAATTGAACCTGAAACCTTAGCCGCAATCCTTTATACCTCTGGTTCTACAGGAAACCCAAAAGGCGTTGCTCTTAGTCACGGAGCTATTGCAAATTTTTATAACTGGGCTGCCGATACTTTCAAAATCACTAATCTTGATACGATTGCTTCCTTAACTCCCTTTCACTTTGATCTTAGTATTTTTGACTTATTTACCAGCTTAACTCAAGCTGCCACAGTACATTTTATCCCAGCTAACTTAACTTTTTCACCCAGTCGTCTGACAAGCTGGTTAAGTGAAAATAAGATTTCTGTTTGGTATACCGTACCGTCTTTACTAAGCTTTATTACCTTGAAAGGGTCTTTAACAAGCACCTCCCTTCCCCATTTAAGAAGCATTTTATTTGCTGGAGAAGTTTTTCCTACGCAGCAGTTGATCAAGCTATGTCAATTATTACCAAAAACAGAATTTTATAATTTATATGGCCCCACTGAAACTAATGTTTGCTGCTATTGGCCTGTTAACCGAAGTCAATTAGACAGCAATCAATCAATTCCGATTGGTCTACCTGCTTGTAATGCTGAATTAAAAATCGGTCCTGATGATCAATTAATGGTAAAAAGCAGTAATAACCTTTCTGGTTATTGGCAACAAGGTAAACTGCACCCAGTTGAATTAATAAATGGTTATTATCCAACAGGCGATAAAGTCTCCATTAATTCAAAAGGAGAATATTGTTACCATGGTCGTTTGGATAGAATGTTGAAATGTTCTGGTTATCGAGTTGAACCAGCCGAGATTGAGCAACTTATTCAACATTGTGACGAAGTTACTCATTGTGTCATTATTGGTATAAAAGACAGCACCAGTGGTCAACGCCCTGCAGCTGTAATAGTATTAACAAAAGATGCAAACCTCTCAGATTTAGTAAGAAAAATCAGACAAAAACTGCCTACTTATATGCAGCCTTGTAAATATATCGTGCTGGATTCCATACCTTATCTAGCTAATGGTAAAACAGATTACCAATTATTACACAAGCAATTGGAGCAAGCGTGAACGCACTACCCCCTATCGGAAATATTCAAGCATCAAAACAACGATTTATTTACTGTGCACAACAAGGCTTGCTTAAACATGCTATTTCCCAAAATATAGGTGGTCATGGTGATTCATTTACTGATTTAATCAATGCACATAAATCCTTAGGGCTTTCCTGCTTAGATAATGGCTTAATACTGTCGATCAACGCTCACCTTTGGGGGGCTGTTTTTCCATTAATCAATTATGGTAATAAAGCTCAACAACAAAGCTATCTGCCGAAACTACTCTCTGGTGAATACATCGCAGGTCATGCGATTACTGAACCACAAGCGGGTTCAGATATTAATGCCTTAGAAATGACAGCTCAATCTACTGATAATGGTTTTTTACTTAATGGTCATAAACGATTTATCACCAATACGCCTATTGCTAATTTCTTAATTGTATATGCACGACTAGAAAGCAAACTATCTGCCTTTATTGTTCACAAAGAAGACCTAGGTGCTAATTTTCTTGATGGCCCAGAAGTATCTGGTTGTGTAACCGCTACCATGGGAGATGTAGTATTAGAAAATTGCTTAATTCCATTAGATAGGCAACTTGGAAAAACTGGCGCAGGCAATATGATGCTTCAACAAGCACTTGAACTCGAACGTGCATTTATTTTTGCAGGCATATATGGTGTCATGGACTGGCAATTAACTAGCGCTATCAAACATAGCCGCCAGCGACGAGTTAATGGCAGTCATTTAGGAAAAAACCAAGCGATTTCACATAAAATAGCAGAAATGAAACTTCGTTTAGATACTATTAATTTATGGCTAAATGAATGTGCTCGCTTAAAAGATAATAACAAGCGGATTACCCTGGCTAGCGCTCAAACTAAATTATTTTCAGCAGAAGCTTTTTTACAATCCAGCCTAGATGCAGTACAGATACTAGGTAGTAGTGGACTATTAAATGAATGTTCGATGTCCACAATTGTTAATGACGCAATGGCTAGTCGTTTATTTTCTGGCTCATCTGAAATACAAAAAAATATTATTTCTGCTTTATTAGGGACTGGTGAGGGGTATAAGTAATAATTTTGTTATTTATCATCCTCTGCTTCCAAATTAGAAAACTTTAGGTAACTAGACAATAGCTTTTGCGGATACTTCAAGCTGCCTGCCCCATTCAGCCCATGAGCCGTCATACATCGGGACTTCAATTCGTCCAAGTTGATATAAGGCTAGTATTATTACGGCAGCAGAAACCCCTGAACCACAAGTTGTAACAATTGGTTTGGATAAATCAACCCCCGTTTCTTCAAAAAGTGATTGTAGTTCTTTGTTAGGTAATAATGTTTGCTGTTCGGGATCTGTTAAACGAGCATAAGGTAAATTAATGCTGTTGGGGATATGGCCAGTCTGTAAACTTTTATCAACTAGAGGTCGATAACCTAAAAAACTATCTGCTGAACGTGCATCGACTATTTGCCATAAATGCGTTTTTTGTATGGACATCATTTGCTTTAAATCAAAGACCAGTTCGGGGTGATATTGTGCATTAAACCGTGTTCTTATCGGAACAGACTGTTCTGAGTTAACCGAATAACTCAGTTGCTTCCAGCGTGTTAAGCCACCATCCAAAATTCGCACTTTGTTATGACCAAAGACCCGAAACATCCACCAAACTCTGGCAGCCGCAAAGAAATGATTATTATCGTAAATAACGATGTGCGTATTGTTATCAATGCCCATTTCCCCCGCTGCATCGGCAAATTGTTCAGTGTTTGGAAGTGTATGTGGTAATGGATTATTTAAGTCAGCAACTTGGTCAATATCAAAAAACAGTGCTCCGGAAATATGTTGTTTATACTCAAGCTGAGCATTACGTTTTTGTCTGGGTAAAAAAAATGTCGCATCCAGAATAAGCTGGTTTTCACCATTAATATTTTGTTTCAGCCATTCACAGCTAACCAGCGCAGATTCAGTCATGTCTTTGTCTTGTTTCCCTAAATTTTTTAACTATTTGGGTATATACAAATAGGTTAACAACCACAACAGCTACACCCATTAACAGCTGAATATCGGGTGTCAGTCCTGCTGGATATATCACTGGAATAATATAATGTTCAATAAATCCCGTTGAATAGCTGCCTCCACTGGCTTGGCGGAGTTTATTTTCCAGAATTGTCAATGGACAAACCCACCCATAAAACTCAATCAATGCTCCCCAGACTGCTGCAGGAAGGTGCAGCCAAATAAGCCGTCTCCATTTTATAACTATAAATCCGCCTAGTATTACAAAAAGGATAAAGCAAAAATGGATTAAAACGACTAAATCAGCTGCATAGTAATTCAACATACTCAAGAAATAGGATAGCTATAAAATAATACCGCTAACTCCATGCTTATCCCCTTAATAAATAATGTAGATTCAGTTAAAAACCCAGCGCTGTATAACCTGGTAACGCACGCCATCTTCTGTACTGCATGATTCAACCAGACAATATGACTGTGCAGACCATTCTATGGAAAAAGCTTTAGTATCTGTCAGTCTAGTTGCTTTTCTTGCAACAGTGATATGTGGCTTGTAAGGCCTTTCTTCTGTTTTAAGACCACATTGTTCAACCTTGCGCTTTAACTGATTGACCAACATTAATAACTGTTCATCATAATGCTGTGTTAATAAACACAAGATCCGTTGTTTTGACCAAAAAGCCAGTTGATTAAAATGTAAGTCAAAGGGTTCAACTTTAATATCACTCACACTCTGTCTAAGCATCAATTCAGACTCGGTATCTACATTGCCTAAAAAAACCAACGTCACATGTAAATTATCAGCTTTAACCTTTTTCAAATGTGTAGAAGAAATTGAACAATTAAAGCTGTCTATTTGTTTTCTGGTTTTATCACTTGGCCATAATGCAAAAAATAATCTCTTCATAGTCCAATGCCCTGCAACTTATTTATTTACCACGGTAATAGGCTTCCATCATATTTAATAAACTGTCCTGTATTCTGCATATTAAAACAGCTTATTTGTTCAACCATTCCTGTCACACTTATTTTTGTATTGATTAAGGCATATGTTCCACCCATATCTGTCTGCACCCAGCCTGGATGAAAAATTATTACACCCACCCCTTCACTTTCTAAATCAATAGCTATGCTTTTCATTGTTGCATTTAAAGCTGCTTTGCTGGAACGGTACAGGATGCTTCCGCCACTGCCATTATCTTCTATACTTCCCATTTGACTGCTTAACACGGCAATACGTGGTTTGTTGCTTAATCTCAAGTTTGATAACAATGCTTCAATAACTTTAACAGCACCCAAGACATTAGTTTCCAGTGTTTTTAACCAGTTTTCATAGTTAAGGTTGCCTAAGCCATGACCACTGCTATCACCATAAATTCCAGCATTGGCAATGACTAAATCAATCGTTTGATTTTTTAATCTATTAGCTAATTCATCTATTCCCTTTCTATTGGTGACATCTATTTTATGGACTTCAATAGACATTGAGTTAGCAAGTTGGTTTAACTCAACTGCTTGCTCTGGTTGACGACAACAAGCAAGCACTTGCCAACCTTGCTGTGAATATTGGCGACAAAACTCCAGCCCAATGCCTCGATTAGCACCAGTAATTAATACAGTCCCCATTCATCTATCCTCGTTTAAATTGAAATAACATTGATTAGTTCAAACAGTTTTTATCATTATGGTGAGGGTTATTTACCCAATCGCTAATAGGTTTAACAATCATTCCCTGAGAACCATCCATTGATAATATACCTTGAGTAGTTTTTTGTGATGTTTGTTTATCTAACCATGAATTGTAATTATTGTTATCGATAATAACAGGCATGCGATGATGAATTGGGCTCATTAATGCATTCGCTTGTGTCGTTATAATGGTGCAACTATAAATAGTCTCAGTTCCATGGTCCCAATATTCCCATAATCCAGCAAATGCAAATATCTTCTGGTCTTTCCGGTTAATGTTATAAGCTTGTTTTCCATGTTCTGATTGTTGCCATTCGTAAAATCCAGAGGCCGGTATTAAACATCGCCTTTGTTGGTAAGCTGTTTTAAATGAAGGTTTCTCAGACAGAGTTTCTGCTCGGGCATTAATAAGGTGACTGCTTACCTTGCTGTCTTTTGACCAGTGAGGAATTAGTCCCCAATGTAAATTAACTGCTTTATTACTGCCATCATCCAGTTTAACTATCGTCAGTATTTTTTGGCCTGGTGGAATGTTGTAACTGGTTTCATAACGAGGCAAGCGATGTAAACCAAAGGTATCTATCATCTGTTCAGGAGTTGCTGTTAAATTATATCGACCACACATAAGCTTGTTATCTAAATTTTATTTTCTTTCATTGTAATAGATAGTATAAAGAACAGCTTGATTGTTTTATAAAGATTACTGTACACTTTTCTTTATTCTCTTCCTGTCTTACCCTCTAATGAAAGAAATAATTAAACCTAAACGCGGCGGCTCTCGTCCTGGTGCAGGCCGTAAAAAAGGATCTTCAGTTTACGGAGAAACAACTAAGGCTATTCGTGTACCTGAAAGCATGGTACCTGAAGTGAAAGCAATGCTTAATCATCGTAAGCAGTTATTTGAAAATTATTCTGCTATTTCTTTACCTTCAGCAGCGCCTAGCCATCTTAAAATTCCATTATTTTCAGATAAAGTTGCGGCAGGATTCCCCTCCCCTGCTGATGATTATATTGAGAAAACTTTAGACCTAAATGATTTACTGATTAAGAAACCAGCCGCAACTTTCTTTGTCCGTGCTGAAGGTGAATCAATGCTGGGGGCAGGTATTCACCCTAATGATATTTTAGTTGTGGACCGCTCTATTGAAGCAGTGGTTGGTAAGGTTGTTATTTGTGCTTTAAATGGTGAGCTAACCGTTAAACGCTTAAAAAGTATTGGCAAAGAAATTATTCTAGGTGCAGAAAATCCTGCATACCAAGATATTACTGTGCAGGAAGAAGTAGACCTTGTTATTTGGGGTGTGGTTACTAATGTTATTCACTCACTTTAATGTTGAAACAAGAACAACAGCCGCAACGACTAATTGCCTTAGTCGACTGTAATAACTTTTATGTCAGCTGTGAACGTGTGTTTCGTCCTGACCTTATCAATAAACCTGTTGCTGTACTCAGTAATAATGACGGCTGTATTGTTTCCCGTAGTCAGGAAGTTAAAGACTTAGGGATTGCGTATTCTCATGATCATGAACGCTCATTATTACCATCGTGAACACCTCCCTTGTTCACGCATTGGTTTTTGGTTATTTTACCTCTAAGTGTTCACCATCAGTCAAATTTGACTGTGTTTTTCGCATAGATTCTCCTTTTAAATTGATGCGATGAGCGTTATGCATGAGCCGATCTAAAATAGCATCAGCCAGTGTATTATCACCAATAGATTGATACCATTGATCCGTGGGTAATTG
>Ga0105355_10002566_pt1 | contig 16308 bp, 14 predicted proteins | sample GOMGulsemesocosm_2_FD_83508 | JGI IMG/M metagenome (GOLD analysis project Ga0105355, IMG submission 83508) | Methane-oxidizing microbial communities from mesocosms in the Gulf of Mexico - GOM9C Gulf of Mexico | ecosystem: Environmental > Aquatic > Marine > Cold seeps | place: Gulf of Mexico... | reverse complement strand
CTCTAGACTTTAGACTATTCCAACAATAATAGAGAGTACATACTATGACGGACGATACAAAAACTCCCAGCCCATCAGAGAAAATTCTAGCTGATAGGCGTAAATTCATGCAACGTGGTGCCGTAGGTGCCGCAGCGGTTGCAGGCTCAATCATCGCGGCGCCGGCTATTGCAAAAACAGCCCCGATCAAGTGGCGTTTACAAACCTATTCAGGCGCGCCTCTAGGTGCACATGTTATCAAGCCACAGATCGAAGCTTTCAATAGAGCCGCCCACGGTGAAATGGAAATTGAACTGTACTATGCTGATCAACTCGTGCCAACCAGTGAGCTATTTCGCTCTATGCAAAACGGTACTATTGATGCAGTACAATCTGATGATGCAACAATGGCATCACCGGTTGATATCTCTGTTTTTGGCGGTTATTTCCCGTTTAGTTCACGTTACTCTTTAGACATCCCTGCGCTATTTTCTTACTACGGCCTCAATGACATTTGGGATGAAGCCTACAGTGAAGTACGCAATGTAAAATGGTTATCAGCAGGTGCTTGGGATCCATTGCATATTTTTACCAAAGAGCCAATTCGCTCTCTCGCCGATCTAAAAGGAAAGCGTGTATTTGGTGTGCCTACCGCTGGTAAATTCCTCTCTCAGTACGGCCTGATTCCTGTCACTGTGCCATGGGACGATGTAGAAGTAGCACTGCAAACCGGAGAGCTTGATGGCGTGGCATGGTGTGGCTTTACTGAGGCCTACGAAGTAGGTTGGGCAGATATCTGTAAATACGCATTGAGCAACTCGATCACCGGCGCTTGGTGTGGATCGTATTTCGCCAACAAACAGAGCTGGGAAAAAGTACCACCACATCTACAGCAGCTTTTCCAGTCGACTATCGACCAATCACACTACTATCGTAATGTATGGTATTGGGGTGGCGAAGCCAAACTGCGTGTTGAAGGTGAAAAACTGGAGCTGACTTCAATTCCTGATAACGAATGGCAACAAGTGCAAAATGACTCGGCTGCTTTCTGGGACGAGATCGGCAAGACTAGCCCACGTGCTGGCAAAGTTGTGCAAGCGTATAAAGATTACGCCGCTGTGATGGAAAAAGCCGGCTATCCGTACCGTTAAAATATAGGCCCTCTGCCAGAGTGGCTCAGCGCTGCTCTGGTTTTTCACTTTACTTCCTCTCTCATTTTTTCTCTGAGCTTTTTGTTGAATATACTCTTGATAAAATAATATTAATCAACAACAACTAATTCCACACCCAGTTTTTCCAACCCACTGACAAATTCACGTGGCGGATTTTTATCCGTAATCAAGCGTGCTACTGTGGATAAATCACAGACTGAGCAAAGCGCTTTTTGTCCAATTTTTGTATGGTCTGCTAAAATAGTGACAGTGCGAGCATTTTTAATCATCGCCTGTGCAATACTCGCTTCATCCATATTGAAATCCATGCAGCCATCAATAATATCAATAGCACCCACTGTGATAAAAGCGTGATCGCAGTGAAACTTATTGATAATATCCAACGCTAAACTTCCCACCACTTCTACAGCTTGGTCACTATACTGACCGCCCACTAAATAAATATCGTGATCAGACCCATTGCCTACATCTAGTGTTAATCGCAATGAGTTAGTAATAATAGTCAACCCTTCTCTTTCGCACAGCCCTTCACACAGTGCATAGGTCGTTGATCCAGTGTCAATAAATAGACTGTCTCCAGCTTTGACCAAAGTCGCGGCGTAATCGGCTATTTTTTTCTTTTCTTCACTGCTCGCTTTATAGCGGCTGGTGATTGGACTTTCTATCGCTGTTTGAATCGCTGCAGCACCACCGTGAACTTTGCGCAGTAATGACTTCTCGGATAAAACCACAAGATCTCTACGTATCGTCTCTTTAGAGGCCGAAAAACGTTCTGCCAAGTTATTCACTTCAACCTTCTTTTCACTGTTGGTGATCTCAACTATTTGAAGTCGTCTTTGCTTTGCGTTCATTTTGCATCACTCCAAGCAGGCTGTTTACCCAAAAAAACATTAATAATTAACAAAAATTTTAGTTTCTACATCTAATGCATTTAGGTTAAACCCAGAGGCTAAAAAATTCTGTAGGGATTATAAATATCAATCAATAAAAAGATACCTTTATCGATCACAACCGGATAAACCCGCTCTCTATCAACCAGTTCAATCACTTGAAACCGAGAACAACCTTACAATAACTCTGTCATATCCTACATCCAAACTTCACCGACAAGCAATGAGCGGTAACTTCAAGCGAGTGATTATATCAATATACAAAGCAGCCCTATTCTTCGGCTATTTAATCATTTCTTGTAGATCATTCATCATTTAAAACAGTATGATGAATTAAGGGATAGAGATAGTCATTCACTTTTACTAAGAGAATAATAACAATACAGAATTTATACATTTCTACCCACTCCTCTACAAACGAAGTCATGTAAGGAGCTACTATGATTCATAAGCTTATACTATCATTTACGCTCTGCTTTATACTCATTAACGGCACTTTTGCAGCTGAAACGGTTGAATGGAAAATTCAAACAAACAAGCCCGTGAGCAGCACACTCTTTATTGTAGAAGAGCAAATGATGAGGGATATCGAGAACAACAGCCAAGGAGCTCTAAAATTCACCCTCAAAGGCAACGACGGTTTTGTGCCTTTTCGTAGTGTGTACAACGCCGTGCGCACCGGCGAAATAGACGCTATGTTGATGACCCCCTCATATTGGGCAAGTGCAGATCCTGTCTTTGCGATTATAGGGGACTTAGTCGCTGCTTGGAGTAGCCCTGAGCAATACAACCATTGGCTCAGGGAGGGTGGTGGATTTAAATATTTAGAAAGAGCTTATCAACGTGTTGGCTTAAAGGTTATTGGCTATTCTATTGCGACTCCCGAATCGATCGTATCAAGATATCCTATAGCTAACACCAATGATTTTAAAGGTCTAGTTATGCGAGCTCCACCGGGTATGATCGGTGATTTTTTTCAGTCTTTAGGTGTCAAAGTAAAACATTTCCCAGTTGATAAAGTGTTAAGTTCTCTCCAGAATAGACGCATTGATGCCGCCGACTTTTTGGACTTGACCAGCAACCATCAAATGGGGGCTTATAAAATTGTAAAACATACCAACTATCCTGGCTTTCACTCGATGCCACTGTATGACTTTGTCGTGAGAGAACAGTGCTGGAATGATCTCAGTCAAGCACAACAACAGATTGTCCTAGCAGCGATAGAAAAATGGCAGACAAGTGCTGCCGCTTTAACGCGTGCCGAGCTCGACAAAGCAAAAAAAGAAGTATTATTACAAGGTGTCACACTACATCATTGGAATAAAAGTGAATTAGCTAAAGCGCGTCAAAAAGCCGTTATTATTTGGCACAAATATGCCGGCAGAAGCCCTGAGGCAAAAGAGCTAATCGACGCACTAAAAAATTGGTTCAAAATACAGGATGCGCTCGTTAATTAAGCAATAAATACAAAGCTCTCATTATGGATCCCTTATTAAGACCCGTTGCGATCAAAGCCAAACAAATAACCCCTACTGATTTGAGACAATAAATGAGTGCTTAATCCGACAGTCTCTGAAAGCCATCATGTATGTCACTTATCTAATACTCGGCCCCTGTGTTGATACTTTAGTACTTGACACATCTGCGGGTTCCAAAAGGAATAAGACGAGTAATAAAACATAAAATATATATATCATGTATTCTCTCAAACATTGGGTTATTGTATTTGTATGATTATATATAAACTCTACAAATGTAATTAGCCGCCTAGTTGCAAACCAACTGTTTACGTGAGCGAACAATGAACGAACCTTTTAATGACATGGCTATATTTGCGCGTATTGCCGAGATGGGCAGTTTTACCGCAGCAGCTCAATCGATGGGACGCTCCAAAGCTTATGTTAGCCAGCGACTATCTAGCCTTGAGGCAATGTTAGGTACTCAGCTTCTTTTTCGAAGCACACGCAAACTCTCCTTCACTGAAGCGGGAAAAGTTTACTTAGAATATTGTCAAGATATCACGAAGTCAGCAGCAGAGGCGAAGCGCTCCATCGCCGCTTTACAGGGACAGATGGAAGGCTCAATTCGCATCAGCGCGACTAATTCTTTTGGCGAAGTATTACTGCTTGAAGCACTGCTTAGCTTTCAACAGAAATACCCTAATATTCAAATTGACTTAGACTTGTCAGATGAAGTGCGAAATTTGAATGACGGCGAAATAGACTTATGTATTCGCGGCGGGAATGTCACTGATGATCAATTAGTGGCTATCCCCTTACTCAATTGGCAAATGTATACGGTAGCGACACCGCAGTACCTTAAAAAATTCAAAACGCCTGTAACACCTGCTGAATTAAAGGCGCATAACTGTATTGGCCTTAATCATGAGATGACAGTTTCGGGCTGGCCTTACATCATTGATGGACAATTTCAACGTATAAAAGTAAACGGCGATTTCACCGTCACTCGCAATTCACTGATAAAGCAGATTACCCTGGCGGGTAGAGGGCTTGGCTGGATGCCATCTTACGTATTAGAGAATGAGCTAAAATCAGGAGATTTAGTGAGAGTACTAAATAACTTTGAACCGCCGCCATTTACGTTCTACTTAGCTTATGTTTATCAAAAAGCGATGCCTTTCAGGCAACGACGTTTAATTGATTTTCTAAAAGACTGGTTTTCGCCCAGCCGAAATTCACTCGAAGATGATATTAGCAGTGTTTAACGTATTTCGGCGATACTTAAACCATATTTTATACAGAAGAATAAGCTGCAGTGCCATAGAGACGAATTAGGCTTAGCTTAACGCGTCTCTATTAAATCATTGAGCACTACTAATCTTATGAATGAATTAAGCCGTTTTTTCGACGCTATCTTGCACAGCTGCCAACTCTCCTAAAATCATTGCAGCAGCTTTTTCAGCAATCATAATGGTAGGTGCGTTGGTATTTGAGCTGACTACTTTTGGCATAACCGATGAGTCAACCACCCGCAGACCATCAAGCCCTATTACTTTAAGATCAGGACCTACCACACTGCGCTCATCCGTCACTGCCCCCATTTTACAGGCACCCACTGGGTGATAGTCGGTCTTGGAGTATTGACGAGCATAAGCCATTATTTGCTCATCCGTTTTACACCCCATTCCCGGCATAGACTCTTGTTTGATAAAAGGCTTGAATGCCGATTGTGCCATAATTTCACGGGCAATCTTAAAACCTTCAACCGACATTTCTCGATCATACTGCTCCGCCCAATAATTAGGATCAATTAACGGTGCATCTAAAGGATTAGAAGAAGCCAAGCTCACAGTACCACGACTTTTTGGTCTAAGTACTGCCGAGTTTAACGTCACACCATTGCGGATTTTTTTTAAACCGTGTTCAAGTCCTGAACCCGGTAAAAAGTGGAATTGAATATCCGGTGAGCGCGCCTCACTATCGGCATACCAAAAACCTCCCCCATCACACAAGTTAGAGGCGACCGGGCCTGAGTTAAACATCAAGTATTCTAGACCTGCCCAAGCATTCATATGTAAGGGTTTATAGCGATCAAAACTATAGTCATCACTGCACTCACTCACGACAAAAACATCCATATGATCTTGGAAATTTTCACCGACACTGGGTAAGTCGTGTACCGGTCTTATGCCTAATGCATTGAGATGATCAGCAGGCCCTATACCCGATAGCTGCAGTAATTTCGGTGAACCCACAGCGCCCGATGAAACTAATACTTCTTTACTAGCACGCGCGTGATGTATTTTAGAGGAGCCGCGCAAGACATATTCAACCCCAGTAGCACGCCCATTTTCAATCACCACTTTAGTGACCGTTGCCTTGGTAATAACGCTTAAATTGTCGCGTCCAAGCACTGGTTTTAAATAAACCACAGCTGCACTACTGCGTTTGCCGTCGCGATTGGTCACTTGGTAATAACCGAAGCCCTCCTGATTGTCACCATTGAAATCAGAAGAGTAGGGAAACCCTGCCTGTTGCGCTGCTTGCACAAAGGTACTGGTTAGCTTGTGCGGTACAGGATCAGATACTTTCAGCGGTCCCTCGACACCATGGTATTGATTGCATAGACGATTGTTATTTTCCGCCTTTACAAAGTAGGGCAACACATCCTTAAAAGACCAACCTTCACAGCCCTCTTCTTCGGCCCACTCATCGTAATCAAGGGGGTGTCCTCGTGTGTAGACCTGCGCATTAATCGAGCTGCCCCCCCCTAGAACTCGACCTTGCGGATACCATACTTCGCGATTATCTAAGTGTTTTTGCGGCACCGTTGAATAGCCCCAAGTTGCCGCTGTGCCAGTGAGCTTAGCAAAACCAGCCGGCATATGAATCAGCGGGTTTCGATCGGGGTTACCCGCCTCTAATAACAACACTTTAATCGCTGGGTTTGCAGACAGCCGGTTCGCTAAAACACACCCTGCTGGCCCCGCACCGGTAATAATATAATCGTACATTGTGACTCACCTGTTCACTGTCGTTTGTGATTCAATTTGAAACTTTTACAACCTATTGATGGACAAACCACCATCGAGCTCCAACGCACTGCCGTTGGCAAAACTCATCGTGCCCTGCGCAAAAGGAAGTAGTGCTTGGGCAATGTCTTCAGGTACACCCCAGCGTTTGGCGGGTACTAAGCCTTCACTGATGCGTTTATCGTATTTACCACTGACTTTTTCTGTCATCGCGGTTTTGATAATACCTGGTCGCAGCTCATAGACACCGATGTTTTCCTCTGCTAAGCGCAGTGCAAAGGCATTAGTCATCATCGCTAACGCCGCTTTGCTCATGCAATAATCCGCACGATCAGGAGACGTCATTAAAGCACTGACCGATGAAATGGAAATGATGCTACGATAGTGCACTGATGGATTTGTACACATCCAACGCGCCACTTGCTGGCTTAAAAAGAAGGTACCGCGCACATTAACAGACATCACGGAATCAAAAGACTCAACGCTCATTTCAAGTAAATCACCCCGATGTAAAGTGCCTATACCTGCATTATTCACCAGGCAATCAAATCCACCGCCCCAGCTCACTACTTTGTCTATTAATTGTGCGTGACTCTCTATATCTGCTAGATCGCTGGGGATATACACTGCTTTTGCACCCAAGCTTGCGCATTGCGCTATTATCTCTTTACACTCATCCGATTTATTACGCGCCGTGAATGCGATATTAAAACCGTTACTGGCCAACTCATATACAACTGCCAGCCCAATGCCTTGTCGCCCCCCTGTGACTAATGCCACAGGGCGAGAATGATTACTCATGAAAATTTCTCCGTTGTTTTAATATATTCTGCGACTCGCAACGCTTGTGCTGCGATAGTTAAAGCGGGGTTTACTGCCGCCGAATTCGGTAAAAATGACGCATCGACTACAAATAAATTACGCTGATCATAGCTTTTACAATAGCTATCTAAAGGTGCTGTTAAAGGATCAACCCCCATGCGCACAGTGCCACATTGATGGGAGGGAACACTGCTATCAAAAGCTTTGCTCAAAGTGATTAAAGCACCACCGGCACGCGCCATTTTTTTTGCCGCGCGCAAAAGCTTAAGATGCGCTTTATAATTACTGCGCTTGTAGCTCAACTGAATAATGCCATCATCACCCACTGTCACCCGGCTATTGGCATCGGGCAAATCTTCGCTCATCACATACCAATCCACGCTGTGATCGGCTAACCAATTTAATATGGATGTGGGCAACCAGCGAAAATATCGCGGCAGGCTCGCCGCTAAAATACTGCCATTTAGCTTTCCGAGTAACTGGATGTTACCTAGTGGCTCACTACCTTGCTTTTCACCGAAGTAAAAATCATTAATGGCGATGGTTTTTTGATAGACAGATCGATTGCGTTTAAAGGGATTAATCGCCAGTAAAGCGCTGCAATTATGGTTCATAAAATTGCGTCCGACCTGATCTGAACTGTTCGCTAAACCATTGGGGAATCGCGCGCACTTTGAGGCCAGTAATAGCGCGGCGCTATTAATTGCCCCGGCACTTAAAACCACCGTATTGGCAGTGACGCTATGTGATGCTCCCCGGTGTTCAAATTCGACACTGCGAATGCGTTTACCACATTCGCTCGCATTTAAGCGGGTGACTTTTGCACCACTGACTAATTGTACATAGTCCGATTTAAGCGCCGGGTTAAGCGCGGCGGCTTGTGCATCCATTTTGCCGCTATCTGTATCTGGAAAACCATCCCAAGGAGTCGCCGATCGTGCTAGCCAACGCTTAATGTCCACAGCCAAAGGTAAGCTAAACGGGTGATAACCTTTCTTTAACAACTTTTGACGTAGGTGAGCGATATCTGGTTCATCTGCCACAGGAGGTTCAACAAAACCTCTTGCGCCAGATGGATCACAGCTATCTTCCCCTACTGTACCGCGCACTTGATAAAGGGTTTCAGCACGCTGATAAAAAGGCGCCAGTTGCTGGTAGCTAAACGGCCAAGCAGGTGAAGTGCCTGCAGCAAAGTCAACCCGCTGAAAATCTCGCTCGCGATAGCGAAGCATCACCGCACCGTAAAACTTAGAGTTACCACCCAGATAATAATAATTACCGGGAGAGAACAACTCGCCGTTTACGTTGCGCCAGCGCTCATCACTCTTAAAGCTCTGTTTAACAAAGACTTCGTCAGCGTCGCGTGCCGCTGGCGTGTTTGGAAGTTGCTCACCGCGCTCAAGCAGTAAAATACGTGCACCACTATTGCTCAGTGCATTGAATATGGTTGCCCCACCAATACCACTGCCAATGATGACAATGTCATAGTGCGTTGCTATCTTATCCATTCACTGCCTCCATTGTTTTAGCCACGACTTGTTACTCGTCACTGTTTTGCGTTATTGAATCCGATTACCGGTTTCGCCATCAAAGGCTAAGTTTCTAGAGACATCAAAGGCGAAGCGAGACGTCTCCCCTGCCACTGCACCACAGCGACTGCGCATTCTGGCAACAACTTCACGCCCACCTAACGTTGTCACTACAAACATATCTGCACCCGTCGGCTCAGTAACTTCAACCGACAAATCCGCTTCATGAATCTCTCCTTCACTGCGATTGGCACTACTTGGATCTGTGACTGTCTCAGGGCGTAAACCTAAAGTCACTTTACAACCAAGGTACTTCTCTACCGCGGCTTGATCTCGACCTACCGGTAACAATAGCGGCCTCTGTGCATCGACAGTGGACACTTCAAAATGCAGTTTATCTTCAACTTTACAAACATTTGCCTCAATCAAGTTCATTGAGGGTGAGCCCATAAAACCGGCTACAAAGGTATTTACCGGGTTGTCGTAAATCTCTTGCGGGGTACCAAATTGCTGTACAATGCCAGAGTTCATCACCGCAATTTTAGTCGCCAGCGTCATCGCTTCGATTTGATCGTGAGTCACATAAACAATAGTTGCGCCAAGGCGCTGATGTAACTGCTTAATTTCGGTACGCATATCGACACGCAATTTGGCATCTAAGTTTGAAAGCGGCTCATCAAACAAGAATACGCGCGGATCACGCACTAAGGCACGCCCCATGGCAACGCGCTGGCGCTGGCCACCTGATAGCTGTGAAGGTTTACGGTCGAGAAGTTGCTCCATTTGCAGCATTTTTGCCACTTTTTGCACCGCTTGCTCTCGCTCCACTTTAGGTACTTTGCGCATCTCTAAACCAAAACTGATGTTTTTAGCCACGCTCATGTTTGGATACAGCGCATAAGATTGGAACACCATGGCTATATCACGTTTTGAAGGATGCACACCGTTCATCGATTTCCCATCAATTGAGATCTCACCACCGCTGATTTCATCTAGCCCCGCGATCATATTCAACAGCGTTGACTTACCACAGCCCGAGGGCCCCACCAGCACCAAGAAATCACCTTTATTGATTTCTATGTTGATACGTTTTAGTACTTCTACGTCAAAGTAATGTTTGTTGACGTTTTCGATATTCAAAAAGCTCATAATTGTTACCCTTTAACAGATCCTGCCATTAAGCCGCGCACGAAATAACGACCAGCGACGACATAGACCAACAGTGTTGGTAGTGCTGCGGTAATCGCTGCAGCCATATGCACGTTGTATTCTTTAACTCCAGTGGAGCTATTCACTAAGTTGTTCAAAGCCACCGTGATCGGCGCTGTGTCACCAGATGAGAAGGAGGCGCCAAACAAAAAGTCGTTCCAAATATTTGTAAATTGCCAAATGACGGTCACCACGATAATAGGCCCCGAATTTGGCAGTAAAATACGACCAAATATAGTGAAGAAGCCTGCACCATCCATCACCGATGCACGAATCAGTTCGTCCGGAAACGCCTCATAAAAGTTGCGAAAGAACAAAGTGGTGAAACCTAATCCATAGACCACATGCACTAATACTAACCCTGAGGTGGTATTGGCTAAGCCCATCCAACCGAGTACTTGTGACATAGGCAACAGTACAATCTGAAAGGGAATAAAGCAGGCGAATAACATCATGCCAAAGACCCACTTATGCCCTTTAAAGCGCCATTTTGTCAGCACGTAACCGTTAAATGCCCCCAGCAAAGTGCCAATGACAACCGCCGGTACAGTGATTTTCAAGCTGTTCCAGAAGTAACCACTGATACCATTACAATCAAGGCCTAAACAGGCACTCCCCCAAGATTTTAACCAAGGTTCAAAAGTGATTTGCAATGGCAGTGCCATCATATTGCCAAGGCGAATTTCCTCTAACGATTTAACCGAGGTCACTAACATGACAAACAGTGGTGCCAAGTAAATAACTGCGGTCACGATTAATATCGTATAAATTAATACTCGCCATATTAGGCCTGAACGCAGTGCGTTATCTTGAGAGCTAGAACTCATTTTTTGCTCCCTTTTATTTCTGAGTAACTGTGAATAGACGAACCATAATAGTGTTGAACGTCGCGTGATATTTGAGAGCTGTAAATCATTTTTTGCCCCCTTTTATTTCCGAATAGATGTACGGAACCATAATCGCAACGATGATCATCAGCATGAACACCGCACTGCTGGCACCGACACCCATTTGGTTACGGGTGAATGAATAAGAATACATAAAGGTCGCCGGCAGCGAAGTCGCATTACCTGGCCCGCCACCTGTTAACGCAATCACTAAGTCGAAGCTCTTTATCGCCAAGTGCAATAGCACGACAAAGGCACTTAAGAACACCGGGCCTAACTGCGGAATGATAATACGGGTATAGATTTTCCAAGCCGGAGCACCATCTATTTGCGCCGCCTTTAATATTTCGTTATCAATGCCGCGCAAGCCGGCTAAAAACATCGCCATGACAAAGCCTGATGCCTGCCAAACACCGGCAATAACCACCGTGTAAATAGCCATATCAGAATTAACTAACCAATCGAATTTGAAATCGGTAAATCCCCATTCATGCATAGTTCGCTCAAGCCCAAGGCCTGGGTTTAGAAACCATTTCCAAGCGGTACCTGTGACAATGAAGCTCAATGCCATTGGATAAAGGTAGAGGGTACGTAAACCGCCTTCTAAACGAATTTTTTGATCGAGTAAAATAGCCAGCAATAAGCCAATAGCAATGCATAAACCAATATAGAGGATTGAAAAAATAAATAAGTTTTGTAATGACGTTTGCCAGGTAAGTGTATTCCACAACCGGCTCCACTGATCTAATCCCACCCATGTGTAGTTAGGCAACATTTTTGATGCGCTAAATGAAAGATAAACTGTCCAGAGAATAAACCCGTAGACAAACATAAGGATCACGGCAAAAGAAGGCGCTAATACAAGTTTAGGTAGTTGTTGTTGTAGATAACCTATTATCTTGTCAGAGCGGTTCTCCTCAGCCGTGCTCGAAGGTTCCTGAGCGATGGTCTGTTGCATGGCACTTTCCTGCTTGAAAAGTGACCGGGTACAAGTACCCGATCAAAAGGTGGAGACTAGATAGTATCTTTCTACACATGATCGCCTACTGATAGGATCTCATCTGTCTATCAATACTATTTTTAAAACTTAGATGAGATTTTTAAATAGCATTTTTAACGGAAGCGGCTAGCTGCTTAACGGCTTCTTTTGAAGACATATCGCCATTAAAGTGTGCAGTAATCACATCGTAAAATGCATTTTTAACCGCTGCTGGAGATGCGTGACCATGAGCCATACTGCCAATTAAAGTATCATTAGCGCCCGCTTCTTTAAGATCGGCCATGGCTTTTTTGCCGCAAGCATCAAAAGCTTCATCTGAAACATCGGTCCGTGCAGGTACTGATCCTTTCACTGTGTTAAAAGCGATTTGAAACTCTGGAGATAAAATGGCGCTAGCCATCTTCATCTGTGCATCATGTCGCGCTTCATCAACTTGGAACATAGCAAATTGGTCGGCATTGAAAGTCACAGTTCCCTGTGTGCCTGGTGTTCTAAAGCAGACAAAATCTTCCCCTGGTACTTTACCAGCATTTAAGAATTCGCCTTTAGCCCAATCACCCATCATTTGGAACGCCGCTTGACCATTAATCACCATTGCTGATGCTAAGTTCCAATCACGCCCTGAGAAGTTATCATCAACCAAACCACGCAGTTGCTTCATACGATCAAACACTTGCTCCATTGTCTGTGATGTCAATGCTGTTTCATCGAGATCAACCAGTGCTTTACGATAGAAATCAACGCCGCCTGTGGCCATGAGTACACCATCAAACACCGTCGCATCTTGCCAAGCTTGACCACCGTGCGCTAACGGCGTTAAACCTGCAGCTTTGGCTTTTTGCATTGCACTGATGAACTCATCCCAGCTTGTTGGTACGGCAACACCTAGCTTATCGAGTACCGCTTTATTACCCCACACCCAGTTAGTTGAGTGCACGTTTACGGGTGCTGAATTCCACTGACCATTGGTTTTAGCAAATCTCTTCAGTGCTGCTGGGACTACGGCATCCCAGTTACCGGCTTTTGCCACATCGTTTAAGTTAGCCGTGACACCTTGCTCACCCCAATCGAGAATATCAAAACCCATCATTTGTACAGCTGTAGGCGCATTGCCTGACATGACGCGTGAACGAAGTACTGTCATAGCACTGCTTCCACCGCCGCCAGCAACTGGCATATCTTTCCAAGTGATATCTTGACCTTGTAGGGTTTCTCTCAATGTCCCCAGTGCTTTGGCCTCACCACCTGAAGTCCACCAATGCAATACTTCCACTTCTGCCGCTTGCGCTGCGCCTGTGATACTGGCACTGATGGCCGCACCTAGCAGCAAGCCTTTGAATGTCTTTTTAATAGTTATTTTTGCAGTCATTTGAGAATCCTCTCTTTTGGTTTTGAGACACTGATGCGCCTCTAGTTTGATTTTCTATTCCTATGTTTTATGCTCTTTATGTCAGATTATTGTTAAGCGTCTTTAGGTAGCCACCAACCGGTGCGCTCACCTATATGCATTTGTATGGTCTTTTGCTCGGTGAATTCATCGAGTGCCGCACGGCCTAGCTCACGTCCTTGGCCACTTTGCTTATAACCGCCAAAAGGCAGCTCCGGATAACCACTCATCCAACCGTTGATCCACACCGTACCTGCTTTCACTGATCTTGCGACCTTCAAGCAGTTATCGATATTAGCGCTCCATACTCCGGCAGAAAGTCCATAGAAACAGTCATTTGCGATTGAGATAGCTTCATTTAGGTCGCTGAACGTCAATACCGATAACACCGGTCCAAAGACTTCTTCACGAGCGATCTGCATTTCGCGGGTCACGTTTGAGACGATCGTCGGTTGCATATACAAACCAGAATGCTCAACCGCTGAGCCTCCTAGACTAATCTGTGCGCCTTCTGTAACAGCAACTTGTAGATAATTTTGAATGACATTTAAGTGCCCATCAGACACAATTGCCCCTACTTTAGTCTCTTTACACAATGGATCGCCAAAAGGCACTTTCGCCGCCCGCTCTTCTACAGCTTTTTGGAAACCACTGGCGATAGATTCGTGTACTAAAATTCTAGAGCCGCTATTGCAGCACTCGCCTGCATTGAAAAAGGTGCCAAAGACCACCGCATCAACCGCAGCTTCCCAATCACAATCTGGGAAAATGATTTGTGGGTTTTTACCTCCTAACTCAAGGGATACTTTCTTTAAGCTCTTTGCGGCCACAGCTGTTAGCTTTTTGCCCACAGCGGAAGATCCGGTAAATGTCACCATATCGACATCTTCATGGCTGGTCATCAATGCGCCAACATCGTGGCCTTCGCCCACTAAAATATTAACCACGCCCGCAGGTACGCCCGCCTCTACTAAAATTTTAGCGAGCATCACAGTCGTACCAGAAGTAAGCTCACTCGGTTTGACGACAGCGGTGCATCCTGCTGCTAACGCAAAAGGTAGCTTTTGACTGAGAATCAAAAAGGGGAAATTCCAAGGGGTGATGATGCTCACCACGCCGATCGGTTCACGTACCACCATTGCCAGCATGTCTGAACCTAAGTTATTAAAACTATCACCGTGTAATGAGCGCGCACAGACTGCACTATAGCGCCAAAGGTCAACCGCCCATTCAATTTCATCCATCGCCTGAGATATTGGCTTACCAGATTCAAGCACTTCTTGCAGGGCAAACTGCTGTTGATTTTGTATCACTAAATCGGCGATTTTGTTGAGGATCGCAGCGCGCTGTGCGCCTGACATTTCTGACCACTCGCCTTTATCAAACGCTTCTCTTGCTGCACTGATCGCATCTTGCGTATCCGCAACAGTGGCTTTAGCAAAATCACTGACCACTTTACGATAAGCTGGACTAGTACGCGTCAGTCGTCCACCATCACTTGCCTCTCGCCAATCGCCATTAATAAACAGTTGGCCTTTAAACGGTTGTTCTGGAACACGTTGTTCACGGCTCTGCTCTACCCATGTCATCGCTTCGCTAGAAGTATTATTCATTTGTTCGCCCATTTCCTTATTCCCCTGTAAATTCTGCTTGGCGTTTTTCAAAAAAGGCGTTCACCCCTTCCTTTGCATCAAGGCTTAAAGCACTGAGCCCACTGGCCATTGCCTCTATAGTGAGTGCACTGTTTTCACCGCTATTTGCCGCGATCATCTGCTTGGATAACTGTACCGATATTGGCGCTCTTGCGGCGATAGTATCTGCCATGGCACGCGCTTTTGTTAAAGCCTCACCTTTTTCACACACCGCATTCACCAACCCCAGCTGAAGAGCACGCTCGCTGTCAATTTGCGCACCCGTGAAGACTAATTCTTTGATTAAACTGATATTGATTAATTTATTCAGACGCGCAGACCCAGACCAGCCCGGACATGTGGCAATGCCTGTTTCAGGCAGCGCGAAGTAAGCATTGCTCTGTGCGATTCGTAAGTCTGCGGCCATCGCCAACTCAAAGCCACCGCCAAGTGCCGGCCCTTGAATCGCCGCTATTACCGGCTGCCTCAACCCAGCTAATGCATCAAATACGCGATGACCGCGCTTCACCCAACTGCGCCACATATCCATTGGCTGATACTGCGCCCACGCCTTGATATCTGCTCCGACACAAAAAGCTCGCTCGCCTGCAGTGTGTAAAATAACCACTCTGACATCAGGGTTCTCATCCAACTGCAATATTATGTGATACAGGTCCTCTAACATCTCAACACTGAGCGCGTTGAGCTTGGTAGGTCTATCGATAAAAATCTCTGCAATAAAACCATCACGGGAAAGCTGTACGTTACTGTTTTTCATTACAGGCTCCCCTTTGCAGATAAATCTAGACCAAAAAGCTGCTCACAAAATATTGCCTTATCCATAATCTTTAGATCATTTGCAACGTTTAGTGCAAAGCCCGCCTGTGCTAATACATCGCGTTCAATATCAATACCGGGGGCTATTTCAATCACCTCTAATCCCGATGTCGTTAACTGCATCACACAGCGTTCAGTCACATAAAGTACTTGCTGGTTATTCTCAACGCCTTTGGCGCCAGAGAAAGTGACATGCTCTACTTCATCGACCAGCTTTTGAAACTTACCTTCCTGCAAGACACGAATCTCTCCATTTTCAAGCGCGTATTGCGCACCCGCGGTGAAAAAACCACTGAACACTATCTTTTTAGCGTTTGCCGTAATATCCACAAAACCACCACAACCTGCGGTTAAATATGGCTTTTTGGCCAGTTTAGAGACATTCACATTGCCCTTTTTATCAATCTCCATAAACGATAAGAAGCTTTGATCAAAGCCACCGCCCTGGAAATAAGTAAACTGTTGCGGGCTCG
>Ga0105355_10002547_pt1 | contig 16370 bp, 13 predicted proteins | sample GOMGulsemesocosm_2_FD_83508 | JGI IMG/M metagenome (GOLD analysis project Ga0105355, IMG submission 83508) | Methane-oxidizing microbial communities from mesocosms in the Gulf of Mexico - GOM9C Gulf of Mexico | ecosystem: Environmental > Aquatic > Marine > Cold seeps | place: Gulf of Mexico... | reverse complement strand
TGCCTGTGTCTAATTCTGCTTTATCAATCACACAAAGCGCTTTAACCATGCCGCGTACAACAGCCATATCACCACCAAGCTTAGGCGTGAAATAACATTGACTAATTTGTGTCGAACCATCGGTGAGCATTTCAGTCACTGATTGCGGATTAGTAAAACGCTCTAAGCCTCTTTCTTTAAGCGTATTGAAAGTAACAACAGCCGCGCCCCGACGCGATGCCTGCCGTAAGGTATCTAACATACGCGGATGGTTTGTACCTGGGTTTTGACCAAACACAAAGATGGCATCCGCATGCTCAAAGTCTTCCAGTGTCACAGTTCCCTTACCTATGCCGATGGCTTGCTTTAGACCTACTCCACTGGCTTCATGACACATATTGGAACAATCAGGAAAATTATTAGTGCCAAATTTACGCACAAAAAGCTGGTACAAAAAGGCGGCTTCATTGCTTGCTCGACCCGAGGTATAAAACTCGGCTTGATTGGGATGTTCAAGTGCATTCAAGTGCGTCGCAATCAGCGTAAATGCCTGCTGCCAACTCACGGCTTCATAACAATCAGTTTGCCGATTGTACTGCACAGGATGACTAAGCCGCCCTTGCGACTCTAAAAAATAATCACTTTGCTGTGTTAACCATTTAACCTGATGCTTGGCAAAAAAGTCAGGCGTCACACGTCGACTTGTGGCTTCCCAATTAACGGCTTTAGCGCCATTTTCACAAAATTTAAACCGGCTTTGCTCTTTCGATTCGCCCCAAGCACACCCAGGGCAATCAAAGCCTTTATCCTGATTTGTTTTTAATAAGTTGCGGATGTTACGTGAGACATTCTCACTTTTAACCAGATGCTTAGTTGTACTTAATAGCGCACCCCAACCACCTGCTGATCCTTCGTATTTTTTAATTGTCATGTCGATTCTCTATATTCAGCTTTAAACGGAAAGCACCATGGTAGACGTTAAACCCACCATCACGACTAAAGCCAATCAGGGTAAGGTTGAAGCGTTTCGCCATGTTGATCGCAAGATTGGATGGCGCGCCCACTGCTATTAATACCGAGATACCCGAAACCAGTACTTTTTGAATCAGTTCGAAACTGATCCGCCCGCTTAGGAACACAATTTTTTGTTGCTTATCAAGTTCAGGGCTTCTTGCTAATTTACCCAGCAATTTATCTAACGCATTGTGGCGACCGACATCTTCACAGCTCAGTAGCAGTTCCCCTTTTGCATCAAATAAGCCGCAGCCATGTACCCCACCAGTTTGGTTAAACATCGCTTGATATTGACGTAGTTGCTCACTAAAGTGCGGAATGATATGACCTGACAACCAAGCTTCATTGGATTCTAAATCTGGAATATTGCGTAGTTCTAAAGACTTTATTGATGATTTCCCACATACACCACAACTGGAAAAAGAAGTGGTATCACGATTGATTAATGCCCAGTCCACAATCACATTAGATGATAAGCGTAGATATATTTCGTTTTGGTTGATGTCATCTAAATCAAATTGCTCATTGATACCAATAATGTCGCTCGCGCTATTGATAATGCCTTCGGCTAACAACAGACCCGTCACCAGATTAACATCGTCACCCGGTGTACGCATCGTCACTAAGTAAACTCGCTCTTGCTCTTTGCCCGCGATGTCGCTATAAATTAAGCTTACCTCTAAAGGTTCTTCGACAATGACAGAGTCGATTGAAAGGCTTACTGCTGTGCCATTTACCTGTTGCAGCGAGCATGTCGCAATACCTGCAGTATGTGGGTTTGATTGAGGCGATGGATGACTATTTTTATGGTGTTCTAGAGGATAGGTGACAGTAAAAGCAGAGTCTCGCTCAACTATCACATAATTTTCCAGATTTATTTTCTGTTCAGCCATGGGCGTGCTTCACTCTAATAGATCGATGCTAAAATTGGATATTTACCACAATCATTGCAGTGGTGATCTTTAACATTCGCAAAATAAGAGCTTTACATTACCTTTTATGTGGCAATAAATATAACGGGAAAATTCTTTCGTTTGATAAGAAAAATCTATCAGCTTGCTCAGCGTAAGGTAAACAAAGGGTTTATCAAGCACTCACAAGGAATATAAAACCGAACTCATTTAATTCATCGATTGCAGAATATCGTTGATCGGAGCCGGTTTTCCGATCCCATAACCTTGGGCAAAATCAACGCCCATGTGCTGTAATCGTTGCCTGATAGCGTCATTTTCAACAAATTCAGCGATCGTTTTCATGCCCATGACATGTCCAATATCATTGATTGATTTAACCATAGCTTCATCAATCGGATCGTCCAAAATATCTTTAACAAACATACCGTCAATCTTCAATGTACACACAGGTAAATTTTTCAAGTAAGCAAATGAAGATAAACCACTGCCAAAGTCATCCAGCGCAAACTGACAACCAAACTCACTGAGTGTTTTTATAAACAAGGTCGCATCCCGCAAGTTACTGATCGCCGCAGTTTCGGTAATTTCAAACTTGATCATACTTGGCGGTAAGTTATGCAATGTGATCTGCTGCATAATATGGTTAAGCAGCGTATTACTGCCTAATGATGCACCGGACAAGTTGATCGCCAGATGGTCTACATCAGCTAATTGCTGAAAATGTTGCTCCATCCAGGCAAAGGTATGGTCAACGACCCAACAGTCGATAGCGTTTGATAAATTATAGCGTTCTGCAGCAGGCAAAAAAGCACCGGGGGGTACGATATCACCACTTCGTGTACGCAGGCGAAGTAGCACTTCGTAAATACGCTTTTGCGAAGGGTCTGAGAGCGACACGATAGGTTGTGCATAGAGTTCAAATCTATTTTCATTTAATGCATATTTTAGCTCATTAACCCAACGGAATTCACCATCGCGTTTGGCTAATAATTCATCCTCGGCGTGGTAGATATGAATACGGTTACGACCTAAATCTTTAGCTGCATAACAAGCCGAGTCAACACCAATTAATATTTCTGTGGTGTTTTTAGTTTGGCTGTTAATCTCAGCTAAACCTATGCTCGCACCGATGCTGAATATATTTTTCTCCCACATAAACTGAAAATCAGCAATTAATTCCAGTATATTCTGTGCAGTTTTCTCAGCCTGCGCGAGGCCACATTGCGTCATTAAAATGGCAAATTCATCACCGCCTAAACGGGCTAATGTATCTTGGGGTTTAATATTTTCAGCTAACAGCAGGCCTAACTGGCGCAGCAGTTCATCTCCGGCCATATGCCCACAGGTATCATTGATAATTTTAAACTGATCCAGGTCTAAGAAACATAATACATGGGTAGCATTATCTTGTTGTGCAGACATGATGCTTTGCGCCAGCAGGTTTTCAAACTCATAGCGGTTGATTAACCCTGTCAGCATATCGTGCGTCGCCTGATAGGATATTTTTTGCGACGCAATTCTTGCCTCGGTAACATCCACTTGAATACCAATAAAGTGGGTTATAACACCATCATTCGTAACTGGTACAATACAGACTTTGGCCCAGAATAGTTCACCATTTTTCTTACAGTTTTTTAATTCTCCACGCCATTCTTGGCCTGCTAATATCGTTGCCCACATATTTTTGTATACACTATCAGGCGTATCGCAGGAGCGAAAAACATTGGCTTTTTCACCGAGAACTTCGGCTGCTGTATAACCTGTTATTGCGGTAAACTTAGGGTTCACATACTCAATAATACCGCTAATATCAGTTATCAATATACTCTCAGGGCTATATTCAACAACCATAGACAGCTTTTTTAAATTAGCAGTGCTGCGCTGTTTTTCCGTTGTATCATTATAGACGCCGATTCCGCCTTCGATTTCTCCAGAACTGGAATAAAGCGGGACAAAATTAGCTTGTACATGCATAAATCGTTGGCTAGACACAGCGGTATAAGGGCCTTCATAAACACTCACTTTACCTTGTAATGACTGCTTCACCGCATTGAGCATCTCGTTATCTTCAAGTCGTTCAAGCATGTTAAAGCCAATAAATTCATCCCTGTCAGTATGGATAATTTCTTCAAAACGTTTGTTGGTTTTCTGGATCACACCCTTGTTATCGTAGTGAAAAATACCAACGGGAGAATACTCAAAAATGGAAGTGAGCTTGGCTTCACTTTCAACCAACTCAGAGGTTTGTTTTGTTACCTTTTTTACTAAAATTCTGACCTGCCGACGAGGTTCTAAACAGAGCACAACAAATAACGGACAGGCAAATAGTAGAAATAATGCCGAGACAATTAAGGTGAAATATAGGGTTTCATTTAATAGTGTATCAATATGGTCAATTGAAAGATCGGCGCCAACAATATATACGCTACCATCATCCGCCTTGATGGGAATGAGAATACTGCGAAAATCCCCCCACTGATCATGATATTCATGAATTTGGTTCTGGTTTTGCTTAAAAATGGCCATAATACGTGGCGAGGCATAGTCATATAGCTCAAAATAGTTAAATTCAAATTTATTGGAATTTAGTTCAGCACCAGAGGCGCTTAAAGAAGTAAAAAAAATGTCATTATCCCGCAAGATAAGCGTATAGAGATAAACAATGTCAGTGCGTCGAGTATATTCAGTTAATGCTAAGGTAATAGCAAGATCCTGTTGCTTAGACAGATCGGCTTTGTTCATTTCTTTATGATGAAATGCCTTGGGTAAGATGGCGGGAATGCTTAGCGCTGCATTTTCCAGCTGCTGATCTAGCTCGGAGTATAGTTGCCGTTTTTCTTTAACATAATTCAATGCCGAAAAAATGAGCACCCATATTACATAGATCGCAATAGCAAAGTAGATCCGTAGGCTATTTTTGACTGACTGGAGCACTATAAATTATCACTGTGATTTATAAAGAAATGCATGTTGCCTTGTTAATAATAATATTGCAAATGACAACAGCGAATAACAAACATGAATATCCTACAACTATGATCTTGCACAACTATAAGATTTTTGTTGCAGCTTTAAACATTCAGTAGCTCAGACTACAAAACCGCAACTTGCAAGCTTTGCAGTTTGTTTTCAATCACTCTTAACCAAGCTAAAGCACGTTTTTCTACACTGGGATAATTAGCGGCTAAACGAGCTAATGTGAATGCCTGTTGATAACGTTTTAGTTCAAATACAGCTTGGACTTTTAGCAGAGCAACCTCCGCCTTAAATGTATTATTCTGAGTATTGATCTTGTTTAAGCTACTCAACATCGCATCATATTGGCCTAATAGCGCTAATAACTGAGCCTGCATTAAATAATGTTTGCCATTACCGCTTAATTGCGCGCTTTTACCCCAGTATTGCTGCGCTTTACCATGCTCTCGCGCAAGTTGCCAATAACCCGCAATCTCTTTATATAACTGACTATTTTTGGCCAGCAGACCTTTATCTAATGATAACTCTAATAATTGTGCGGCTTGGTAAGGCGCACCTTGATTGGCGCGTAATCGCGCCAGCGTTTTAACCTGGTTAGCACTATCAAGATGGCCTCGAGCATACGCCAGTTCATAAGTTGAAAGGGTACGCGCATGGTCCTCACGCAAATTATAAATAGCAGCAAGTTGCATCCACCAGCGTTTTTCAGTCGGATAAGTCTGGGTTAACTGAGTTAATATTGCCGTGGCTTTTTTATAATATTGCAATTTATAAAACGCACTCAGCTGAAGTAAGTGCACACTTTTATCAAATTGCACTGATAAAGCAATCGCCTTATCGGCAGCGGGGATCAATCGCTTCCAGGCTTGCGTTTGATAATAGGCTTGCGCTAAGTTTTGATAGAGGCCTTTATCGGGCGCAGTATTTATTAAGCTTAAATATAAATCAATCGCCTTGTTGGTTTGCCCCGCGTTCAAATACAAATCGGCCAGCATGCGTTGGCTTTGCAGCTGCTCTTTTTTAACTAAAGCATGTTGTGCCACAGCACTTTCCAGCATAGTTATCGCTTGCTCTTGCTGATTTAGGCTCCAATATAGATTAGCGCGAAAGCGATCCACATAGGCCTTATCAAATCCCGCTTTAGTCGTCACTTTATTTAATACTCTAAATGCATCAATTAATTTATCCTGCTCATAATGTTTAAAGGCAAGGCTAACTTGTACCCCTACATTGCGGCTTAAAATTGGCGTTTTTTCTGCATAAACACCATTAGCCCAAAATAGCATGGCAAACAACAACCATTTCATATTAAGACTCCAATTTAAAATCAAGACGGACCTTCTGACCTAACTGCGGTACCGCTTTGCCATTCACCATCGTGGGTTTATATTTCCATTTTTTCAGGGCGCGTTTGGCATCACGTTCAAATAAACGCTTAGGTTTGGCCTCTAATATTTGAATATTAACCACCCTACCTGCTTCATTAATATCAAAAGATAAAACCACATAACCTTGCTTGCCTAAACGTAATGCCTTAGCCGGATATCTAGGCTCAACTCTGTATAGCGGCATTGCCATTGCTTCACCGACATGGGCAAGCGGCGCTAAAACACTTTCTATGCCTGGCATGCTAATCGACATGGCTGAAACACTGCTCGATAGATCCATAGCAGGCATATCTAAGCTGGCACTCACTCCAGGATTTTGCATCACGGGTTTAATGCTTGGACTCGGCACCGCGCTTACCTGAGGTTTAGGCTCGGGTGGTTTCGGTTTTTGTCTATGTTTAGATTGAAACGACTCATCCTGCTGACTCATTACCAAATCAAAATAGCTATTCTCTTCGGTCTCTTTTGGTCGGCTAACCTGATTATTAATCAGACTCGCCATAAAGATAAACAGGGAAAAGCTGATTAAGGGCGCGCCAATAGCGGCAAGTAGAAAACGCATTATTGTTTTGGCTCCGCTGCCACGGATATTTGCCCGATCCCTGCGGTCCGAGCCGCATCCATCACTTTAACCACTATACCATGACGCGTATCTTGATCCGCTTGGATCACTAAGCCAACTTCTCCTCGGTCCGCTAAAATACGTTCTAAATTTGCCCCTAATCTTTGTATATCGACCTGTTTTCTATCCATATAGATCTCACCATCGGCCTTAATGGCAATAAAAATACCGGCTTTGGTTTGCTCGGTAGCTGTGGCGGCTTTAGGGCGATTTACTTCAACACCAGATTCACGCACAAACGAGGTGGTGACAATAAAGAAGATCAGCATAATAAACACCACATCTAACATCGGCGTCATATCAATTTGCGTATCATCTTCGGCGCGTATACGTCTTCTTCTCATGGCAATTTTCTCTTTAATTTATTTTGACTAGTCAGCTTCAGTAATAAACTGGCTAATAAATTTTTGCGCTGGCTCTGTAGGCGTGAATAAAAAAACAAACCAGATAAGGCACAAACAAGGCCAGCCATGGTGGGAATGGTAGCCATAGAAATTCCCGAAGCTAATAACCTCGGATTTCCCGTACCATGTACAGCCACCACATCAAAGACTTTGATCATGCCACTTACCGTGCCTAACAAACCGAGCAAAGGAAAAATCTTAATCAGCACATTTAAAAATGACATGTGCTGCTGTAATTTTAATTCCGCTTGCGCTATCCAGGCCTGACGAATTTGCAATGCAAACCATGACTCCTGATCAAACCTTTGTTGCCACTGACTGCTTATTTGCTGACTAAACTTGGGAAAGACCACCAGCAGGTAATAACTACGTTCAATAATCAGGCCCCAAAGCAACAATAATAAAAAAGCAATCAGCCACAGCACTTGCCCGCCACTACTGATAAAGTCGCTGACGAGATCGACCTGTTTAGCTAACCAGTTCATATTGTTCTACTGTTTTTTTGTTGTTATGCGTTGCGGCTTGAATTTGGCTATTACTTGCAGTTTCAGCTTCCGCTTGCAGCGCAATTAAGCCTGCACTTTGTTGCTCAAGAATATTGATTAACGAGTTGGCGCGACTATGTAATAGGCTATGAATTAATAACAGCGGGAGTGCTGCAATTAGCCCCATAACAGTGGTGATCAGCGCCATGGAGATGCCACCGGCCATCAACTTAGGATCACCCGTACCAAACAGGGTAATCGATTGGAAGGTCGCAATCATACCGGTTACCGTACCCAGCAAGCCCATCATAGGCGCAATCGCAGCTAATACTTTTAATACACTAGAGCCACGCTCTAATCTGGGTATTTCCCGCAGAACCGTTTCTTCAATTTTAAGTTCGAGCACTTGGGTGTTTTGCTTTTTATTTTGCTGATAAATGGCAAATATACGCCCTAGACTATTATCTAAATTAGCCTGTGTGTTGTTTAGTTGCGCCTTAATTTTTAACGATTCTTTGCTTAGGACAATAAAACGAACTAATGCCACAATCAGACCGAACATAAGGATCGCAAAGATTAAATAACCAATCACACCACCCTGCTGAAAACGCTCGCTCCAGGTAGGAGTACGAGATAAAACCTTTAACAGCTCGCCCTTGGCTGGATCAAAATAGAAGGCTTTAACTGGCTCATTGCTGCTTAACCAGTGATCAAAGGTCGTTTTAACTTCTGCCGGAACTGGGCGAGTTAAGGGTTGTGGTAACTGGGATTGTTTATTTAATACCAAATACTGCGCATCATCCACTAAGTTAAATGCACCCAAACGTGTCACGGTTTGTTCACTAGCTAGACCGCTGCTATCTAATACCGTGGTTTTAAAAGTACTTACCTTGGCTGATTCTGTCATTTCCTGCTGGATAACAAACCATAGCTGCTCTAACTCAGCGAGGGATGGCAATTCTTTGCGTTTAGAAAGGCTGGTAACAAAGGATAAACGCTCAGGGTATTGAACCGAAATAACCGACTGTTCAATATCCGCCGCAAACTCACCAGAAACCTGACGCACCACACCAAATAATTCACCGAGATTATCTTTACCAAGTTCTAAATCAGTTGCTAACTGCGCAAGTTTTTTCTCATTATCATCAAAGGCTAGACCTAAGGTTTGTGCCTGTTGTTTGGCTTTGGCTAAACGCTGCTGGGCTTTATCTAAGCTGGCTTGCCACTCACTTAAATCCCCTGAGAATTGTTGCTTGCGCTCACTTTCCAGTAAACGTGTTTGCTGTTGCTGAGATTTAACCGTTAATAACAATTCATCCAAAGTATTGGCATAAAGATTAACGCTGACTAATAACAATAAGCTAGTAAGTAATTTCATTAGTTCACCTCGCTTAACAGAGGCAGTTCAAGTAATGCCGGAATATCTGTTTTGTTGCTGATACGAATTGCTTTTTCTATGCCTCGCGCATAGGAAGGATCAATACTTAACCATTGATTATTTTGACGATCCCAAGTCCATACCTGATTACCATCGAGTGAAACGGCAACAAACACAATGCGCCCAAGATAGAAGTAATTAACCGTACGTTGCTGACCATCGATCATTAATGAAGCTTGGTATTGACCCATCTTATTGCCGTATTCCGCTTCGATAACGTAGGACTCTAACAAGCGACGATATTTTTCTGCCTCACTCACATCGGCCTTAGCCATCATGTTTTGTAGCTGAGTTAATCTTTCCTTACGCTCCTGAGCTAATAACGGCGCATCCAGTTCAACAAAGCGTTGAAGGTTTTCAAGCATACGCACCATCAGCGGAACAATACCCTGACGCGTTTCTTTCACACTGACGATTTGTTCATCTAGCGAGGCCTGCTCGGCTTCTTGATCCGTTAATAAACGCTGTAAATAACGGTTATATGACTCCAGATTTTCCGACTCATCCTGCAGGGCCTTAACTTGTTGACGAATTTGAATTAACTGATCGTCAATTTTATTAATCTCTATTTGTGACTTTTTACTGCTGGCCTGACTATTCAGACTATGCTTTTGTAAGCTTTCAACTGAGGTTGCCCAACTTGCACTACAGCAAGCCATGAGGGTCACAGCAATTAAACTTTTATTGAGGAAATACACGTTTTTTAGAATCCAAAATTAGAGTGAACATATTGCTAAGCGATATACTGCGCATCTAGCAAATCGTAGCCCGAGTTTGAAGCCACCTTGTTTAACCTGATATTAAACATCTGCTCAGCTAACTGAGAATTTAAGGTCGTTGGTGTCGGCCCTTGAGCCAAGCAAGCCCCTTGGTGCAAGGCAATCATTTGTGGGCAAAAACGACTGGCCAAATTCAAGTCATGAATGGCAATAATACACAGCATATTATGCTGCTTTACATAATCAGCTAATAGCATCATCACCTGCAGCTGCCGCGATAGATCCAGGGCACTGGTGGGCTCATCCAAGAGCAATACATCCGGATTGCGGATCAAGCCCTGACCAATTGCCACCAGCTGCTTTTGGCCACCACTTAAATCCGCTAAAAACTGATTCGCTAAATCACTGATATTAAGAAGCTGCATAATATCGCTGACTTTTTGCTCCTTCGATTGTTGATTCATTGGTGCCGATGCGAGATTAAGGGCAAGCATCAGGCCTTCAAAAACCGTTAAGCGAATATGGTAATCCGTTAGCTGAGGCACGTAACAAACCGCTAAACAACGCTGTTGGGAGGGCATGCGATCGAGATCTTGCCCTTCTAGCATTATTTTTCCGCTACGATTTTTGGTGATACCCGCAATCAAGCGAAACAAGCTCGATTTCCCGGTACCATTCGCGCCAATTAATGCCGTTAATACACCGCGGTTAATGCTGGCGATATTAAGGTTATTTAAGACCGTTTTTTTACCGTAACTGAGATTGATATTTGACATTGATAAAGCCATCTTTATTTCTGCCTTATTGTAAAAATTAGAATGAAGAAACAAGGAATACCAATCAAGGACGTGGTGATGCCTATGGGTAATACAGCACCACTGATCACTAACTTACTGAGGACACTGGCTAGCGATAACAGGCTAGCCCCGACTAAGATACTGCCGGGTAAGAAAAAACGTTGGTCTTCACCAAGTAATAAACGCGCGATATGCGGAGCGACTAAACCGACAAAACCTATGGTGCCAACAAACGCCACAGCAACCGAGGCTAGTAACGCACAAGCCAACAAGGAAAATAAACGTAACCTATCCACATTAACGCCCATGCTTCTGGCTTGTTCATCACCAAAACGTAACGCGGTTAATTGGTCTCGGTAGCGGAAGAAAAAGAGAAACACACTGAGTAATACCACAAGGCAAATCATGACCTTTTCAAAACTGGCCCGCGCTAGAGAGCCTAAGGTCCAAAAAACCAATTGTTGTAGTGCATCTTCACTGGCGATGTATTGTAAGAAGGCTAACAGGGCATTAAAACTAAACATCAAAGCAATGCCGGCTAATACCAACGTTTGATAACCCACCCCGCGCATTTTGCTGATGGCAAACAACACCAGCGCACTGAGCATGGCAAACAGAAACGCATTAACCGAAACAATGTATACGCCAGCAACGGGCAAAACAGCCCAATCCAAAACAAAAGTTAACGCAGCGCCAAAGGCGGCGGCAGCAGAGATCCCGAGGGTAAAAGGATCGGCCAGCGGGTTATTTAAAATAGTTTGCATCTGCGCACCAGCGCAAGCCAGCATTGCTCCCACCAAAATAGCGATCAGGGCGATGGGCATGCGAATCTGCCACAAGATTAAATTTAGCTTAGGATCTGGGCAATCCACTAAACAGGCACCAACCTCAAGCAAACCATAACTGCTTGGCCCAGAGCTTAAATCCCAAATAAAACTAATCACTAATAAAACGCTTAAAGCCAATAAAATAAGTGATTTAATGAAACGTTGGCGACGGTAAAAGAATCGCTGCTGAGTAATAACAAGCTGGGCACTGCTCACGGTAATTGACTCCAAAAAATACCTGAAGATTGAAATGGCATAAACTGCTGGTGATATTCCTGCCAGACTTGCTGCGGATCCAAATCGTTAAACAAACTCGGGTGCATCCATTTAGCCATCACCTGAATAGCGACAAAATAACCTGGGTGGTTATAAAATTGATGCCAGATTACGTACACCTGTTTATTTTTTACCACCGGCATTTGTGGCCAGCCAGTACGCTGCACTAAGGCTTGCATACCTGAGTCGACCTGTAATTGCTGCACTGAATAACCCAGAGGCGGAGAGATGCTCTGTTTTTTATGGGACCAGTTTCCCGTAGTGGCGATGATGGCATCAAAATCTTCCACCAACAGGGTTTCAGGGTTTAAATCTACTGATACACCCGAGGTTTTGCTACTGCCCCAATTTATCGCGCCAGCCATCTCAGCAAATGCACCAAAATTGGCTTGACCAAACACGCGGCAACAAACCGGGCCATTAATGCCTGCAGCACGTTCCAGCAAGACTAAGGGTTGCTTATGGTTATTTTTCGCTAACCTTTGCTTAACAATATTCAATTGCTTTTGCACAAAGTTAGAAAACTTCTGCGCCTGTGCTTGCTGTCCTAAAACCTGTCCGAGAATATTCATGCTCGGTAAAAGGTGATTGCTTAAGTCGTGGCGATAATCGATAAATAAGTAAGGGATAGACAAAGCATCGAGGCGATTTAATGTTTCCGATTGTTGTAAACTATCTCGATAATTAAGGCTAAATATGACTAAGTCAGCATTTAAGCTAAAGGCTTGCTCAACGTCAAATTGGCCAGAGCCAGGACTGGCCACGATTGGTTTATTAACAAATGATGGGTACAACTCAGTAAGTTTCAGCCAAGTATCTCGATCCGCTTTAGCCAGATCATCCGCCAGAGCGCGAATATTATGCCCTGGAGATTGAGGCTGCAGCGCCATCACCAGATACATCATACGTCCTTCAGAAAGAATTATATTCTTTGGTGGTTGTTCGAATGTGACCTGTCTGCCGCTCAGGTCCGAAACCACAAAAGCCTTACCCACACTGGGTAAGACTAAAAGTATCAGCAAAATAAGCTGTCTCATTAATTAACGCTATCGCCCTTTATTTGAATGAATAGCTATAAGTAAGCAAAACGTTGGCTGGTGCTCCTTGGTTTATTTGCGTTAAACCACTGCCTCCGCCCGTTGCGCCAGAGTAGTATTTCTCATCAGTCACATTGTTAACATTCAGTTGCAGCATATGGGCATTCCATTGATAATTTGCCATCAAGTCCAACTTGGTATACGCGTCTAATTTCACCGACTCATTACCACCGACAAAACGTTCACCAATATAATTAACGCCGCCGCCGACTTTAAGTCCACTCAGCACTTGGTAGGTATTCCAAAACGAGAATGTATGCTCAGGCACATCATTTGGCTTGTAGCCCGTGTCTTTGTTTTCTGCATCAAGGTAGGTATAACCAGAACTAATTAACCAGTCTGCAGCCAACTCACCTTTTAACTCCAATTCAACACCACGATGACGGTCATTATTTACTGCAGTCACAACGCCTTGATCATTCGTTTCTGGGTTTTCTCGTTCGATATTAAAAATCGCACTATTTAGCGCCAGACGGTTTTCAAATAAGTCAAGTTTGAAACCTAGCTCAGCGAGGTCAGTTTTTAACAATGCGCCTTTGGTCGGAGCGGCATAAATCCCACCCCAAGGTAGAGCGTAAGAACGGCCCACAGAGGTATAAATGGCGCTATTCTCTGTTGGCTGGAAAACTAAACCTGCGCGTGGGCTTAACTTGTCATCTTTAATAACAAAGCTATCAGTACCCGGTTTATCTTGGGTGCTTTTGATCCAGTCGTAGCGGGCACTGGCTAATACTTTCCATGAATCACCTAGGCTTAATACATCTTGGAAATATATCGCAGTTGAGTCCACCTGATTGGTTCGGTTTGGTGTTAATTCAGGTCTGTCATAGCTAAAATCGGTCGGCGCATAAAGCGGGGCATCCGGTGCAGTAGTACCACCCGAAGTGCTAACCCGCTTCATACGGTTAGCATCTGCACCGATTAATAATTGGTGATCACCAAATTCAATATTCAATTCAGATTGCAGACCCGAGTCTTCTTGTGGATCAAAAGCAAAAGCAACCACTTTACGCTCTAACACATCACCCACAACTTGCACATTACGGGTTCCGGCTTGCTCCATTTCTACACGTGAATAATGGATTTTATTGGTCCACTGCGTATTATCATTAAAGTAATGCTTAATACTTAATGCACCATTAACAGACGTGTTTTCCTGAAAATCGCTAGAGCTTGCATAAGAAGTACCGTTATCAACATCAATAGGCTGACCGTCTACCGATGGAATACCTCGAACCGGAGAAACTTCCTGGTCCATGAATTCAAGGTCAAGGTCGACTTGGGTATTGTCACTTAGCTCTAAACGGAAAGTCGGCGCAATAAACAAGGTATTGTAATCAGCATTATCAACATGGCTATCACCCTGCTTATATTCAAGGTTGATGCGGCCGTTCAGATTATCGGTTAGACGACCACCCAAGTCAGCATTAATGCCAGTACGGTCAAAGTTGCCACCTTGTAATTTTACATCGGCAACACTGCGACCATCCGCTTTTTTGGTAACAAGGTTAATTAAACCGCCAGCGCTGCCGCGACCATAAAGCGCACCAGCCGAGCCTTTAATGACTTCGATGCGTTCTACGTTAGCCATGCTACGAAATGCCTGATTACTGCCGCCATCACGTAGACCATTACGGTAAACATCATATAGCGCATCAAAGCCACGAATAGTGAAATGGTCTCGTGCACCTTCACCCGATGGCGAAGCAATACCCGGCACACCGCTTAGGGCATCACCTAGTGTTAACGCGCCTTTATCTTGTATCTCTTGTTGGCCAACCACAGAAACCATTTGTGGAACTTCCAATAATGACATGTCTACTTTTAGCGCACTTTGGTTATCAGCAGGTTTATAAGCGGGTTGCTGCTCACCGAATACCACCATAGTTTCGGTATTGTCTTGGGCTACAACATTATTCGCCGCCAATACTAAGCCAATCGCTAAACTTAGTTTCGAAATATTTCCGTATGTTACATTCATTATCCTGATCCCTATCCTTTCCCTTTAAAATTGACGGTGCAAATTTAATACATTGGCGCCAATTAGTAAAGCTAAATGATAATAATTTTCATTAAGAGTTAGGGTAAGGACAAAGCATAGCTACAACCCAGATCAATAAAGGAAGACTAAGCTGTATAAAATAATATATTTATCAATACAATATAAAAAACGACTAAAGAAAGTAAATTGAGTTGTGATAGAAAAGGCTAAGCCTAATATTTAATCAATAATTGGCGATAATGCCTAAATATTAGCGTTGATATATTTCTCTCCCACTAAGAGAGAAATTTATCAAGGAAGATAATCAGAAGAAAAAACGAAGGAAATACATATTTATAATACGCTAAATAACAGGAAATTAAGCGGGTTGGTCTTTAGTTACGTATTTTTTCCAAGCGTAAAGGTGTTGATAAATTAAGTTTTTCAGGCTTAATAAATCCTTGTTCTGCAATGCTTCAACCATAGCAAAATGTTCATCTCGCGCATGCTCAGAAGCTTTAATATTTAGCCAACCAGGACGACTAACTCGTATGCCCTGCTCGCGTAAGTCGTTAATTAAATCACATAAAAATGGGTTAGTACAAAAACTATAATAGTGCTGATGGAAGGCAAGGTTAGCCTTGATCAGTTTCTTATGATCCCCTTCACTCAAGGCCTTGGCAAAGTTAGTAGCATGCTCAGAAAGTAATGTTAGACCCTGTGTATCTATTCTAGCAAGTACTTGGCTGGCAGCGCCCAATTCCAATAATACCCGAGTTTCTGTTATTTGTTCTCTTTCCTCTGCACTATGCTCACGAATCCGATGACCTCGATAGTGAATATGCTCAAGGACATTACGATTGGTTAATTCGCCTAACACCTGCCGCACGGTAAAACGGTTCACGTCCAGTAACTTTTCTAGCTCATTCTGACGTAAAAATTCACAGCCTTTAAATTCACCATTTTGAATTTTATGCTGTAACAGATCAGACATTTCAATGATCAGATGATCGGATATTTTTTTATCTTTCACTCGACGTTACTACCTAAAAATAAATAAATCATGATTTAAGGACAGAATATTAAACAACTCAAAGAGTTATAGCAATAAAAATTGGTGCCAATTTTTTTGTGTGAGTGATTACGCCCCTGTCTCACTACTAGCTTTATGTGTGCAAAAAAGGGGTTTATCAATCAAATTAGCATCAATAGGTTTTCATACCTTGAATAAACAAAAATCCCCATTCTTAACTAAGAATGAGGATTTTATCTACCGACAAGAGCGCTTAAGTTCTCAAACATGATCCCACATTCAAGTTAAAACAGTCTTACAGTTTCTACGTAGGCATAAGTATCCAATAGCATCGGTCCTCATCTCAAAAGATTTCTACTAAGTACTAATGCCTACTCAATAATAATGTGATTATTATTGAGTAAGTTTTACTACACCTTC
>Ga0105355_10002543_pt1 | contig 16378 bp, 8 predicted proteins | sample GOMGulsemesocosm_2_FD_83508 | JGI IMG/M metagenome (GOLD analysis project Ga0105355, IMG submission 83508) | Methane-oxidizing microbial communities from mesocosms in the Gulf of Mexico - GOM9C Gulf of Mexico | ecosystem: Environmental > Aquatic > Marine > Cold seeps | place: Gulf of Mexico... | reverse complement strand
GAGGTGCGACGTGCCCATCTTCATGTGTATCGCATTTGATGGGCACGGGATAAAGCCCCTTTGCCCATCCTACACGAAACTTTAAAATCAAAAATGTTAGAATACTTATGGATACTTACTTAGCAACCATTGCTAAGATAATGAAATTTTGTAAGGTTTACAATTACTTGTAAATACTATAATTAGTAACCATATTATATTCTTGTCCAGGTTGAATCTTTACAGTATTAGAAGCTGTATTAGCAATTTCCACACATACAAAACGTTTGTAATCTTCAGCATTTAAGTCCTGCATTTTCTCAGCACCTTCTGGACCGGGGTTCCATACCACTACGTTTTTATTACCAGAAGAGGTGATTTTAATATTCCGATTTAAAACAGGGTCAGAAATAGTTAAATTACGTCCATCCCCCGTATGAATATGATCCATCGCTTGTTCAACAGTAATAGCGCCAACTTGGCAAACTTTTACAAACTCTTCTGCTTTATCTAAATATTCTGTTTTTTCTAAACCTAGAATTTTAACTTGACTAGAATCACCTACATTAAAATATGTATGTAATGCTTCAGTAATAGATAAAGTTTGTTTCCCCGTATTTTTAGTTCGCAAATTTAAGCTTAGTGACTCTCCAACTATTATTTCCAATACGAGTTTAAAGTTATAAGGCCAAAGCTCTCGAGTCATTTCGCTGTCAATAAATTCAAGTGATATTTTTGTATCACCATTTTGTAAAATATCAACCTCAGAAACATTCCAAATATTATTCCGTACAAATCCATGTGCTGGTAAATCTGTGCCTTCGGAAGCATCACCAAACCAAGGCCAGCAAATGGGGATACCGCCTCTCATTGCCTTGCCTTCAATAAAGAAAGCATTGTCACTGAAAAACAAAATATCTTCAGTTTCAGTTACAGGTTTAAAAGATAAAACTTGCCCTGCATAGACAGAAATTAAAGCAGATGCTTTTGGGTTATTAACTTGAATAAAATGTAAACCACCTTTTACTTCTATAAACTTTACCTGACCAGTAATACCAAAATCAGCATTTAATTGTTGAATGTTAATTTTACTTACCTTCCCTTAAATCATTTTTCATAATATTTAAACTAGGTTTATAAACATCACGTTTTGGCTGTCTTAATTGGAAAATATCATTCATATGTCCCATTTCACTAAATCGCATATCTAAATCTTTTAAAATGCCCGTTTCTAAAGTGTAAATACAACCATGCACCGTTAACTCTTTATTATTACGCCAAGCTCGTTGTACAACTGTTGTATGACAGATATTCTTAACTTGTTCAATAACATTAAGTTCACATAATCTATCTAAACGTTCAGTTTCATCAACTATTGCTAACAATTCCTCTTCATTTTTCTGATGTACACTTTTAATATGGCATAACCAATTATCAATTAAGCCATGCTCTATTCGTTGCATTGATGCTTTTACACCACCGCAACCATAGTGACCACAAACAATAATATGTTTTACTTTTAAAACCTCAACTGCAAATTGAATAACAGATAAGCAATTTAAATCTGTCGGTACAACAACATTTGCAATATTGCGGTGTACAAATAATTCACCGGGTTGTAAACCTACCAATTGTTCAGCTACAACACGACTATCTGAACAGCCAATCCACAAATATTCTGGTGATTGCTGTTTTGATAAGTCAGAGAAAAAATTGGGTTTATTTTTCTTTATCTTTTCAGCCCAAGCTATATTATTTTCGTATATCTTTTGTAATTGACTCATTAATCACTCTTATACATTAATTCTTATAATTATTTTATGAACAATACCACTGCCCTCTAAACTAACTTAAAACATTGTTTTAAAGTTTAGTTTTATTCTAAGCCTTATCCTCGCTTATAACCTTTCTATTATACATTGGAAAAAATTGTGACAATACTAATGCAAACAATTAAATGACGAAATTATAAGATTTCGGGCATTTAAAAATAAATTTCACATAAAGGCGGGGGAATCTAAACAAATTTACTGTTAGCTGGGGGACAAAGAGGTATCAAAAACATTCTTAATTGCTAAAAGCATGTACAACCATTTACCAAAGATTGTACATACTCAGTTAATTTACCAATAAGGTTAATTACCCCACCCAAACTCTAGCGTTTCTAAACATTCTCATCCAAGCTCCATCTTCATTCCACTGTTCTGGATACCATGAATTTTGAATTGTTCTGAAACAACGTTCCGGATGCGGCATCATAATAGTAAATCGCCCATCTGTTGTTGTTAATCCTGTTATGCCTTCAGGTGACCCATTTGGATTAGCAGGAAAGTCAGTTGTTCTCTCACCATAATTATCTACATAACTTAATGCAACTAAAGCATCTTTAGCATTCGAGCTATTAAATTCTGCACGTCCTTCACCATGCGCAATAACAACCGGTAAAGTTGACCCTTCCATACCTGCCATTAAAATAGAGGGTGATGGCTGTACTTTAACCATAGACACCCTAGCTTCAAACTGCTCAGAATCATTACGTTTAAATTCAGGCCAATGTTCAGCGCCTGGGATAATTTCTTTTAATCCAGACATCATCTGACAACCGTTACAAACACCAAGACCAAATGTATCTTTACGTTTAAAGAAGGCTGAAAACTCTTCTCTGGCTATTGCATTAAACAAGATTGATTTTGCCCAACCGCCACCAGCGCCTAATACATCACCATAAGAGAATCCACCACAAGCCACTAAACCCACAAAGTCTTGTAATGTAACTCGGCTGTGAATAATGTCACTCATATGTACATCAATCGCAGTAAAACCTGCACGATCAAATGCTGCTGCCATTTCTACATGACCATTTACACCCTGCTCTCTTAAAATAGCAACTTTGGGTCGATCTGTTGTTGCGAAATTAGCGATAATATTTTCATCAACATTAAAACTTAATACTGCCGATAAACCAGGGTCGCTATCATCAACTATACGTTCAAACTGTTGTTTAGCACAATCTGGATCATCACGTAGTGATTGCATTTTATAACTGACTTCTGACCATGTTTGTTGAAGATCAGCACGACTTGCAGTGAAGATTTCTTCACCTTGGTAGGTGATATTAAGTTGTTGCTGTTTATCTAAAACCCAGCCGATTAAATGTGTACATTGCTCTAGGCCAGCATCACTTAAAAAGTCCATCACATCATCTACATCACTTTGCTTGACCTGAATGACTGCACCTAATTCTTCATTAAATAAAGCAGCTAATAAATCTTCATTTTCAGCAACTAAGCTATCAAGTTCAATTTCAGCCCCTTTACGGCCAGCAAAAACCATTTCAGCAATCGTAGCCAATAGGCCACCATCAGAACGATCATGATAAGCCAGTATTTTATCTTGACTGTTTAAGTTTTGAATTGAATCAAAGAACACTTTAAATAAAGCAGTATCGTCTAAATCAGGTGCTTCATTACCCATTTGATTGTAAGTTTGGGCTAAAACAGAACCACCTAATCGATTCTTACCAGTACCTAAGTCTAATAAAATCAATACAGTATCTTCACCCTGTAATTGTGGTGTTAGCGTTTTACTAACATCTAGAACAGGCGCAAAAGAAGTGATAATCAACGATAACGGTGAAGTCATAGTTTTATCTGTACCGCCTTCATTCCATACCGTTTTCATTGATAAAGAATCTTTCCCTACAGGTATCGCAATACCTAAATCAGGACAAACATCCATACCAACAGTTTTAACCGTATCAAACAAAGCCGCATCTTCACCTTCGCTGCCACAAGCAGCCATCCAGTTTGCAGAAATTTTAACTTTCTTTAATGATTCAATTCGTGAAGCAGCTAAATTGGTTAATGACTCAGCAATCGCCATACGGCCAGAAGCCGGTGCGTCAATTATCGCAAGTGGTGTTCTTTCTCCCATTGCCATTGCTTCACCTGTAAGCGCATGAAAACCAGATGCGGTGACAGCTACATCAGCAACAGGTACTTGCCAAGGACCCACCATTTGATCACGCGCCACCAAACCTGTAACAGAGCGATCACCAATATGAATTAAGAAACTTTTATCTGCAACTGCTGGAAATGATAATACACGCTTAACAGCTTCTGATAATTCAACTTTAGACGTATCCAAGGCCTTTAAATCTTTACTGATATGCTCAACATCTTTATGTATTTTTGGTGATTTACCAAATAATACTGACATAGGAATATCAACAGGCGATCCACCTAACCATTCATCGCTTAAGGTTAAATGCTCTTCATCAGTTGCTTTACCAATAACAGCAAATAAACAATGTTCACGTTCACAAAAAGAAGTAAATAATTCAAAAGACTCAGGTGCAATAGCAACAACATAACGCTCTTGTGCTTCATTACACCAGATTTGCATAGGTGACATGCCTTTATCAGCATTATTTACATCACGTAGTTCAAATGCCCCACCTTTATCACAATCATGAATAATTTCTGGTACGGCATTAGATAATCCACCCGCGCCAATATCATGAATTGAAATAACAGGGGTATCATGCCCCATGGCATTACAGTGATTAATCACTTCCTGACAACGACGTTCCATTTCTGGGTTTTCACGCTGTACCGAAGCAAAATCTAATTCTGCTGCACTTTCGCCAGATGTTTGAGATGAAGCTGCACTGCCACCCAAACCAATTAACATTGCTGGACCACCTAAAATGATAATCAGCGAGCCTGCTGGAATTTTATGTTTATCAACTAACATAGGGCGAATATTCCCCATACCACCCGCAATCATAATAGGTTTGTGATAGCCTCGGTATTGGTTTTCTTTACCTGTTTCTTCAGCTTGCTCAAAACTACGGAAGTAACCTGCAATATTTGGACGACCAAATTCATTATTAAATGCCGCACCACCAATAGGTCCTTCCAGCATAATATCTAAGGCTGAAGAAATACGCTCGGGTTTACCATTATCTGTTTCCCAAGGCTGCTCAAAACCAGGAATTTTTAAATGTGATACAGAAAAACCAGTTAAGCCGGCTTTTGTTGCCGAACCACGCCCTGTTGCACCTTCATCACGAATTTCACCACCTGATCCTGTTGCAGCCCCTGGATGTGGAGAAATTGCTGTTGGGTGATTGTGTGTTTCGACTTTCATCAACAAATGAGCATCTTCTTCCACATAAGAATATTCACCTGTTTGTGGATTACGAATAAACACATCCGCTTTTGAGCCTTCTGCAACCGATGCATTATCACTGTATGCAGATAAAATACCTTCTGGATTTTTATCCGCTGTATTTCTAATCATGCCAAATAATGATTTAGCCTGTTCTTCACCATCAATGGTCCAGCTGGCATTAAAGATTTTATGGCGGCAATGCTCTGAGTTTGCTTGTGCAAACATCATTAATTCAACATCTGAAGGGTTTCTACCTAAATCAGTAAAACTTTCAGTTAAATAATCTATTTCATCATTTGATAAAGCTAGACCTAATTCTTTATTAGCCGAGACCAGTGCATCACGCCCCTGCTCAATAATAGAAACAGTAAGTAATGGCTTAGGATCATGATGAACAAATAAATCTAGACCTTCATCATTTTCAAAGATTGATTGAGTCATTCTGTCATGAATTAAATGCTCTATCGCATTTTTTGCTTCCGAACTTAAGCTGTCACTAGCTACTATATATTCAATAGCTCTTTCTAGTCGTAAAACTGAAGTTAAGCCACAACGTTCAGCAATTTCCGTCGCTTTACTTGACCAAGGAGAAATTGTTCCTGGTCTTGGAACCACAAGAAAATGTTGCCCCAGTATTTTAGATAAAGACTCAGCATATCCATAAGAAAGCAGTCTTTCTAGCATGTGAGTTTCTTCAGTAGTTAGTGCTTTCTCAATTTCAACAAAATGAACAAATTTAGCAGAAACGCCTGTAATACTACTGTCAATTTGTTTAAGTTGCGTTAACAACTGGTTTAAACGATGTTCTGAAAGAGCAGATGTTCCAAGAATTTTTAACATGAGGTAATTAGATAAATGTGAATTTATGAGTTTTTTGAGAGGTAAAGTTGTTGGGTATGTTACGAATCTTGTATATACCCAAGCAACTTACCCAAATATTATTAAGAAATGGTGTATAAAAGTAGGATGGGCAAAGGGGCTTTATCCCGTGCCCATATTAACATTATGATGGGCACGCTATTGCTTTGCCCATCCTACGTTTTATCCTTAACATAAGCTACTTTGTATTATTTAAATCTTTCTTAATTGTCTTATAGAGTAAATTTAATAATTTTAAACCTCCACCTTTAGATAAAGGTAGGTCTTCTTTATCTAGCACAATAACTTCTGTTAACGCGCCATTTTCAGCTAAACGTATTTTATATTCTTGCTCTTTAGCAGGGTCAGAGCCAAATATAAATAACACTTCATCCCATAAGGAACCATCTTCAAATTTCTTAAAGTCTGGGTCATATTGGACAGAATAGTAACTTTCAAATTCATTTCTATTTGTTATTTCAATAGCATTTCTACTAAGTGCTTTGCCGACAACGCGCCACGTCCTTTCGATTGAATCTTCAATCCGTATTCGTGTTGTTCCCCCTGAATATTCGACTAACTCAACAAGAATTTCTGACTTTTCTTCTTCGTTATCAACAACTTTATTTTCAGAAGCATGCGGAATAACAGGAGAAATAATTGAAGGCTGACTCGGTCGTATAGTAGAACCATAATGAATTCTATTATTACTTAAGTCTTCTGGTATCTGTAACTCAGGGATTTCAGTTGTAAATTGGTAATCTTTTTCTTTATCAGGAAAATAGCTTTTAATATTGACACAAGCTGACAAATTAATAGCAAGCAATAAACAAAATATTATCTTTATTTTTTTCACTTAACTTACTTCAGCCTGTTTCATTGCTTGGCGTACAGTTTCATAACAATCTTCAGTTAACCAAGTTAAAGGTAAGCGAATACCTTTTTCCATCAATCCCATTTCAGCAACAGCCCATTTAACAGGAATCGGGTTTGATTGAATAAATAAGTGTTCATGTAAAGCTGTTAGTTTTGTATCTATTGATTCTGCTAACTCTTTTTTACCTTGCATTGCTGCAGAAACCATTTCATGAACTAATTTTGGAGCAACATTTCCTGAAACGGTAATTGATCCATTACCACCTAATAGACAAAACTCACAACTAGTCGCGTCATCACCCGTGTAGATTGCAAAATCACCACCACATAGATCACGAATAGTTTTAACTCTATCTAATTCACCTGTCGCTTCTTTAACACCAACAATATTATTTATTGATGATAGGCGTCCAATAGTTTCAGGCAGCATATCACAAGCAGTACGACCGGGAACATTGTATAAAATTTGAGGAATATCTACTGCTTCAGCAATGGCTTTATAATGTAAATAAAGTCCTTCCTGTGTCGGTTTATTGTAATAAGGTGTGACCAATAAACAAGCATCTGCGCCTGCATCCTTTGCAGCTTGAGTCAAAGAAATAGCTTCTGTTGTAGAATTTGCACCTGTTCCTGCAATAACAGGAATTCTTCCAGCAACATACTCAACAATGCACTTTACAACATCACAATGTTCTGTTTCATCAAGCGTTGCTGACTCTCCCGTTGTGCCCATGGCAACAATAGAATCAGTACCTTGTTCTATATGAAACTCTACTAGTTTTTTAAGACTAGCTTTATCTACCGCACCTTTGCTATCCATTGGTGTCACTAAAGCTACGATACTACCTTGAATCATGCAGATCTCTCATCCAAAATTAATAAAAATGGAGGCCATTATAACAGTATATTGAGCTAAAAAATAAAGTTTGCGGCGTTCAACAAAAATTATTAGTGCATTCCTTTAAGGAGTCTCTGATTAAGTTGATTGCAGGCTCCGTTAACATGTTAATTCTACTAAAGTAACATCATCAAATTGTTTGGCCTCACCTCTAAATTGATTAACTGTATCCAATAAATAATCTATTTCTTTATCATCACTAAGCATTTCAACAATAGTTTGCTCAAACCTGTCTTGCCCAAACTCTTCTTCTTCAGTATTAATTATTTCGGTAATACCATCAGAATACGCATAAACTTTATCACCACCTTCAACTTCTATTTTTATTGCACAATCAAAATCTTGTTTAATAATACCAAGCGCTAAAGTACTTGAGGAAATTCTTTGTGTTAATAAATTATCACGATAAATCAATATATCTGACATACCACAATTCCATAAAGTTAATGAGCGATTATCAGCACTTAACTCGATAAAAATGGCACCTAAGAATAAACCTGTTGGCATTTTATCCAATAATTGCTGATTAATTTCAATCGCAATTTCAGATAATGCTATACCTTTTGATACCATAGTATAAAAAATATCATAAACAATTGGCCCACCTACTGCTGCCATCAAGCCATGCCCTGTAAAATCCCCCATCAAAATATATCTTGTTTTGTCTGGCGTAAATGCTGATAAAACAATATCACCTGAAGTTTTTTCTACAGGCTTATCTAATTGCCTAAGATTTAATGCTTCAAAAGGTTTTGAAAAACGCATCTTTAAAATAATATTTTCGATAACTTCCTTTTCATAAGCCATAAGGTCTTGTGTTTTCTTTAGCTTATTTTGTAAATCTAAAATACGTTGACCGGCTTGTATTCGAGCTTGTAGTTCCTCGTTAATAAAGGGCTTCACTATATAATCATTAGCACCTGCATCTAGTGCTGATACAATATCTTTAGTTTCTGACCGCCCCGTTAACAAAATAATAAAAGGAGGCGTATTGGTTTCTAACGCTCTAATACGTCGACATAAATCCAAGCCATTTAATCTAGGCATTTCCCAATCAATCAATAACAAATCAACCTCAGTTTCTTGGAATAACTCCCATGCTTGCTCTCCATCTTCAGCAACAACAGGATCATAACCCCACTTTTTAGCCACATGCTCAAGAACAGTTCGAGCTGTTAAACTATCTTCTGCAATCAATACTTTCATTCGATTGTTTCCTTCATTACTGTTTTAATTTGTAGAAAGCTTTGATCAATTAAATTTGAATTATGGTTAATAACATCCCAATCGCCCTTTTTAGCTGCTTGCTCCATTGTTAAAGCAATCGTACTAAAAGCCATAGCTCCTACATTCAAGGCCGCCCCTTTTATCTTATGTGCCTGGGTCGCTACACTTTCTATATCGTCTTGCACAACAAAACCTTTAAGTTGTTCAATTTGTGTAGGCATATCATCTAAGAAGGTATTTGCAATAATTGTAATCAGCTCTTCATCATTCATTAATCGCTCACTCATTGCGGGGTAATCAAAAACCAATTCTTCAACATCTTCCTCTTCGACCTTTGTTTCTTTAACTTCCTGATTCTGCTGCTCACCGTCTAAAAGTGTATTTTCTTGCCCCTTAATATTACTAGATAACCATTTTTCTAACATTTTACCTAATTTAACTGGAGATACTGGTTTTGCAATAAAATCATCCATTCCACAAGCTAAACATTTTTCTTTGTCACCTTGCATTGCATTTGCTGTCATGGCAACCACTGTAATATTATGATCAAGCACTGATGACTGGTTATCTCTAATATTTTTTGTTGCGGTATATCCATCCATCACAGGCATTTGACAATCCATAAATACCAAATCAAATGCTTGCTGCCCAAGCAAATCTAATGCCTCTTTCCCATTATTAGCTAATACAACATCAATACCATATTTTGCTAACATCCCCTTTGCAACAGCTTGGTTGATATTATTATCATCAACAACTAATATGCTTGCTAAAAATTTAGCTTGTTGTTCTTGCGCAGTATAACCAGTGATTAAATCATCAGGACTTGATGCTTGTTCTAGATCAGATAATTGCATTAAAGTATTATACAACTCAGATTGATGAATCGGTTTCCCCAAAAAAGCAGCAAAACCTTGTTTATGCATTTTCTTTGCATCACCTCGCAGTCCTTGCGAAGCTAACAAAGCCAATTGGGTTGTGGAAAACTGTGCTTCACTGCGTATCATTTCACCTAATTTAGCACCACTCATCCCAGGCATAAGCATATCTATTAGTGCAATACTATAAGGGGTGTCATTTTTAACAGCATCATACATGGCTTGTAAAGCCTCTGGGCCATTAGAAACCAATGTATGAGATACTTTCCATACTGTTAAAAACTGCCCCAATATTTGCCTATTAATATCATTATCATCAACTACCAATATATTTTGATCAGTTAATTCATGCGTTTTTATAGCTGCTATTTTAGCTTCCGCCAAATCTAGTTTAAGTGTAAACCAAAAAGTAGCACCCTCCCCTAACTCACTCTCTATTCCAATTTCACCATCCATCATTTCAACTAACTGTTTTGATATAGCAAGCCCTAGTCCAGTACCCCCAAATTTACGCGTAGTTGATCCATCTGCTTGACTAAATTTTTGAAATAATTTACCTTGCTGTTCCTTATTAAGACCAATTCCAGAGTCTTTTACTGCAAAGCGCAGTATTGACTGCTCCTTATCATCAACAACCAACTCATAACTAACAGTAACTTCACCTTGTGAAGTGAATTTAATAGCATTCCCAATTAAATTAGTCAAAATTTGACGTATTCGACCAGGGTCTCCTTTATACCATTGAGGAAGTAACGGATTTACAGAACAAATAAATTCTAAGTCTTTCTCAGCTGCCCGTACCATTAAAGAATTAGCAACATCTTCTAAAAGTATACCTAAATCAAAATCAAGTATTTCTAAATCTAATTTCCCTGCTTCAATTTTAGAAAAATCAAGAATGTCGTTAATTATTGTTAATAATGACTCTGCACTACGCTTAATAGTTAAGGCTCTATGTTTTTGTTCTGAGTCAAGTTGGTGGTCTAATAGCAATTCTGTCATTCCGATAACACCATTCATTGGTGTACGAATTTCATGACTCATATTAGCCAAAAACTCACCTTTAGTTTTATTGGCAGTTTCAGCGCTTTCTTTTGCTTTATATAAAGCTATTTCTGCTTGTTTTTGCTTTGTAATATCTCTAAAGCTCCATACTCGACCAACAACCTCACCTTCTTTATTCATTGGCCTGGAGCTACGCTCAAACACTCTTCCATCAGTAAAGTCTAATAAATCAGCCATTTCAATATTTTGATTAGCATGTAATGTTTCGACACCCTCAAGAAATAATTCAGGCTCTGATAATTGTTGCATCATATGCACAAGTAATTCCTTTTCATCCTGGCTATCAATTAAACCAAATGGAACACCCCACATTTCAGAAAAATATTGATTTGCACGTAAAATTTTTCCATATTCACTGGTTACTAAAATTCCATTATCAGTTGCTTCAATAGTTGCTTCAATTAATGCCAAAGCTTCCATGGCTTTAATTTCAGCATCTTTTTGTTGACTAATATCCAACAAAGTACCAATCATTCGTCGTGGAAAACCATTTTCATCTCGCTCAACTAAACGACCTGTATCAAGAACCCATACCCATTGACCATTTTTATGCTTTAAGCGCAACTCACACTCATAACTATCGTTTTCACCATCAAAATGTTTTTCTAATAACTGACTGGATCGGGTTAAATCTTCAGGATGAACTTTATTAGTCCATGTTGTCATATTTAAAGGACTTAACTCTTCAAGAGAATAACCTGTAATTGCCGCCCAACGCTCATTAAACTCTACCTCACCAGTCATTACCAACCAATCCCACACTCCCACCCCAGTACTTTCCATAATCAACTGAAGTCGATCTTGATTTTCCTTTATTACTAATTCAGCTTGTTTACGTTTAGTTGTTTCCGTTCTTAGAGCAATATAACTAACAGGCTTACCTTCATGATTTAGGGTAGGAACAATTGTACTTTCTACCCAATAAAAACCACCATCTTTTGCTTTATTACAAATTTCACCATGCCACACATCTCCTTTTGCAATAACTCTATACATTTCTTTAAAAAATTCAGTGCTATGCTGACCTGAATTAAGTAAACGATGATTTTGTCCAATTAACTCATCTTTTGAATAACCACTAATTTCAGAAAACTTGTCATTAACTAAAGTAATATTACCTTTTATATCTGCCACACTAATAATCGCATGTTGATCAAAAGCAAACTTTTGTTCCGTTAACTCAATAACAGCATTTTGTGAGACCCGATTACTTTCCTGTAGAGATTCCCATTGCTGCTCTCTTACTTCAAGCATGTTGTTAAACGATTCGCCCAGAACACCAATTTCATCATTACTGCTAACAACAACTCTTTGATTTATATCACCTCGCTCCACAGACCTAACTGTATTAAGTAGCTCAACAATAGGGCTGGTCATTCTTCTAGCCTGAAAAAAAGCCAAAATTGTAGCCAATAACCCAGTAATAATAACCAATAAGGCTATAATATTTTCCAACCAAACAACAGTAAGTAGCGCTTCATCTTTATTAATTTCACTAATGAGCACCCAATTAACACCAGGAATATGTATAGTATTGTGAATACCAATAACAGTTTTAGCAGCAGGACCAAGATACTCAAAAGTATCTTCATGCATATTTGTACTTTTCTTCCCTAAGAGCCCATGCTCATCTTTCCAAATTTTTACTTGTTCAGTTTCTACTATTTTTCTAAGAATATCACTTTCATCTTCACCTAGAGCCGTTCTTAATAACCCATCATCACCAACAATATAATTCACCATTGATGTAACGGATTCGTCTTTTGATTTTTCTTCAGGATTATGATCTAAAATTGTCCATAACTCACCAGCTCTATCAACAACATAACGAACCATTGATTCATGATTAAGTTTTTCATTTTTAATAACAGAAAAAACCTTATCCATACGTAATTGAATTGCTAATACCCCGGCATTTTCACCTAGTGTATTATTAACAGGGGCAACTATAAAACCTGCAATAGCATTATTACTAGGTTTATAAAACTCTAGATCACTAAATAATGGTATTCCACGCATTAAACTAGCTTTAACAACTTTAGCAAAACGAGTGTTTTTTAATTTCCCTGCAAATAAATTTTCACCAAGATCAGGCTCATGCTCTACCGTAAAAAGTATATCTCCATTACGATCAATTAAATAAAGATCATTTATATAATCATAATTTTTCGCCATTGAGCTTAAACCTTCTTGCCCTAAAGTCGTTGTTTCCTGCCAACTTTTACTTCGAACAAATTCAGCTAATGGCAATCCACTTTGTTGAAAGTTTAACTTGAGATCTTGTAACAATTGAAAAGAATGAGAGGACTGAGCTTGTTGAGTAGCATCAGAAAACCGATAACCAAACCAATTATGAATAAATTTACTATCTGCTTTAGCTGAGTATATTAATTGATTAACAGCAGCTTGATACAAACCTTTAGATGCTTGCTGGTAACTAATATAAGCCACTAAAATCATAGGTAGCAACGCTAAAAGTAAAAACCAAATTATTAAGGTTCTACTTATGGAATGATCAAAGACCACATGCTTTTTATTTTTCTTCTGGCTTTTTGATTTATTCATTGATCTCTCAAGTTTATGCTATCTATATTTCTATCAAACTCATCAAAAATTAATTATAGTCATTTATTAGTATTATTTAACCCTGAATAGTTAACTTAAGATAAAACCCACACTAATACTTTTTCTACTATATTAATGAACAACAATATATATGGCATAATACAAGTATTGATAACCCACTGAAAAACCCCACTCTCTATGAGCATTTCTATAAAAACTGAATCTGAAATTAATAAAATGCGTATTGCTGGCAAACTTGCAGCTGAAGTTCTGGAAATGATTGTTCCTCACGTTGTACCGGGAGTGACAACAAATGAACTTGATCAAATATGTCATGATTATATTGTTAATGATCAACAAGCAATCCCTGCACCTTTAAATTATCGAGGTTTTCCTAAATCAATCTGTACATCCATTAACCAAACAATCTGTCATGGTATTCCCTCTGAAAAGAAGTTGAAAAAAGGCGATATCATTAATATTGATATAACAGTTATTAAAGATGATTACCATGGCGACACCAGTAAAATGTTTTGCGTAGGGCCAGCAACTCAACATGCAAAACGTTTAATTGATATCACTAGAGAAAGTCTGTTTTTGGGTATAGAACAAGTAAAACCAGGAGCAACTCTTGGTGATATAGGGCATGCTATACAAGTACATGCAGAATCTAACCGTTATTCTATTGTTCGTGAGTTTTGTGGACATGGTATTGGTAAGAACTTTCATGAAGATCCTCATGTTATGCACTTTGGAAAAGCTGGTGAAGGTGAAGTGTTAGAAGCAGGAATGATATTTACCATTGAACCCATGCTAAATATTGGCAAAAGACATATGAAAGTCCTTAAAGACGGCTGGACAGCCGTCACTAAAGATCGCAGTTTATCAGCACAATGGGAACACACAATATTAGTTACCCCTGAAGGTCATGAAGTATTAACCTTACGTCAGGAAGAAATGTGAAAAATTTTAGCTTAAACCCTAATGATATTTTTAATCATGACAAACCTCATGCAAAGCTTAAAGAGATCATTGCTGAAAGAAACAATCAACAAAGTGAAAGTTTTAACCCTTTAAATGATGTTGAAGATTTATTGGTTGAGAATTCAGCCTTTATGGATGATATTTTAATTCTTTGCTGGAACCATTTCCTAAAACAGCATTCGTCTCAACTTTGTTTGCTTGCCACTGGTGGCTATGGCCGCAACGAGTTATTCCCAAATTCTGATATAGATATTTCAATCTTACTTAAAAGTACTGATACACATGCTTATCAAGATAGCTTATCTTCCTTCTCTAATTTCTTATGGGATATCGGGCTAAAACCAGGTCAAAGTGTTCGCACCATTCCAGAATGTATCCAAGCAGCAAAAGACGATCAGACTATTATTACTAATCTACTTGAGATTAGACTGATTAGTGGTAGCCCACTATTATTTTCCAAGCTTTCTGAGCAGGTATCACAAGCCCAACTTTGGTCTTCTGCTGATTATTTTGCTGCAAAAATGCAAGAACAGAGGCAACGACACGCCAAATATCATGAAACAGCTTATAACTTAGAGCCTAATATAAAAGAAGGCCCCGGAGGTTTACGCGATCTACAGAATATTGCCTGGGTATTTAAACATCACTTTAAATCAACCTCTCTAAAAGAGCTGATTAAATATGGTTTATTTTCAGCCACTGAATATAAAGAACTTAATACATGTCGTAATATTTTATGGCGAATTCGTTATGCCTTACATACCCTAACAAAAAGTAGTAAAGATCAACTTGCTTTTGACTATCAACGTGCATTAGCTCAACAGTTTGATTTTGTTGATGCTGATAACAACCCTGATGTTGAACGATTTATGCAATATTACTTCAAAACTGTTACAGAGCTATCGCGCACTAATGAAATATTACTACAACTTTTCAATGAACAGTTACTTGATAGTGAAACCATTAAGCAACTAGCTCCTAGCAATGATCATTTCTATTCGATCAATGGTTACATCGAAGTTAAAGACTGCGAAACTTTTAACAAACACCCATTAGCCTTACTTGAAGTATTCACCCTACTTCAACGCCACAAATCTTTACGTGGCATTAGAGCCAATACAATTCGTTTAATACGAAAAAACCTGCATTTAATTGATGATAACTTTCGTAATGACCCAAAAGCCATTAATCTTTTTCTTGCAATCCTAAAAGCGCCAAGGGGAATTACCCATCAATTAAGGCAGATGAATCATTATGGTATTTTAGCTGCCTATATACCAAGCTTTGCAAATATTGTGGGTCGCATGCAATATGACTTATTTCATATTTATACTGTTGATGCTCACACCCTGTTTGTTCTAAGGAATCTTAGACGATTGTCACTTGAAAAGCATCAAGAGGAACTTCCTTTTTGTAATAACGTATTTTTACGTATAAAAAAGCCAGAACTTTTATATATTACAGCTTTATTTCATGACATTGCTAAAGGTATGGGAGGAGACCATTCTGTTTTAGGTGAAGAAATAGCCCAACAATTTTGTACTCAACATCAGCTATCTAAAAATGACAGCAAATTAGTAACATGGCTAGTGCGTAATCACCTAGTTATGTCGATGACAGCTCAAAGAAAAGATATCAGTGACCCAGATGTTATTCATAAGTTTGCTTTACATGTTGGCAGTATTGAAAACCTTAATCACCTATATTTATTTACGGTTGCCGATATTAGAGCAACCAGCCCAAAATTATGGAACTCATGGAAAGACTCTCTATTATTAGAGTTATACACTCACACCCATAGCACATTACGCCGAGGCCTACAAAACCCTATAGAGCGTACTGAGCGTCTGTATGAAAATAAGCAAGAAGCTAG
>Ga0105355_10002540_pt1 | contig 16391 bp, 13 predicted proteins | sample GOMGulsemesocosm_2_FD_83508 | JGI IMG/M metagenome (GOLD analysis project Ga0105355, IMG submission 83508) | Methane-oxidizing microbial communities from mesocosms in the Gulf of Mexico - GOM9C Gulf of Mexico | ecosystem: Environmental > Aquatic > Marine > Cold seeps | place: Gulf of Mexico... | reverse complement strand
TTTGTTGCGGTATCAAGGCATTATGGAGATTTAAACGGCCAAATGTTTTCTTTTTTTATTGTTGCAATTGCTGCATCTGAAGTAGCTATTGGTTTGGGTTTATTAATTCTTTGGTTTAAAAAGAAAAATTCTATTGATTTAGATTCACTTACTAAGATGAAAGGTTAAGATGGAATTTTTTGTTTATCTTGCACTGTTTTCACCTCTTCTAGGTTCTTTAATTGCAGCTTTGTTTGCAATGAAAAAGAAAGTTTTATTTACAGGTATTGTTACTTCTTGTCTTTTAGGCCTTTCTACACTTTCATCTTTTTATTTGTTGTATTTTATTTATACTACAAATGAAGTAATACAAGTAGAATTAATGCAATGGATTAATATTGGAAATATAAATGTTTCTTTCTCTTTTGTAGTAGATTATATTTCTGTTGTAATGATGTGTGTGGTTACGTTGGTATCAACTATGGTACATATTCACTCTATTGGATATATGGAAGACGATAAAGGTTTTAATCGATACTTTGCTTATTTAAGTGCGTTTGTATTTTCTATGCTTATTTTAGTTATGTCTGATAATTTCTTGGGTTTATTTATAGGCTGGGAAGGTGTTGGTTTATGTTCTTGGTTATTAATTGGTTTCTGGTATCACAAAGACTCTGCTTCTTGGGCTGCAAATGAAGCTTTTATTATGAACAGAGTAGCTGATTTAGGAATGTTAATAGCAATCTTTTTGATTTTTTGGAACTTAGGTTCTTTAAATTATGATATTGTTTTTGCCAATATTTCTACTTTGAATACAGAAACAATAACTTTGATAGGAATATTTTTATTTATAGGGGCCATGGGTAAATCAGCTCAATTTCCTTTCCATACGTGGTTAGCCGATGCAATGGAAGGACCAACTCCTGTATCTGCTCTTATTCATGCAGCTACTATGGTAACTGCTGGTGTTTATTTACTTGTACGTTGTAATGAAATTTATGTCTTAATACCTCATATTGGATATGCAATTGCTTGTTTAGGAGCTTTTGTTGCTATTTTTGCAGCCTCAATGGCAATAGTAAATAATGATATGAAAAAAATTATTGCATATTCAACATTGTCACAATTGGGATATATGTTTGTAGCAGCTGGATTAGGTGCTTATTGGGTGGCTTTATTTCATCTCGTAACGCATGCTTTTTTCAAATCAGTTCTGTTTTTAGGGGCTGGAAATGTAATGCATGCAATGCAGAATGAATTAGATATTAGAAAAATGGGGGGATTGTATAAACAAATGAAAAGCACAGCAATAATTATGATTATTGCTTCTGTAGCACTTGCAGGAATTTATCCTTTAGCAGGTTTTTTCTCAAAAGATAAGATTTTAGAAGCTGCTTTTAATGCCGATGCCACATTTATTTGGTTTGTATTATGGACGGGTGCTTTTATGACTGCTTTTTATTCTTTTAGATTGATTTTTAAAGTCTTTTTTGGAAAAGTTTCTTATGATACTAATGCATTGCATCCTCATGAAACACATAATTTTGTTTTAGCTTCTATGCTTCCTTTGGTTATTTTAGCTGTTATTGCAGGTTGGGGAGAACACAGTTTTGAGACTTTTGTTACTATGCAATTGCCTTCATGGGCTGCTTTAAATCTAGCGCACTCTACTGCACTTATTTTGATTTTAGTCACTTCTTTTGTGGCTCTTATGGGAATATTCTTTGCATGGTTTAAATATATTAAAGAAGATGGCTTTTCATCTTCTTGGGAAAATAACCTTATGTATAAGATATTAACAAATCAATATTATGTGCCTTGGTTTTATGAGAAGGTTATTTGTAAATCGTATTTATATTTATCCAAAATAGCGTATAAACAAGTGGATTTAAAAATAATTGATGCTTTTGTTGATGGTATTGCTCATTTTATTTATTCAAGTGGGAAAGAAGCAAGAATCGTTCAAAAAGCTTCTTTATCAAGCTCTTTAAAAGTTATGATTATAGGAATACTTGTGTTATTTATTTTTGCTGCTGTTATTTTTTTTAAGAAGGTGATGTAAATGGATTACATTTTATCTATACTAATATTTTTTCCAGTCCTTGCTGCTCTTATTGGAATTTTGGTTAAAAAAGATTCTATTTTTATCTATGGTCTTATAGTTACTTTTTTAGAATTTCTTTTATCTTTGATTTTATACTCACTTTTTGATGTGCATGAAGCACAAATGCAATTTATTGAAGAATATGTATTGATCCCTTCTTATGGAATTTCTTATCTTGTGGGAATTGATGGTATTTCTTTATTTTTAGTGATTATGACCACTTTTATGAGTTTTATCTCTCTTCTTGCTTTAAATGAAAAAAAAGATTTAAAACAATTAATTCTTACAGTTTTATTTTTAGAAATGACTATGGTTGGAGTATTTTTAGCTCTGGATGCTATTGTTTTTTACCTTTTTTGGGAATTATCGCTTGTTCCTATGTTATTCATTATTGGGGTTTGGGGTGGAAAATTACGCATTTATGCCTGCATTAAATTCTTTTTATATACGTTCTTAGGTTCTATGATTATGCTTGTTGCTATGCTGTACTTAGGGTATATATATTATGCAACTACTGGTATTTGGAGTTTTTCATTACTTGATTGGAATTTATTATTATTGCCTTTTGATATGCAACTATGGTTATTTGTAGCCTTTTTTGCAGGCTTTGCAGTAAAAGTACCTATGTTTCCTTTTCATACATGGTTGCCTTATGCTCATGGACAAGCACCTACTATTGGTTCAGTACTTTTAGCAGCTGTTTTATTAAAAATGGGAACCTACGGTTTTATTCGTTTCTCTCTGCCATTATTTCCTGATGCCAGCGTTTATTTTATGATACCAATGGCTATTTTAGCGCTTATTGCTATTATTTATACCGCTATGTTGGCGTATGCCCAAGAAGATATGAAACAAGTTATTGCTTATTCTTCTGTTTCTCATATGGGTGTAATTATTTTAGGAACCTTTGCTTTAAATGTTGAAGGAATAGGTGGTTCAATCTTTTTAATGATTTCACATGGTTTGGTTTCTGGAGCACTGTTTATGTTAGTTGGAATGTTATACGACAGGCGCCATACTAAAATGATAAGTGAATTTGGAGGTCTTGCTTCTGTTATGCCAAAGTTTGCTCTCGTATTTGCTTTAATGTTAATGGCAAGTGTTGGATTACCATTAACTATTGGTTTTGTAGGAGAGTTTTTATCTCTTCTAGGTTTCTTTAAAGTCTCACCTCTAATAGCATCATTTGCTGGGATTACTATTATTTTAGGAGCTGTATATATGTTGGTTATGTATAAAAGTATATTTTTTGGAAAACTTGATAATAAAAAGAATGAAAAATTAATAGATATTAATAAAAAAGAAGTTTTGGCTTTACTTCCTTTATGTATTTTAGTTGTTCTTTTAGGTGTTTTTCCTAAGATTATTTTAACACCTGTAAATACAAGTGTAAATGAGCTTGTAACTGTCATGGAAATTAAAGCAGTCAAAGAAAAAACTAAAAACACCTTACGATTAATTAATGTAGTAGGAGGTAAATAATGAATTCAAATATTCCTTCTGTTGTGATTAATTTTGCTGAATTAAATTTTGCCAGTTTATTTCCTATGATTATAGTTATTCTAGGGGCTTTAAGTATTTTATGCATAGATTTATTTACAAAAAAAAGCGATAAATCTTTATATGTAATTTTGAGTGTTTTATTTTTACTTATGGCTTTGGGGGCTGTTATAGGATTTTCAGGACCCGTACGTGGAATGTTTGATTTAATGTTAATTGATGGAATTTCTGTTTTAGCTCAAATCATTATCTTAATATCATCTTCATTTTTTGTGCTTTTATATTTAAATAAAATGCACTTTCACGAAACGCAATATCCTGAGTATTTTGCCTTGTATTTATTCGCAGTAGCTGGTTTTATGTTTATGGTGAGTACTGATTCTTTGATTTTGATTTTTGTAGGACTTGAGACCTCTTCCATGGCTTTATACACTATGATAGCAATGCATAACAGACATAATGCTATAGAATCAGCTATTAAGTACTTTACAATGGGAGCATTAGCTACTGCTTTTTTTGCTTTTGCTTCTATGATTTTTTATGCCCTTACTGGAAGTGTAGAGCTTAGTATTATTTCTGATGTTTTGGTTGAGTCCGGTTTTGAAAATTATGCTTTTGTAATTGTGGGTGTTATTTTTATGACAGGAGCTTTAGGTTTTAAACTCTCGCTTGTTCCTTTTCATGCATGGGTAGCAGATGTGTATCAAGGAAGTTCTGCAGCGTTAGCTGGGTTTATTTCTATTGTTCCAAAAGTGGCAGGTTTTGTAGTAGCTTTACGATTCTTTGAGATTTTTGTAGCTGCACGCGATCCTTATGTCGAAGCTATTTTATATGTGATTGTTGTTTTAACCATGACTATTCCTAATATTCTTGCATTATTACAAAAAGATTTAGCAAGAATGTTGGCTTATTCTTCTATTTCTTCTGCTGGTTTTGTGATGAGTGCTGTTTTAATTGGTACCACTCAAGCCACACAAGCAATGTTTTTGTATTGGATTTTGTTTCTTGTTGTAAATCTAGGTGTATTTACATTACTTTGGGCGATGAGAAATAAAGACTATGAAAATTATGAATCTGATTATTCTTATAATAGATATGCAGGACTTGTAAGAAGTTCTAAATATACTGCTATTGTAATGGCTTTGTTTATGTTAAGTTTAGCAGGTATTCCTCCTTTAGCAATTTTTTGGGGAAAGATGTATTTAATTGGAAGTGCAATTAACTCTGGCATGATATATTTAGCTGTAATTATGGTTTTAAACTCTGCTATTGCAGTGTATTATTATTTACGACCTATTGTAGTAATGTTTTTGTTAGAGCCTAAAGGTGAGATACCAAAAGCGTTAAGCAACTCTTCAAAAGCCTTGCGTTTTGTTTTAGGTACTTGTGCTATTTTTACTTTGATAAGTGTTTTTTTAATAGAACCCTTGTTAAACATTATTTTATTTTATGTTCAAAGTTCAGGTTTCTAAATTTCCTTATGGAAAATAAATTGATAACTTGTTACAATCACAGCTAAACAAATAATTCCAAAACTATAAGGAAACACATTGAGAACCATAAGCGTAGCACACTCCCCCGATGCAGATGATATTTTTATGTATTATGCAATTAAATTTGGTTGGGTTGCCCCCACAGATGCCAAATTTACAAATATTGCAGCAGATATTGAAACCCTTAATCAAGCAACAATAAAAGGAGAGTACGATATTTGTGCTATTTCTTTTGCTTTGTACCCTTTTGTAAAAGATGATTATGCGCTTTTAAAAACAGCTGTTTCTTTTGGAGATGGTTATGGACCTAAACTTATTAAACTAAAAGGCAAAAATCTTAAAAGAAATTTTAAAGTGGCATTAAGTGGAGAATACACTACAAATGCCCTTTTATTTAAAATAGCTTACCCAAATGCCAGACCTGTTTATATGAATTTTCTTGAAATTGAAGAAGCAGTTTTAAAGGGAGATGTAGATGCAGGTGTTTTAATTCATGAATCTATTTTGACTTATGATGCTAAATTAGAAGTAGAAAAAGAGATGTGGGATATTTGGCAAAACCTTGCTGGAAAAGACTTACCTTTACCCTTAGGTGGAATGTGCTTAAGAAGATCCCTCCCTTTGGCTCATGCTATCAATTATGAAAATACATTAATAAAAGCAGTACAAGTAGGAAATAAAAACAAAGCCTTATTATCTCGCATGTTAATAGATGAAGGTTTAATAAGAGTAGATGCTCCTACACTAGATAAGTACCTAGACTTATATGCCAATGATGATTCAGTTGAAATGAGTGATTTACAATTAAAAGCCTTAGACAAACTTTTTGAACTTGGTTTTAAACACGGTTTTTATGAGAACCTATTAAAATCAAAAGAGTTTTTAATTCCAAGTGAATACGAAGAATTAAGAGCACAATAAATGATTGAGAGCAAAAATTATTTTAAAGAAATTGATTTCTCTCGTTATACTTCTATAAAAATTGGACCCAAAGCCCAAGTACTTGTAATAAATGAAATAAACACATATGAAGATTACAAGATATTTGGTTTGGGGAACAATGCCTTAATTTCATCCACTCATCCAAAATTTGCAATATTAGGCGAAAATTTTGCCTATATTGAAGAAAAAGACAATCTTTTATATGTAGGATGTGCTACAAAATCAGCCAAACTATTAAACTATGCTAAAAACAATAATATTAAAAACATGGAATTTTTAGGAAAATTGCCTGGTAATATGGGGGGTTTAGTAAAAATGAATGCGGGTTTAAAAGAGTGGGAAATATTTAATTATATTCATTCTATTAAAACACAAAGTGGCTATATTAAAAAAGAAGACATCGAATATACTTATAGACATACAAATATAAATGAGATTATTTATGAAGTCGTTTTTAATATTGAAGCTGGTTTTTCAAAAGAGAAAGCAGAGCTTTTTAAAAATATGAGAGACAATCAACCCCAAACACCAAGTGCTGGTTCTTGTTTTAAAAACCCTAAAAATGACAGTGCAGGACGCTTAATTGAAGCGGTTGGATTAAAAGGTTTTGAGCATGGAGGTATGAGTTTTTCAATAAAACATGCAAACTTTTTAGTAAATAATAATAAGGGAACATACGAGGAAGCCAGATATTTAATCAATTTGGCCAAAGAAAAAGTCAAAAAAGCCTTCAATATTACCTTAGAAGAAGAGATAATCACTTACAATTAATTCTTAAAGCGGTAAAAATAGGTATTCTTGAGTAATTTTAGGAAATATTTTCACATTAATTTGCCAAGATTAAGTATTTTTAAATTTAATATGTTAGAATTCACTTAAAAATATTTTAGAGGTAAGTAAATACGTGAAAAACTTAGTTATCGTGGAATCACCCGCAAAAGCAAGAACAATATCAAAATTTTTAGGCTCTGACTATACCGTAATGGCTTCTATGGGGCATGTAAGAGATTTACCTAAGTCAAAATTAGGTTTTGACCCAGAAGATAATTTTAAACCTCAGTACCTAGTATCAACAGATAAAAGAAAAGTTATTGCTGATTTAAAAAAACAAATAACAAAAGAAACTGTTATTTACCTAGCGGCCGATGAGGATAGGGAAGGTGAAGCAATTGCTTGGCACCTTATTCCTGCTTTAAAAATTGAAAAAAACCCCTTAAAACGAATTGTTTTTCACGAAATTACGCAAAAAGCTATTATGGAAGCTTTAGAAAATCCAAGAGAAGTTGATCAGCATTTAGTAGATGCGCAACAAGCAAGAAGAATTTTAGATAGAGCTGTTGGATACGAACTTTCTCCTTTAATTTGGAAAAAAGTTAGATATGGTTTAAGTGCAGGAAGAGTACAAAGTGTTGCCGTTAAAATCATTGTTGATAGAGAAAATGAAATTAAAGCCTTTGATCCTATTGAGTTTTGGAAAGTAAAAGCGGATTTATTAAACCCAAGTTTAAAAGCAGAACTAGCAAAAGAGCATGGAAAAGTATCAAAAATCAAAAATGAAGAAGAAGCTTTAATAATTGAGAAATCAGTTAAAGCAGGAATCTTTGAATTAGTAGATATTGAAGAAAAAGAAAGTAAGAGAAATCCTGCTGCTCCTTTTACAACATCAACTATACAACAAGAAGCCAGTAGAAAACTTGGATATTCTGTAAAACAAACCATGATTATTGCTCAACAGCTTTATGAAGGAAATGTAGGAACGATTCCAAATCATACAGGTGGACTTATTACTTATATGAGAACCGATTCTTTAAACTTATCTACCTTAGCAACAACTGACGCTAAAAAAGTAATTGAGGCAGAATATGGAGCTGAATATTCTCTTGAAACGCCTAGAAAATATAAATCAAAAGCAAAAGGGGCGCAAGAAGCCCATGAAGCAATTAGACCTGTAAACTTGGCTTTAAAACCTTCACAAATAAGAGAATTTGTAGATAACTCTCAATACAAATTGTATTCATTAATTTGGAAAAGAACACTTGCAACGCAAATGGCTGCTGCCCAAATTGCTAATACTACTTATAAAATTGAAGCAGGCGTAAATAAAGAATATGAATTCCAAGTAAAAGGTCAAAGAATTATCTTTGCAGGTTTTATGAAGACCTATACAGAAGGAAGTGATAATCCTGATACTGCTTTAGATTCAAGTGAAAAGATTTTACCTAATGTTAGCATTGGTGCTGTTTTACCTTTAGAAGAATTAGTTTGTGAACAATTATTTACTAAACCTCCTGCTCGTTATACAGAAGCTTCTTTGGTTAAAAAACTAGAAAGTGAAGGAATAGGAAGACCATCTACTTATGCTCCTACTATTTCTACTATTCAAACACGAGAATATGTTGTAAAAACAGAAGATAAGAAACTAACACCAACACCAACAGGTGAAATTGTAAACTCTTTTTTAAGTGATCATTTCTCTGATATTATTAATTTAGGCTTTACTGCAAAAGTAGAAGAACAATTTGATGATATTGCAGAAGGAAAAATTGCTTGGCAAGATGTACTTAGAAATTTTTATGGGGATTTCAAAAAAACAATTATTGAAAAAGAAGAAACTGTAGAAAAAAGTGACTACTTGCAAATAAGAGAAATGGGGACAGATCCAGAATCTGGAAAACCAATGAGTGCAAGAGTAGGAAGATTTGGTCCTTTCATGCAAATTGGAACAAAAGATGATGAAGAAAAACCAAGATTTGTAGCTATTCCAAAAGAGTTAAATATGGATACGATTACAAGAGAAGAAGCCTTGTTCTTATTTACTCTTCCACGAGTTGTTGGACTTGATAATGTAGGAGATGAAATAAAAGCCAATATTGGAAGATTTGGTCCTTATTTACAAATAAAAACAAGATATTATTCTTTAAAAACAGATGATCCTTATAAAATAGAATTGCCAAGAGCCTTAGAGTTAATTAAAGAATTAGATGAAGCAAAAGCAAAAGCTACTATTAAAGTATTTGAAAAAGAAAAAATCCAAGTTTTAATTGGTAGATATGGTGCTTATATCAAACAAGGTAGAAAAAACTTTAAAATTCCAAAAGGTAAAGTTGCAGAAGATTTAAGTTTAGAAGAGTGCGAAGAAATTATTGCGAATGATCCAAAAAGCAAGGGGGCTAAAAAAGCACCTGCCAAAAAAACTACAGCAAAAAAAGCACCAGCTAAAAAATCAGCTGCTAAGAAAACACCTGCGAAAAAAGCGCCAGCTAAAAAAACAGCGGCAAAAAAAACTACGACTAAAAAAACTACAGCAAAAACAAGTACAAAAAAAGCTCCTGCTAAAAAAAGTACAAAAGCTGCGGACAAATAAACGCAAATAGTATGAAAATTGCAGTTTTATCTGATTCCCATTTCAAAACGTCTTATACAAAAGAGGTTTTGGATTTTTTAAAAGAGCTAGGCGCTACTTTTGTAATACATGCCGGAGATTTGTGTTGTGAAGAAAACTTGCAACTTTTAGAAGAAAATAATTTGCCTTATGTTAGTGTATTTGGAAACAATGATAACTCTTTGCAAAAAATTGCGCATAAATATAATATAAAGAGTGAACCTTATTATTTTAAGAAAAAAAAGAGCACTTTTAAATTAATGCATATGCCTTATTATATGTCTCCAGATTGTGATATTATAATTTATGGACATACACATATTTTTAAAAGTGAGTACATAAACAATACCTTGTTTTTAAACCCAGGAGAAGTTTGTGCACGAGAAAAACCATTTATTGAATGTGTTTTATTAGAAGTAAACGACAAAGAATACATTGTTGATTATTATTCAAAAAATATAAACGAAACAATTTATAGAAAAGAGAGAAAAAACTATGAGCGAAAATAAAACTATATTTTTATGTGCTATTTCTAATATTGAAAGTGGTACCTGTAATGAAGACTGTAAATTTTGTACACAAAGTGTACGATATAAAGCAGATATAGAAAGATATAAAAGAAAAGAAATAGAACAAATAGTATCTGATGCAAAACAAGCAAAAGCAAATCAGGCCAATGGTTTTTGTTTAGTAACTGCTGGAAAAGGGCTTACCAAAAAACGATTAGCTTTTGTATGTGAAGCTTTAAGAGCTGTAAAAAAAGAAAATTTAGGACTTATCTTAATTGCTTGTAATGGAACGGCTAATATAGAGCAGTTAGAAGCGTTAAAAGAAGCAGGTGCGGATGCTTATAATCATAATTTAGAAACATCAAGGGATTTTTATCCTGAAATTGTTACAACCCATACTTGGGATGAAAGATATGAAACATGTCAAAATGTTAATAAAGTAGGTTTACGTTTAGTTTGTGGTGGAATTTTCGGTTTAGGTGAAACACAAGAACAACGAATCTCTATGCTTGAATCCATTGCTTCTTTAAATCCAAGAAATGTTCCTATTAACTTTTTTCACCCCAATAAAGCTCTGCCTTTAGTGGAAAATTCTGTTACAAGAGAAGAAGCGTTTAAACTAATTGAGTTAACAAGAAAAATGGTTCCTAATGCTGAGAAGATTATGGCAGCTGGAGGACGAGAATTAATGTTTGGTGATGAACAATACAAAGTTTTTGATCATGGTGTGAATGCTGTTGTTGTTGGAAACTATTTAACGACAAAAGGAAAATCTGCCTATGATGATATACAATCAATAGAAGATTTAGGATTTGAAATTATTAACGAGTGTATGGCCAAGGCGTAAAATGAGTGATGAAATCCTAATAATATTTTCAATATCTTTTATTATTTTTGCTTCTCCTTTATTATCAAGGATTACAAAAATACCTACGATTCCTATTGAAATTATATTAGGTGCTTTATTTGCAGCATTTTCATTAATACATGAGCATGCTTTATTTGAGCAAGTAGCCGAACTTGGATTTTTATACCTTATGTTTTTAGCAGGACTTGAAGTTGATTTAAAAACCTTGGTTGCCGTTCCCAAACGCATACTAAAAAAAGCTATTCTTTATAATATTCTTTTGTTTTCTATGAGTTTTATGATCACTTTATATTTAGACTTAAGTAAAATCTTTATCGTTATCTTACCTCTTATTTCTATTGGCGTTTTAGCAGCACTTAAAAAGGAGTATGGGGATACTCCATGGATTAGACTTTCTATTCTAGTTGGAATCATTGGAGAAGTGATATCTATTTTTGCATTAACAACGGTTGCAGCTGGATTAGAACTTGGTTTTGGTCTGGAGTTTATTAAAACAATGTTTTTATTTATTGTTTTTCTTTTTGCATTAGTGTTAGTATATAAAGTTTTTCATAATCTTATCTGGTGGTTTCCACAAATAAAAGCCTATTTGATGCCTGAAAATGATCATGAAGAGCAGGATATTAGAGTTTCTATGGCAATATTTTTTGTAATGATTGCTGTAATGATATATTTACAATTAGAAGTGGCTTTTGGTGCTTTTATTGCAGGTACTTTTGTTACTACTTTTTTTGCAGAACACAATAAATCTTTGCCAACAAAATTAGAACACTTTGGTTTTGGTTGGTTGGTACCAATATTTTTTGTAAGCGTTGGCTCTTCTTTTGATTTATCTGCCATTTTTGATGGAACGTTAGTGCAAAAAGCTTTCTTGATTACATTTACTATGATCTTAATGCGTGTAATAGCATCTATACTCTTTATTAAAGAGCTTGGATCTGATAAGTTCATATTATTGGCTTTATCACACTCTATGCCTTTAACACTACTTATTGCAGTTGCTACACTTGCTTATCATAATCATTCTATTACAGAGTTTTGGTATTTTGCTTTTATCTTAGCAGCTATTCTTGAAGTATTATTTGTAATGATTGTAATTCGTATTTATTCTAATATCTTGAAGAAGAATATTGTTTAATAAAAAATGTAGTGAAGGATTTTTTTAGGCTAGAAATAAAACATATGCTTATGCATATATTTTATTGATTTTTTGTAATACTTACGATATTTCCATTGTAATTAACTTCATACATTGATGGATTATTTTCTAAAGAAATAACAACCCTAAAGTATTTTTCTTTTTTATGATTTCCAATAACAATTTGTTTAAAATTTGCATTGTTAATAGACTTTCTTTTCGTATAAAACTTAAGATTAGAAGCTCTAAAATCTAAAATAATTTTATTCTCTTTATCAATAGTAAATTTTTTAAATACTTTGTATTTTCCTGAGTCAATATCAATTGAAGCATTGTCATATTGAATATTTACAAAATCAAGTGGATTATACATTGTTTTTTCATCTGGTATGTCTACACGTTTTTTAACATAAACAATTTCTTGCATAGTTTTTTCAGGCATTTTTATTTTTTGAAGATCTTCAATGTCTTTTTGCATTTTTAGTGTTTTATGTAAAATGGCATTAATACTTTCATCATTCATTGTATTTGTTTTTTTATGAGACATTTTTTTTACAGGATTATTAGACATTTTGTCTTCAGTCATTTTTTTAGGAACCATAGTAATACTGTATTTGGTTTTCTGATTGGGAATTTCTAATGTAGAATCCATATTTTCATATTGGCTAGATTCATTAGCATTTTTAGTAAATGCTTGTGGATTCCATTCCCCTTCTTGCATTAAGCGTGCAACTTCTTCTAAGTAAGCATCTGTTGGGGCAAAAGGATTTTCTCTCGCAAACAATGTTGAGCTTAATAACAGTAAAAATATAAAATGTTTTTTCATTCTTCTGGCTCCAAGTTTTTTAATTCAAAATACTCTTTTTGTAGTCTTGCATTATCAAACTGCAAGCGCCTTATCTCTTTTTTGAGAAAGGTCCTTTTTTCTTTTAAATTAGAATAAACATCATAAGAGTTAATTCCAAATAATAAGTTTGCCACATGATAGCTTAGAAACAGTGTAATAGCAATAGAAGCTATTACTATTAGTGTAAATTTAATTACTTCACTGTTCTTTTTTTCTTTTTTCTGCATGATATATTTACTTAGTAAATGGAGTTTTCCCTAAATATTGTGCATATGCAATTTCAGCATCAATTTCTAGAAGTCTGTTGTATTTAGCTATTCTATCAGATCTTGACGTTGAGCCTGTTTTGATTTGTCCACAATTTAATGCCACTGCAAAATCAGCAATAAAAGCATCTTCACTCTCACCAGATCTATGTGACATTACACAATTATAGTTATTTCTTTGAGCCAGTCTTACTGTAAGCATAGTTTCAGATACAGATCCAATTTGATTGGGTTTAATTAAAATAGAGTTGGCAATCTTTTTATTAATACCTTCATTTAAAATAGCAGCATTAGTAACAAATAAATCATCTCCAACTAATTGGATTTTAGAAGCAAGAACGTCTGTCATAATCTTCCATCCGTCCCAATCGTCTTCACTTAAACCATCTTCAATAGAAACAATTGGGTATTTATCACATAAATGGGCATAATAATCAACCAATTCTTTTGCAGTAATTGCTCTGTTTTCAGATTTTAGTTCATATAAACCTGCTTCATTTACTAATTCAGAAGCAGCAACATCTAAAGCCAATGCAATTTGTTCCCCCGCTTTATAACCCGCAGCTTCAATAGCTTTCATGATAACTTGTAAAGGTTCTTCATTTGATTTTAAGTTTGGTGCGAAACCACCCTCATCACCAACAGCAGTAGATTCACCCATTTCATCAATGATTTTTTTAAGATGTTGATAAATTTCAGCAACGGCTCGTAAACCTTCTTTAAAGTCTTCAAAACCAACAGGAATCATCATATATTCTTGAAAGTCAACAGAATTATTTGCATGCTCTCCACCGTTTATTACATTAAACATAGGTACAGGAATAGTCATTGCATTTGCTCCACCTAAGTATCTGTATAATGGTACATTTAATGAAGCAGCAGCAGCTCTTGCAACCGCCATAGATACACCTAAAACAGCATTAGCCCCTAATGTTGCATAATTAGATGTTCCATCAATATCTTTCATAGTTGCATCAATTTCAGCTTGATTAAAAGGACTCATTCCTAATAATTCATCCGCAATTTTAGTATTTACATTTTCAACTGCTTTTAAAACACCCTTACCCATATAACGGCTTCCACCATCTCTAAGTTCTAAGGCTTCTCTTTTTCCTGTACTTGCACCACTTGGTACAATAGCACTTTGTTTAGTTCCATCACTTAATACAACAGTTGCTCTAACTGTCGGGTTTCCTCTACTGTCTAAAACTTCGTCTGCGTATACATTATCAATAAATACCATGCTTTCTCCCTAAATTATAGTTGTAATTTTATGCATTATATCTAAATAAAAATAATACTTAGCTAAGTGTTTATGTTATCATAATGACATAACAAATAATTAGAGATTTAAAAGCTTGTGGAGATGTTTTTTAAGGAGGTAAAACGAAGTTTGAAACTTCGTTTTTAAAAATAAATTAGGAGGCTTGTTTAGTCGTCTTCGTTATCATCAACAGGAAGGGATTCCCCATTAACACCCATAGCATCAAGAATTCTTTTTTCAATTTCTGCAGCAATCTCAGGATTATCTCTTAAGAACACTTTTGAGTTTTCTTTTCCTTGTCCAATTTTACTGTCTCCATATGAGAACCAAGAACCAGCTTTATCAACAATATCAAGTTTAACCCCATAATCAATAAGCTCACCCATTTTAGAAATACCCTCACCAAACATAATGTCAAATTCAGCAATTTTAAAAGGTGGTGCTACTTTATTTTTAACAACTTTTACTTTGACACGGTTTCCAATTGAATTTTCACCTTGTTTAAGTGTAGCTATTCTTCTAATATCTAAACGAACAGAAGAATAAAACTTTAAAGCATTCCCACCTGTTGTAGTTTCAGGACTACCATATCCTGTCATTCCAATTTTCATTCTGATTTGATTAATAAAAATTACTGTTGATCCCATTTTATGTAAAACACTGGTGATTTTTCTTAAAGCTTTTGACATAAGTCTGGCTTGAAGACCAACTTGAATATCATCCATATCTCCATCAATTTCAACTTTTGGAGTTAAAGCAGCAACAGAATCCACAACAATCAAATCAACAGCACCTGAACGAATTACCGTTTCAAGAATATCTAAAGCTTGCTCCCCATAATCAGGTTGAGATACCAAAAGATTATCTGTATCAACACCAAGATTTCTAGCATATACAACATCTAGTGCATGCTCTGCATCAATAAAAGCACACACACCACCTTGTCGTTGACACTCTGCAATTGCATGAAGTGTTAAAGTAGTTTTACCAGAACTCTCAGGCCCATAAATTTCAACAACTCTACCCTTAGGTAATCCATGAACACCTAAAGCCATATCCAAACCCAAAGATCCAGTAGATATTACTTCCACAGGTTCAAAGTCTTTATCCCCTAATCGTACCAACATTCCTTTACCAAATGCTTTATCAATTTGTTTAATAGCCAAGTCTAAAGATTTTTTCTGATTGTCATCCATAATGTTTCCTATTATTTATTCTTTTATTGTTGTAATTCTAACAAGTTTTTTCTAAAGCCTGCATTTTTATTACAATTTGTTATGTTTTTTAATAAACTATATAATTAAAGGACATATCTACTAAATATTTGGTAGAATTACGTAAAATAGGTCAAAAAATTAGATTTTTTCATGTAATAATAGTTATTCCTAAATATATAATTTACAAGCATCTTAAAAAAGGCAAAATATGAAGTCAGCAAAATATTGGAACGACGAGTATAAAAATGGAAAAAATATTTCTTTACTAATGAGAGAGGAAAAGAACATAGATTACAACTCAAAAGATGTTATTGAGATGTCATATGAACTTCAATCAGGCTCCTATATAGAGGATATGAAAAATTATAAGTTAAGTATTTATTATCAAGAATACACATTAGAAATTGCAAATATAATTAAGTCATTGTGCCAAAGTAATTCTATTCTAGAGGCTGGAATTGGGGAAGCCTCTACATTCTATGGCGTTGTGAATAACTTAGATAATGATGTTAAATGTTATGGATTCGATTTATCTTGGTCTAGAATTGCATATGCCAATAAATGGCTAGCCTCAAATGAAATGACAAAACATTCTCTATGCACTGGAAATTTGTTGGACATTCCATTTTTAGATAATTCTATTGATGTAGTGTATACTTCGCACTCTATTGAACCTAATCGTGGAAATGAAAAAGAGATTTTAAAAGAATTATTTAGAATTACGAATAAATATTTAGTCTTACTTGAACCTGCATATGAATTAACGAATGATGAAAATAGGGCACGAATGGACAGACATAAGTATTGTAAAGGATTAGAGAAAACTGCAAAAGAACTTGGTTATAATGTTATAAAACATGAATTATTTAAATATAATGCGAA
>Ga0105355_10002538_pt1 | contig 16397 bp, 16 predicted proteins | sample GOMGulsemesocosm_2_FD_83508 | JGI IMG/M metagenome (GOLD analysis project Ga0105355, IMG submission 83508) | Methane-oxidizing microbial communities from mesocosms in the Gulf of Mexico - GOM9C Gulf of Mexico | ecosystem: Environmental > Aquatic > Marine > Cold seeps | place: Gulf of Mexico... | reverse complement strand
TTCATTGAGTTAATATTATGCTTAGGTTTACAGTTCAGATTTGCTAAAAACAGCGAGGAATACGATGATCACAATTAATGAGTTAGCCTTTTCATGGGCTAAAAAGCCTATCATTGATATTAAGGCGCTTACCATCAGTAAAGGGCAACACCTCTTTATAGAGGGGCCGAGTGGCTCTGGCAAAAGCACTCTATTAAATTTGCTAGCGGGAGTCTTAACACCACAGCAAGGCCAGATATCTATTCTTGACCAAGATATTAATCAGCTTTCTGCAAGCAACAAAGATAGCTTTCGCGCTGATCACATCGGTTTTATTTTCCAGCAGTTTAATCTTATCCCTTATTTGAGTGTTTTAGATAATATCACCCTGCCCTGCTCATTTTCCTCAGTAAGAAAAAGTAAAGCGCTGCAACAAAGCCACTCGCTAAATGAAGAGGCAAAACGTTTATTAAAAACCTTAGGTTTAACTGAATATGACCTATTGCAACGTAGTGTTAATGAACTCAGTGTTGGTCAGCAACAACGTGTAGCAGCAGCCCGCGCCATGTTAGGTAGCCCAGAAATTATTATTGCCGATGAGCCAACATCCGCACTAGATAGCGAGCACCGCCAAGCCTTTATAAAAACCCTATTTACGGAGTGTGAAAAAGCCGATATTACGCTTATTTTTGTTAGCCATGATAAAGGCTTAAAGCACCACTTTGACCACCATATCAACCTAATAGATATCAACCAAGTTAACCTACAGGAGGCGGTGTAATGGCAATTTTTTCACTGGCTTTTAAAAGCTTATGGAACCGTAAACTCACCTTTTTTATCACCCTATTTTCAATTGCGATCAGTGTAGCACTGCTATTAGGCGTACAAACCTTAAAAAATGAAACTAAAACTAGCTTTATGAAGAGCATTTCAGGTACTGACTTGATTGTTGGTGCGCGTGGTGCTTCATCGCAACTATTATTAAGCTCTGTTTTTCATATTGGAAATACCACCAATACTATCAAATATGACACTTACCAAGAGATAGCAAGCGCGCCAGCTGTAAAGTGGGCAGTACCTATATCACTCGGCGACTCACATAAGGGTTATACGGTGATGGCTACTGAACTGAGCTTTTTTGAACATTTTAGTTATGCCAGCAAACAAACATTAGCACTGCAATCAGGTAAGATTAGCGATGATATGTTCTCTGTTGTTATTGGTGCCGACGTCGCTAAAAAACTCAATTACAAAGTGGGTGACAGTGTAGTAATGACCCATGGCGGTGGTGAAATAGATGGCCACGATCATGATAATATCCCCTACTTTATCAGTGCAATATTAGCCCCATCGTTCACAGCGATTGACCAAACACTGATCATCTCCCTAGAAGCGATGCAAGCGATGCATACTGAGGATCATGGACACTTTGGAGCATTGCCAAACGAGCAAACAATTAATAGTGAAGATGCCCATGCACACCATAGTGAACATGAAGGTCATGAAGGTCATGATGGTCATGACGCTCATGATGGTCATGATGGTCATGATGGTCATGATGGTCATAATGGTCATGATGGTCATAATGGTCATGAAGGTCATGAAGGTCATGAAGGTCATGAAGCTCATGATGGTCATGAAGGTCATGATGGTCATGAAGGTCATGATGGTCATGAAGGTCATGATGGTCATGAAGCTCATGAAGCTCATGAAGCTCATGAAGGTCATGAAGGTCATGAAGCTCATGAAGGTCATGAAGCTCATGAAGGCCATGACGCTCATGAAGGTCATGAAGGCCATGAAGGCCATGAAGGTCATGAAGGCCATGAAGGCCATGAAGGCCATGAAGGTCATGAAGGTCATGAAGGTCATGAAGGTCATGAAGGCCATGACGCTCATGAAGGTCATGAAGGCCATGAAGGCCATGAAGGTCATGAAGGCCATGAAGGCCATGAAGGTCATGAAGCTCATGAAGCTCATAAAGCTCATGAAGCTCATGAAGCTCATGAAGATCATGAAGGCCATGAAGGCCATGAAGGCCATAAAGGTCATAAAGGTCATGAAGGTCACGCAGGTCATAAGCATAATGAAACAGCCGATCAACGTGTTGCACGTATGCTGAAAATCAAACCAGATCAGATAAATGCAATATTTATTGGTTTAACGTCACCTCAAGCAGTGCTAGGCATGCAAAACTACGTCAATAACTATCAAGCAGAACCACTGAGCGCAATTATTCCCGCTGTTGCACTGCAAGAGTTATGGTCATTCTTTGCTATCGCAGAAGTCGCATTGAATATTGTCACCGTGTTTGTTGTCTTAGTTGGTTTGTTAGGCATGCTTAGTATTATATTAATGAGCCTAAATGAACGTCGCCGAGAGATGGCTATTTTACGCTCAGTGGGAGCGCGCCCCGCACATATATTTAGCTTAATAATTGGTGAAGCAGTGGCTGTTTGTTTTGCAGGTATTGCCGCGGGCATTACCCTGCTATATATATTACTGTTTAGCTTACAAACACCGCTTGCAAATAATTTTGGCTTCTATTTAGAAATAAATATGTTAAGTTTTAATGATTTAATGATATTAGCAACAATCCAAATCTGTGCATTAATGATTGCGATTATCCCTGGTAGCTTGATTTATAAAACATCTTTATCTGATGGTATGAGCGTTAAGTTCTAACAAACTAAAGCCGTAACAATTTATTGTTACGGCTTTAGCAAATCAAGTTATGGTACAAAATAGTAAGACAGCACCAATAGTATTGGGTAGTATTTAATACATAACTTCTGTCAGTAAAATGAATACAAGGATACAACATGAAAAAATTACTTCTTATCCCACTGCTATTATCAATCTTTTCAGTTGCACAAGCGACAGAGACAATTCAAATTAGTTTTGCAGATCTGCAAGGCCAGGTTGAACCCTATAAAGACCCTTTCAAAGATTTAACAGGCGATCAGCTTTATAACCTGTCTATCTACGCACGTATTTCAGAGATGCAAAAAGTGGTCCCTGAGCGTATAACAGAGGAAATGATCGATGAAGCAAAAAAAGCAAAGGCACAACTCGTTGCAGAGAAAGTTGATATTGAATACCTGTTCGAACAGCGATTAATCATTATGGAAAAGCGCAAAGCAGCAGCGATGCAAACCAATGGCCTATTGGCGGACAAAAATATCGAGATGGGTGGTTATATGCTTGCGTTAAATTTTGATGATGGCAAAGTTTCCGAATTTTTATTAGTACCAACTATCGGAGCCTGTTCACATAAACCGGTACCAGCACCTAATCAACTAGTGTTTGTTAAACTAGACAAAGCTGTGAAAGCGGGCTCCGCTTATATGCCAATTAAAGCTACAGGTAAACTGCGCATTACAGCACAATCTAAGGAGCTCTACTTAGTAGATGGTCAAAAGAAAATTGAGATGTCATATCGCTTAGACAATGCAACGATTGAGCCTTATATCGCTACTCGATAATCCCTTATGCTAATTTAGAAGCCATAATTTTAACGATTATGGCTTTTTGCCAATACATTTACCCTATTGTTTTATAGTCGCCTGAATAAACAGCGACTAATATTGATTAAACCAACTATGCAGTTGATTCCATAGACTTCAAACGCTCAATAATAACATTAAGTTCCTGCTTAATATCGTCACTCTGAATCGCATTATTGCTTAGCTTAAATGAGGCATCACTCGCAAGATTCATTAAGGTTTCTTCTTGATCATCATCTAACCCCAAACTAAATAACATGCTTTCTAAGTTATTTACCATCTGTTGAGAAATTTCATTGGATGACTGTTGCTGTTTAGCAAGTTTTTCGGAGGTCTGTTGAATTTGCGTTTCTGCGATAGCGATAACTTCATTTAAAAACTGTTTGCGCTGTTGTTGTTGCAATATTTCATTATTTAATTTAACAACAAAACTGTTGGCGATATCCATGATACTCGCCATATGGTCTCGCAAGCGCCCAACAAGACTTTCATCTTCTAACGGCATATCTTTAATGAACAAAACAATATGGTCACCTTGTACAATCGTTCTACTACCAATACTAGTAATTCTCTCTTCAGTCTCTTTTATTTTTGCAAGAAACATAGCTTCCATTGAGTCACTATCACAACCAAAAAAATAGCGATGGTCGGTATCAATCATCACCGAAGCCTTTAAGCTAAACTCTTTGGTAATTGATAATACCGCTTGACCAATATCTAAGGCAGTATTTACTTCTTGACCAAGTTTAATAAACTCAATAATTTGCCCTAATTCACTGCTCACTGTCATTGCTTCAAGCGCAATGCGCATATTATTTTGTGCTTGTTCATTGGCTTCTTCTGTCACTTTTTGACGGTTAAAGCAACTTTCAATCTTACTAAATAGGTCTGTGCCATCAACTGGTTTGATAACGTATTCATCGCCACCCGCTTCAAAACCGGCTAAGCGCTCCTCTGTGCTATCTAATGCAGACACAAAAATAATAGGTAAACTCTCTGTCGCTGAGTTTTCTCGTAATGTGGAACAAACTTCATAACCCGTCATTTCTGGCATCTTTACGTCTAACAAAACTAGGTCAGGTAGATCCTCTTCAATCAATGCTAAGCACTCAGCGCCAGATTCAGCTTCTAATATTTGATAATCATCTTCTAACATCATTCTCAATAACACGCGGTTTTCTTTTGAGTCATCAACAATTAAAATATTTTTGTTATTCATTGTAAGTCCTATAACGTAATTTAAAATAGTTACGGTGCTTTAACGCGACCTATAATATTGTATTTAGCAGACTATACATCGTCATTATCATTGCTGTTATCAAGGTTAAGAAACTCGTCAAATAACCCTTTTAATATATAATAGCTACTTTCAATATTTTCCATTAATGGTTGATAATTACCTGTTTTTTGCTTTGCGGCTTGTTCAAGTTGATTGGCATTTTCTTGCAAAAGTACACCGCTCAAATTACCGGCAACGCCTTTAATGGTGTGTGCAAGTAGCTGTATATTTTGATGATGTTCACTCTCTCTATTATCAGTCATCGCATCACAAAGTAACACTTCGTCACGAAGCTCTACCACTCGACTAGGCATCTCCTCGTTGAAGCTTTCCACTAGTACTCTCAACAATTTCTCTTTACCCATCACCCTTTTCAATAATGCGCTTTTATCCCAATGCTTATCCATTGATAGACTACCTTCTTTTTCGAATAAATTGATACGGTTAATTACTGTTTTATAATAGGTGGCAACAATTTTTCAAGTATTCTTTGAGGCAATAACTTACCTAATGGGTACATGAAAGAAAAGTTATCATCATAAACCAAATTCACTTTAACATCGGTTGTACCAACTCTAATTACGATTTACTTATATAGAAATACTAGGACAAAAGTGAATGGTTCGCTATCTATGAACAGCGAATTTTATGAACTCTTATGCACTATTAGCAGGTTAATACGATGAAAGATAAATTGTTTGATTACATCAGGTTAAATATTAGATAACTTAAAGTAAACTGTTATTTTACTGCCAGTAAAGGTTAATCCTAAACACTCAAACAAAAAACAACAACGATTCACCATTATAAGAATCACGCATAAATACTAGCCTACAAAGTTGAAATTAAAGTTTTCTCCCCTACTTTGCCATTTGTAGAGCAGCTACAACAGAGCACTCATAAGGTCCAATATGCACAGCTGTTGAAATAGTGTGCATCGTATCTATCCAGTTTTTTGGAAATCAACGTTCAACTGCATCAGGCACACCAAAACAACAGCCAATTAACTATGGGTTATTTGATTACAATCGCTTAGAAAACCGTTAATTTAAACCAGTAGGTCATAACGGTCTGATTGGCTTACTGGTTTTCTTATTCGCTTGTCGTAAAATGGTAAGTTTCTTTTTTATATTTCGTTATTATCCCTTTCGTAAAAACAACTATCATCTTACTTAAAGGAAAAACAATGAAATCTACCATCATCAAAATCGCTATCGTTGCAACACTTACCTCAGCTATGACAGGCTGCATTGGTAGCAATGCCGTCACTGCTAAAGTAATGGAATTCAACTTAAAAGCTGTTGATAACCGTTATGCACGTGGAGGTTTAAACTTTTTATTAATACCTGTTTATGGGTTATCTGTGGCAGCCGATACCATCGTATTTAACTCTATTGAGTTTTGGGCTGGTAAAAATGTAATCAATGGTAAACCACACATCTTTGATACCAAAATGAATACTATGTTAAATATCAATGATGACTTAGATCCATCACTCACAGATGCACCATTAGATCCATTAACGCAAGTTAACTCAACACAAAAAGAAGTTTACTCAGCATCAATCACTCCGATTAATGACAGCACATTGGATTTCCATCTTGTTTACACCAATGGTGATAAAGCAACACTGCGTGGAGAGAAAAATGGTGAGATGGTGAACTTTTATTATGATGGTGAATTTGTTACCACAGTAAGCATCCTAGAATTACAACAGCACGCTGTTAATAGCTAACTCTCAATCATAACTGTCGAACATTACAATTTAACAGTGGCCCTCTCTCATAAGAGGGCTTTTTACCTCCAGCTTCCCTGTAGGTTTTCTTCTCTTACAATGATAATATCTGCTTAATTATTCTTCTAAACAGGTTTAAAAATGGCAGGGAATACCAAGGAACATAAGATGTTTTTAATCAAAACAGAAATAGTCTGCCACTTGGTAAATATGTTAGCAAAGGTTGAACCCAATACCGCACAATATATTGAAGAAGCGGGCCTACCTGAAAATATTCTCACCACACAACATCGATATATGCCAGAAATTCCAGTCATGAATTTACTGGAAATCATTCAGGAAAAAAGTGGTGAAATATTATTTCAAAAGATGCTTTGGGAAAGTTGTCAAACGCTGTTTATTCCCCAGGTTTTATATCGTATTAAAAAAGTAGAAACCGTACAACAAGCTATCGATCTTTTTTTAGAGGTACGTAAAGAGGATGCACCGCATAGCCAAATAGAGTTCGCAGAAGTGATTGGCAAGATATGGCTTGGACGTCATAAAGCCCCTAGTAAAGCGCCATGGTTTGAGCTTTTTGAGCAACTTGTCGTGGTTTATCTGATTGAATTACTCCGTGCTCTAAGCAAAGACAAACACTGGTTACCCACACAAATATCTATTCAAAGTGACCAAGTCGAACGTTATCAACAACTATTAAGTCATCAAAAAAATAGCGAAAGTATTCAGATTATTACGCAACGCAATTATTCTGCAATTTGTATTACACCAGAAATATTATCCTTGCCTTATTACCCTAAATTGCATTGGCAAGAGGAAAAGCAACTGACTATCGAGAAACCAAACTTTTTTGACTCATTAAAAACCGCATTACCCGCTTATTTATGTTCAGGCAAGTTACCCATCAGCAAAGCAGCACAAATTACCGGTATGAGTGTGCGTACTCTGCAACGTCAGCTAAAAGTCATTGGTATCAGCTACCGAGAATTGCTCGAAGAGGCACAGATAAATCAAGCAAAGTTATTATTAAAAGATAAGGACCATAGCATTACTGCCGTAGCGAATCATTTGGGTTATAGCAATATATCGCATTTCTCTAGAGCCTTTAAAAAAGCGACAGGTATTAGTCCTAGCAAATTTGTATGATGCATAATGCAAAAGATGAGAACTACGTTAAGCCCTCATCTTTTACAATGTAAGAATAACAGCTCATTGTGATTAGGAATTTATCCCTGCGATTATCACCAAAATAAAACATGGTTTACATGCCATGAACATAAATAGCTTTAAGCAGTAAAATGATACGGGCTTTCTGAGTAGTTTTCCGTTATTTATAACATTGAATTAATACACGCAGTCGCAATAGTCATTGCTTACCCGATCAACTCTCCCTGCAACGAACAATTTATCTGGCAAGAGCAAGCACACCTTACTCTACAAATTCAAATTAACGATGCTAAAAAGCGACTAATCGCTCCAATCACTGCTTTTCTCTGCATAAATACACCAAAAAATCTAACCTAAATAAGTCGTTCGAATTATAAAATCGTTAATTAATATAACGAGTTATAGAGCACTTACAAAATGCCTTTTAAATCACATAAATATACACACAAAACGGAAGTTGTATATTTTACAAACACTGCTACTATCTATTTTTTATTTTTACTGCGTTTTCTCATTGTACGCTTTTTGATTCAGGATAAACTTTGCCACACTCACTTACACAACAGTTATCTATATTAAAGCAAATATCTAACACAGTTGGTGCCTATATATATAGTAAAGATTTACAGGGGATTTATACCTATGCAAATCAAAGCGTGCTGACATTATTTAAAAAACCAATAGATCAAGTTATTGGTTATGACGATAGTCACTTCTTTGATCGTGATACCTGCCAGCGTATCCAAATGACAGATCAGGATGTCATTCAGCAAGTAAAAAAAGTGTCCATTGAAGAGTCTAATCGCATCGCAAGCACGGGTGAGATGCGCACTTATCAATCAATCAAAAGTCCTCTGTTCGATGAAAATGGCGAAATTGTTGGTTTATGTGGCATATCAACAGATATTACCGAGCAGGTACAACTTAAAAAGACTATTTCAGATCAAAAGCAACTGCTTGATATTGTACTCAATAGTATTGATGCACATGTTTATATGAAAAGTGAAGATCGTCGATTTTTGTACGCTAACGCTAAAGTTACTGAGCTTTTTGGACGACCAACCTCAGAAATTGTGGGCGCAAAAGAGACCGACATTTTACCTGCTGAAATGGCTGCGCACTTTCACGAAAGTGATAAAAAAGTATTTTCAACCAATCAAACCCAACGAACAGAAGAAACGGCCACGGACGAGCAAGGGGTTGAACATCATTATTTAAGTGTAAAAGTACCCATTACTCAAAATGAAAAGCGCGCTTTGATCGGTTTTTCGACCGATATTACCGAACTTTATCAAATGAAAGAGCAATTTAAACATCTTGCTAATACGGACTACCTAACCAACCTTTATAACAGGCGATATTTTACCCAGCAGGGAGAACGTGAGTTTTCCCGTGCAAGGCGTTACCATAAACCTTTTGCCATCGTGTCATTAGATATTGACCACTTTAAAACGATCAATGATAACTTCGGTCACCCCGCGGGTGATCATGTACTCAAAGAGGTTAGTCGATTATTAACCAATGGTATTCGTAAAGAGGATGTATTAGCGCGTATGGGCGGTGAAGAATTCACTCTTTTATTACCTGAAACAGATCTTAAAAACAGTGAAATATTAGCCGAACGCATCCGCAATACCATCCAGAATGAGTTTATCTGCTACCGCGATTCAGTGCAGATTAATGTCACAGTGAGCCTCGGTTTAACACTACTAACAGATACGGATGATCACTTTGATGATGTGCTAATTCGGGTTGATGAGGCGCTTTATCTTGCAAAAACCCGTGGTAGAAATCGATTATGTTGCCTGTAGAATGACTCATTCAATTCAAACACACAAAAATATGTCATGACCATAGTAAAATCAACACTACCGATACTCTACTCTCTGCAACATTGCCCCTACGCAATGCGTGCGCGTATGGCACTCTTTAAAGCAAAGCAATCTATTTTAATACGCGCGGTAAAACTCAATAACAAACCGCGACAGATGTTAATCGCTTCCCCAAAAGGCAGCGTGCCGGTATTGGTGGTCAATGACATGGTCATTGAAGAAAGCCTAGAGTTGATGCTGTGGGCTCTGTCAGAGAGTGATCCCCTAGACCTATTACAAAGTACTCAAAAAAATAATGTTAAACAGATGGTATCGCTGATTAATCACTTTGAAAAACAGTTTGTACCTGCCTTAGAAGCTTATAGCTGCGCCAAACGCTATCGTGAAGATAACACCCCAGCCTGCCGTTTAGCCTGTGAGAAACAACTACAGCAATTAGAAACAAGATTAAACACACATACATTTTTATTCTCAGACAGTGAAAGCTTAGTAGATATCGCCCTAGTGCCTTTTATCCGCAAGTTTGCACGTATTGAAAAACAGTGCTGGCGAGACAATAACTACCCTAAATTACGCAGTTGGTTAAATAACTACTTACAAAGCCCGATGTTTACTAAAATCATGGCGCAACATGAGTTATGGGTAGATCATCAACAGGATATTGTGTTTGCTTTATAATGTTTTTTCATTCTCATCAGCACAGCATTCATCCTGCATAAAACCAATCACCGCATCTAATTGACTAAACTCAGCAACACAATATAGGGTGCGCCCTTCACGGCGCTGTGAGATTAGCCCCGCCGACACGAGACTTGAAATATGGTGTGATAAGGTTGAGCCGGGTATAGCCAATTTTTCCTGCAAAACACCGACTGCAACACCTTTAAAACCAGCCCGAACTACCGCTTTGAATATCTTTAAGCGTGTTACATGACCTAACTCTTTTAATGCTTTGGCAACGATTTCAATTTCCATAAATCACTCTTTGTTAAATTTATATTTCGACAATAGCAGAAATAACTTGCCAATAGCAACTGTGTTGATATATATTTCGACTATTCCAGAAATATAGTTTTATATAAGAGGACTTAATTATGTTTACAATAAATACACAAATGTTAACAAACACAGTGAATATGTTTGCTTTTTTAGCGGTAGAATTAACACTGCTATTTTTGCTGATCAGTTATGCGGTGGGTGTTTTACAGTTATATATTCCGCCACAAAAAATACAGAGCATATTAGGGGCTAAAAAAGGCAAAGGTTACCTGATAGCGGCACTGCTTGGCGCAATCACTCCCTTTTGCTCCTGCTCAACCATCCCTTTTTTAAAAGGTTTATTACGTGCTAAAGCTGGCTTTGGCACTATGATGGTATTCCTATTTGCGAGTCCACTGTTAAACCCAATTATTATCGGCCTATTTTTTGTGACCTTTGGGATGAAAGTAACCGCCTTTTATTTCACTATCGCGATGGGCGTGTCGGTCATTGCAGGTTACTTATTAGAGAAGTTGGGTTTTGAAAAATATATTAGAGAAGAGGCTTATCTTGAACCTCAAAGCAAAGGTTGTTCATCGAGCTGCTCTGCTAAATCAAAACCTGTGAGTAAATGGTTTAAAGTATGGCAAACCACGTGGAGCGACTTTAAAAAGGTATTACCTTACTTGATTGGTGGTATCGCGCTAGGCTCGCTTATCTACGGGTTTATGCCTACCGAATTTGTTGCTCGCGTGGCCAATGATAATAACCCTTTTGCAGTGCCAATTGCGGCTGTGATTGGTATTCCACTGTATATCCGCGCTGAAGCCGTGATCCCATTAAGCGCAGCTCTGGCAGCAAAAGGCATGGGACTAGGCGCAGTGATGGCATTGATTATTGGCAGTGCAGGTGCAAGTTTAACCGAAGTGATTTTATTAAAATCTATCTTTAAGAATCAGATGATAATTACTTTCTTAGTGGTGATCCTATCGATGGCGATGTTAGCGGGATACTTGTATAGCTACCTATTTTAATCAATAACAGGTTTGTTATCAAAGCATCTGCAATTGATGCTTTGATAGCTTTTACAATGATTAGCTTAACTTACTCATCAGTTTTGTCTTTTGTTACCTTAAGAGAACTTTGCTTGTTTTTATTCACTTCTAATGTAAATACATCGGGTCGAGAGTAATGGCCTGCAACATCTAATGAACGTCTGCCGTCCACGACTTTGCTAAGGTCGATATCGGCATACAAAATAGTTTGCTGTTGATGCAACGGCCCTGCCACTATTTTCCCACCGGGTGCAATCACCACCGAATCCCCTTTATTGATCCATTCATCAGGGTCACTATAGATATTTTCTTTGTCCGGAAAATCATCGGGAATATCTGCCGCTGTTAATACCACACCACTGCTAATCACCCAACATCTGCCCTCTCGCGCAATATGCTGCATAGTACCAATCCAAGCTTCACCACTGTCATAGGTGGGTGCGATATACACTTCTACCCCCTGTGCAAACAAACTATAACGCGTGAGAGGCATATAATTTTCCCAGCAAATCAGCGTACCAATTCGCCCAACCGGTGTTTGTACAACATTTAAACCAGAGCCATCTCCAAATCCCCACACCATACGCTCTGGGTTGGTTGGCATCAGTTTACGATGGTGATTTAAGATCTCTCCATCTTGCCCAATAGTGACCACTGAATTATAAACCGTACATTGGCTCAGTTGGTTATCTCGCTCATTGAAACCACATACCAAAGTAATGGCATGTTTTTTAGTGGCTTGTTGTAATTTATGAAGATGGTTCTCCCCAAGATCCACGGCTGAATTAACCAGTTTTTGATGTAAGGCTTCGCTTGTCCCCCAATCATTACCAGGGCGAAGACGCCATACCCAAGCAGGGTAACCAGATATAAAAGCCTCGGGAAAAACAACTAATTGCGCACCATTATCAGCAGCTTCTTTGACGAACTTAATGGCTTTTTCAATGGTTTTTTCCCTGTCAAAAACCACGGGGGCATATTGCACTACCGCAACCTTACTCATAATAAACTCCTCAATTAACACCCATTTTTGCGCAAAAACTTACAAAATAGTTACTTAAAACCCTCTGCAGTAACGGGGTCAATGACACGTTTAATCAAGGTCACTTTGGTGGCAGGGAAACCACTGCGCTCAGCATGCTCATTAACCAGTGCTTCACTGTCCGCTAAATAAATACAAAAGGTGCTATTAGCAGTGACATAGGAATGTTCCCACTGCACATTTTTTCGCTCCGCTTTCATATCATTTAAAACAGCGTTTGATTTACCAGCCGCTTCCGTTAATGCGTCGTGGTCAGCACTACCGATATCAGGGATCTCTCTTTCAATCATAAATCGAGGCATCATCATCTCCTTATATTGAACAACTTGAAAAGTTGCTTACTTCATTGATAGTAGTTTTTTAAGAAAATCATGCTAACCATAAAAGGTCAAAATTTAGACAATAAATTTCAGGTAAATAGAGTGGATTGATAAATAAAGAAAAACTGGCAGGTATTTTTGAATAGAGTTAATAAACCCTCTGTTAAATTCACAAAAACGGAGGCCTAAAGGCCCCCTATTTATAATGGTTATTTAGCATAATAAATTAAAACGCTATGCTAACACCCACGCGGTAACGCCACTCGGTTGAGCCTGCATCATCCCCAGGAATATAAAGGCAAGCGTTTGCGGGGTCACCCATTAGTGTTTTTGACCCCGTTAGTGTTTTTTTAGCGGGATACTTGTATAGCGACCTGTTTTAAACAAGTACACACTGTACAGAAAAAACAGTTTCGCTTAGTGAGCATGCGCAGTTAATGCGCATGCAAATACCCCATCATTTATTCAATTACTTTAACGTAACGGATGTTGCCAACGCTGGTAAGTCAACATTCGCCACCCCCACTCTACCGGTCCCTGTTTAAAGTACTTTAACCACCAAGTAGACAGTATGAGTTGAACAATCCACAGTACGAATATAATAGGTAATAATTGTAAGCGAGAGAGTTCACCATACCAACCTAGCCCATAACCATAAAACACTAAGGCACAAATCAATGATTGCATAAGGTAATTGGTGAGCGCCATTTTACCAACCTGCTGCACAGAAAACTTGAGTAATTTCGCTTTGTCAGACATAAGAAATAAGTTCAACAAAGCGATATAAGCGACCACCATCGGCACGCTCCCCAACACATTAGCCATACTTCCATATCGCGCAAAAGAAGCCAATGACCATTGCTGTGAGTAATTATAAAACAAGCCGAAACCAATGACAGGCATAGCGATGATAAATAGCGTCACACATAAACGAAGATAAAAGTCACGACTATAGGCGCCTTGCAACAGTCTCAATTTAAATAACGCCATGCCTAAACACATCATTGAAAAGGCACGTAGCAATCCAACAAGCACATAACTATCTATTAAGCGATTGGGCTGATGCTCCCCAATAATATGATTAAGGAGCATGCGTTGGATTTGCTGGTAATCCCCCTGGTATAACCCAATAGCCTGTTGTATATCTATTGTTGAAGGTTGATACGCCACATTAATAGCGAGTATTTCATTTTCTCCCATTAAGGGGGTTGATACATCAACGATGCTGCTCAAGACAGCTCCCCCCATGGCAATGCTCGCCATAAAAAATAACCATTTAATACTGAGATCTTTTAACGGATAGATCAAACAACCTAACAGAGCATATAGCGCTAAAATATCACCTTCCCATAAATACACACTGTGTAGTAGCCCAATTACAAATAACCAAAACATTCGAGAATAATGGATAAACAGAGGGCTTTTACTGTCCGTTGAGGTTTTAGTCGCTAACAGCAACGTGCTGGCCCCGAACAGTAAAGAGAATAAACCCATGAATTTTTGATCAGAAAAAAGATGGAAAAAGGAGAATAAGAAATGATTTAGATAATCATCCTGACCAAAAGAGGTCGGGTTCATGTAAGCACTCATCGGCATTGAGAATGCGATCATATTCATGGTTGGCAAACCTAATATTGCAAACCCTCTTAATAAATCAATCGCCTCAATGCGCATGTTACATCCTTGAAATTTGAAACAAAATGAACACTTTACATCAAATTATCAAAAACTAAAGGTACTAAAAAAACCCAAGTAATATTATTACTTGGGTTTTATAGGAGCTATTCAGGTTTTCACAATTAAGGAGAATGCACAACGAAGAGCCTAGCTTATTTCCATTTTTGGGGGCCTAGTTCGAACAATGCCCCTACCCCGTCCGGTTAGAAAGAGAAACTTAAACCAACACGGTAACGCCACTCGGTTTTGCCTGCATCATCCCCAGGAATGTAGATATTTTTATCGGTATCAACAACTTCGAAATATGGGCGTAAATTAGGCTTCCATTTATACATCACTTTTACTGTGTGCTCTCGTGCTGATAACTCACCGTTAGCTAACTCACCACTGTGCTCGGTGATCTGGTCAAAATAGGTGTATGCATAAGAGAGCATAAAGTCATCTGAGTTATAACCTGTCCACACATCGTAACGATTCCGCTGCATCGTCTCATCAACACCGTCATCATTAGTCATCTTGGCATTTGAAAAGTCATAACGGTAACGGGCATGTACAAACAAACCATTATCAAAGTTATAGTTCATTTTTAAATACGGCATCATGATGGTATTACCACTCATGAAATTCATCGTAAAACCGGGGTTTAGCGTGAAGTTTTTATTAACTGCATAGGTGTAATAGTTAGTGATTTCGGTATTTGATACCGCTAAGTTTTCACCAAATGAATCGCCATAAGTACCGTGGTTAATGTTAGTTAACATCTCAATACCGTAACCATTATCAAAGTGGTTACCAATGATTAAACGAGTACGGTGGCGATCTGATGGGTCACGGTATTCGTGGCGTAAATCAATATAACCAGCTTGTACCGTTGATGCCATTGTTAAGCCACATAAACCTGCGATGATTAGTTTCTTGTTCATAGTTTGTCCTTTGACCAATTAGGGTAAATAGCTGATCAATTTTTGCTTGTTAAAATGACTGTTCTCGGCGTTAAAAGCTTTGCAAAGGCATCACCATTCACATCAACTTTTGCCTGATAAAAGCCATTTTTACTACGCAAAATTTTGATCACATACCTAACCTAATCGGTATTATTTTAGTTTTTAGACACACTTTACCCTGAGCGCTATTTTGCGCTCATAGGAATTCCCTATGTAAGAATTGGTGCATAACATCCCGTTATTCACCTATTAATAACAATGAAATTAAAAAACAGATCTTTCTTGCCTAAATTCCATTGCTATAAAAAAGGCCAGTTAAACTGGCCTTTTTGGGTTAGTAAGCTACGTTTAGCAACTGACCAATTGGGTAAGCAGCACGGACCACAACTTCATCTTGGAATTGCTGTGCTGTATGTAGGATTTGTTTGGCTTGTTTCACTTTACTGGTTGGCAGTTTTTTACCTGCTTCGATGTAAGCAATTAGTTCTAAACCTAACTCGGCTACCTGTTTTGTAGATTCAACAACAGGTTTGATCTCCGTTAGTAGGTAGTTAGCTTCAACTAGCTCCAAAGCCGCAGGTGTATTATCTACCCACAGTTGCAACATAGTTTTCATTTCAGCTTTAGCCGCTTCGTTAGACTTGTCGGCAGTCCAGGTTGCTACCAGTGTTTTTAATCGACGTGCTTCATTACTTTCTACTGGTAATGCATCGGCAAAACGGTTTAGTGGTTCAAATTTATGGTAGTTACCTGCCGCTGATTTTTCATGGTGACGGTGGTAGTACTGCGCTTGCTCAACAGCTTGTGCTAATACTTGCAGTGGACGCACATCTTGGCCATTAGTTAAACGTAAGTAGCTCTTATGCTCTTGCCATTGGTGTTG
>Ga0105355_10002537_pt1 | contig 16398 bp, 14 predicted proteins | sample GOMGulsemesocosm_2_FD_83508 | JGI IMG/M metagenome (GOLD analysis project Ga0105355, IMG submission 83508) | Methane-oxidizing microbial communities from mesocosms in the Gulf of Mexico - GOM9C Gulf of Mexico | ecosystem: Environmental > Aquatic > Marine > Cold seeps | place: Gulf of Mexico... | reverse complement strand
GACCGTATCGGAACGTTTAGTTAATTTCATTTAGAGCTCCGCTTATAGAGAATCGTAGTAATCACGAATGTGTTGAGTTTCATGGTAACCTGCTGTCTTTTTCTGTTTATCTTGCTGATTTTGCGTGTCAACCGACGCATTTGCAGAGGTTGATACACCTGCCGCAATCGCACCTGCGGTGACACCTAAACCAATATTTTTTAACAATTGGCGGCGGTTTTCATCCGGCTTATTTTGTTTACTCATCCAGTTTGATCCTCTATCGTTATTATTTTTTGGCGTCGATAAAACGTATTTTTTTCAATGCTTAAAAATTGCAAAGCGAGTTCGGCAACAGCGCTATAAAACACCGCGTGTCTCGCTACCTTTAAATCCTGACAAAAACGTTCAAACCAAGTATCGATATGACAATTAAAAAACTCGGCTTGTACCTTGTGATTATTTTCTGCGACTAGCATCGTCATGACTTCGAGCAATGCCGCAATATGATCTTCCGGTTCTTTCACGTCTTCATCACGTTGAAAGCCCAGCTTTTTCAAATCATGGCGTAAATGCGCTAATGGCATTTCCATTAATGAGCCGGTGAGGAACCAAGAGCCAAACGGCACTATCTCACCGTGGCCAATGCCAATAAACAGATCTTGATATTCATCTTCAACCGCGGTTAATAAGGTCTTTTGTGACGCGAGCTTTAATAACGGCCAAGCCGCTGACATGCCCGTGGTTTGAATGAGTTCATTCGGTGCATCTACATCTAAATTCGCTAACCAATCAATCACGTCAGCATCGGGTGCCTTACGTAATAAATGAGCAAGTAAGCTATAGATATCGATACGTAATTTTGTGTCTTCAGCAACTGGTTGTGTCATGTTTTGTGTTTCCATCATTTCGTTTTACACTCGCAACTGAGTTGTTGGATCATCAGCCATGTCAGAAAAAATATCGCGTACACGACAGTCTTCACACATAGATAAACGGCGAATAGCATCACCCTGAAATTGTGAATGACCCTGTAATTTCTCGGTTAGCATTTTAATCATCGACGCAGGTGCAAATGCCTTACCGCAACTTAAACAACAAGCCGCTTCTTCTTCATGGATCATCACGGCACTTTGGCGATTGTCAGCATCCCAATTCAATCTAGGTTTTAAGCTAATCACGTTTTCTGGACAGGCTTTTTCACATAAGCCACACTGCACGCAATCTTGTTCTTTAAACTGTAAACCGGGACGACCACCCACAGCATGTAATGCGCGAGTTGGACATACCGCCACACAACCCATACATAAGGTGCAATCATCTGTTTCACATTCAACGCTGCCGTAAGGTGCATTGTCAGGTACGTCAGACACTGTTGGTTTAACTGTGCTTTGCGCATGCAATATATCGAGTGCACTAAACAGTTTTTCACGCTTAGTCCCTGATAATTGCTCGGCCAATACAGCGCTATCCATCACCGCGATCTTATTTTCTGCAACAGGCAATAAAGGTTCATGGAAACCGATAAAATCAGCACCTAGATCGAACAAGCAAATACGGCTGGCAGCAAAACCCAATTCAGTTAAAAAGTTTTGCGCTATGGTTAACTCATCATTTAAAACACGATCAATCGTCGCCGGCATGTAAGCGATGTTCGTTGCAAGTAATACCTGATGGGCACCATAAACCAACGCGCTAAACCAAGTATCTACACCGACAGTCGCTAACTCTTCCAGTGCAATCGGGATCACGTTCGACGGTAATGAAGATAATTTTTCTGCTACTATTTTTTCATCTCGATTACCGAAAAATAAAATTGTCGGCTTAACACCACCCGCCATTTGATAACTGTTTAATAAACGGTAGACAAAGTTCTGGGTTTTCTCGGGTTCAGGTAATGCATAAGTAATTGCTTCCGTCGGACACGCGGTTGCGCATGTGCCAACGCCCTGACATAAGAACGGGTTAATCTCAATCGCATGACCATTACTTGATAATGCACCTGCAGGACACGCATCAACACAGCGAGTACAGCCACTCACACCGCGTGATGAATGGGCACAAATATCATTGTCTAAACGGAAATATTTTGGCTTATCAAATGTTCCGAGCATGTCAGGTAAAGTTTCAATCACATCGACAATCGCCGCTTTACCGCTGCCAACAGGATAATAGCCAGGAGCAGGGATCTCGGTGTTGATGATGCTCTCGGCACTCATATCAACCACTAAATCAAAACTGTCACCGCCGATCGTTACTTCCGCTAGGTTGGTATAAGTATTCAGTAAGCTACCAGCTACACGGCAGTTCACTTCGAACGCGCCAAGGTAGCCTTTGATCATAACGTCATGACTAAAAAATACGTTTGTATCCTTGCTCGCCGGCACAGCCTCTGCAGCTGATGTAGCAAGCAATGTCACCGAGTTAAGCGTGGCAAATTGCGGCGCTAATGTAGTGATCGTATCGTATGCACCAATGATCAATAAATTCCCACGGCTCTCATAAGAAACCGTTGGTGGGATCAAGTTAGATAATTCAACCGTACCCGCGATCGCCGTTAAGCGTGCTTGACCGTTGCTATCTGCAAATGTTTCTAGAATACTTTTTAACATTATTCTTCCTGTATACTCGTCACCGTTAATCAGTGTCGATTAAACTGCGAGTTAATTCTCGCGGCTCTTAGGCTTAGCTACTGTGCAATGTTCACCGAGCTATTTTAACCAAGCAATTGCACCGTATTTTTATGTCGCTATTTTCTGTAGCTAATAGAGCAATAACCGAACCAACTTTTAACGGAAAAAAATGACCTATAAAGAGCTAAAGTCAGATAAGGACAGTTGAGGCATTTCCAACTGAGACATTTTGTCGCTACAAATGGTCACACCTGGATCAAATTGTCCCGATTAAAATAAGGGTTATTAGTCCCTTTATGTCTCACCTTGCTGAATAGTCTTGTGATGTGGTTCATCGCAGCCTGGCGATAATGCGAAATCTTCCGTGACAGGCTCAACTGTTTCACCTTCAGCAGCGGGCATTTCTGCTTCTTCTATTCGTTCAACGTTGGGGTCTTCTACTCGCTCTTCTTCCGGTACTCGATCTGTTTCCGATACGAGCTCCGTTTCTTGTTCAGGTTCTTCTAATACCGTCTTAACCCAACCACGCAACTGCTTGACGATACTGTCATCGAGTTTAGGAATATTAGAAAAGTCTTCAGTATGATCATCCATGTTACTGATATAATTAAATTCATCGGAATGAAACAATTTGGCTAGCGCAGCCTTCTTCACTGATTTATCAACCCCCTGCTGCAAGAATGAAGCAACACCAGTGTCAAAGGTGACGCTGTCTGCATCTGCAATTGTTAATGCTTCATCGCTGCTCTGGTCTGCAATACCGTTCTGCTTATCTACAACACTATCTACCGAACTATCTACCGCATCATCGACAACGTCATTCGTCACTTCATCCGGTGTAACAGATTGATTTCGCTCGGCGTTAACCTCATGAATCAGTTCAATAACATGCTCAGGTTCTAGCGGATCGACTGCGACTTCATTTGTATCGGGTAACTCTTTTGAAGCCTTGTCTTTAGCTGTCAGAGAACGGCTAGACCAACGTTGAAAAAAGTTAGTTGCCACTTGAACGTCCTTTTTTATCTTTATAACGTTTCTTTTTAAATTCAATCAGTTCGCCATGCCTACCAATGAATGCTTCCATCCAAGCCTGTACCGGTAACGGCATTTGAATATGCAAAACTTGATAGTCGCCATCCATATAACTGCTTGCCACACTTTGCGCGACAGTGATAAGTAACGGCGATAACTGCTCATTATTTTCTTCACAAACAATAAACAGATGCGGATCTTGTGAACTGAGGTTAAAACGGTAATCGGTGCGTTCATCGCGGTATAAGGTTAATACACGCTCATAGCTGGTCCCGGTGCTGGCATCAGCTTGCGTGTGGTGGTGATCATATAATTCGACATTATCAATAGACCAAGACAAGGTCGTCCAGCGTCCAATTTGTTTCTCTTCAGAACAAAGACGAAATTTGATAGGCCAACTTGATTCGTCTTTTTCTAAGCGCTTATGTTCATCAATTTGTTGCACACATGCTCCTTTATTCTATTTTTATAATTATTTAGAATTTGTTGTCTAACTTTCCCTACTCAGCAAAATTTAGACCAAGTTCAAGATAAATGACAAATAAATGGTTATACCCAAGTTACTTCAAGATACTGGGTATAAGTTGGAATGAACTTTGCTTTACCTCTTGATAGATATATAAACCAGCAGGACTTTCGGATGCCGCAATTACCAAAAATAATTAGAACTAATTCTTCAGTTGAACACACCATGACCGTCGACATCATGGATGAATATGGCGATACCATGACCAAAGAGATCGCGTGTGAACATCCGTTAACGATTTACTTAAACTGGGTAGAGATCGTAACAGTGATGACGCTCGGTGCCCGCCCAGCCGACCTCGTGCTTGGATATTTAAAAAACCAAGGCTTCATTGAAGACATTGCCGCGATTGAATCTGTGATTATTGATTGGGATACAAATTCAGCAGCCGTCATCACCCGTGAAAATACCGATGGTTTAGAAGATAAGTTATCGAAAAAAACCGTTACCTCAGGCTGTGGTCAAGGCACCATGTTTGGCAATGTGATGAAGAAATTAGAAGGTATTACACTGCCACAACCGACATTACGCCAATCAAAACTGTACGGTTTGTTAGAAGCATTAACTCACCACAACGCCACTTATAAAGCCGCGGGGGCAGTACATGGTTGCGCCGTTTGTAGAGACACTGAGATTCTATCGTTTGTTGAAGATGTTGGTCGTCACAACGCAGTTGATACCTTGGCTGGTGAGATGTGGTTAAAAGGCCAAACTGGTGAAGATAAGATCTTTTATACCACAGGTCGCCTAACATCTGAGATGGTGATCAAGGTAGCGCAAATGGGTATTCCAGTATTGTTATCTCGCTCAGGTGCGACGCAAATGGGTTACGACTTAGCGACGAAACTGGGTATTACTATGGTTGCCCGCGCAAAAGGTAATCGTTTTCAAGTATATAACGGTATGGCGAACCTGATTTTAGATGTAAAAGGTCCGGAAGCAGAAGCACTTGCACAGACACAAAAAAAATCACAAAAACAGTCACAAACAACATCGCTAGCACAAGAAAAATCATCAACGCTAACGGGTAAAAGTGCATGAGCGAACACTTCCCTGCTTTTATGAATGTGAAGCAAGTCGCTGAGTATTTAGACCTGAATGAAAAAAAGGTCTACACCCTAGCTAACGATGGTCATTTACCGGCAACGAAGGTAACGGGTAAATGGTTATTTCCCAAAGCAATGTTGGATAAATGGCTATTGGAATCTTGTCATAACGGCGTACTGAATGACCGTTTGTTAATTGCCGGTTCTGATGATCCATTGCTTCAACTAGTCGTGGGGAAGATGGCGCAAAAACTCGGCAGCACTGCTTTGGTGGGTTATACCTCAACGGGTACTCGCCAAGGCCTTGCCATGCTCAGTAAAGGCCATGTGGATATGTGTGCTATCCACTGGGGCCATGCCGAAGAGGCAGGCTTACGTCACCCGGCATTATTGCAGCAATATCCAGGGCATAAAAACTGGGTGCTGATCCACGCCTTTGAACGTCAGCAGGGCTTAGTAGTCAGTAAAGAGTTGGCTGATTCAGTCAATTCACGTTCGTTAAACCCGCAAGAGTTATTGGCTTCACGCTGGCGTTGGGCATTACGTCAAGAAGGCGCAGGTAGTATGCGCGCCTTAGGTGAATGGTTACACAATCATGCTTATACCATCGATATGCTTACTGCTGCTGAAACGTGTCACAGTGAACGAGAATTAGCGTCGTGCATTGCCCGCGGAGAGGCTGATGTGGGCTGCGCGAGTCAAAGTACCGCAGGTGAGTTTGGTTTAGGATTTATTCCACTGAGTACCGAAGCATTTGAATTAGTGATCCCAAAAAATATCTATTTCCGCACCTTGCAGCAACAATTGCTGCAATCGCTGTCAGATATGAAGATCCAAACTAAAGGTGATCAATTAGGTGGTTATAACTTTAGCCGCACCGGCCAGCAAGTTTGGAGTGCCAGCTAACCTTTGCCACTCATCAAAAATAGATGTACAAAAGCCCAGACATCAATACTGACACCTGGGCTTAACACTTCGATTACGCGATAGCGATTGCTTCAATCTCAATTAAAGCATCTTTAGGTAAACGAGCAACTTCAACACAAGATCGCGCTGGGTAAGGAGCTTCATTTTTATTAAAGAAGTCTTGATACATTTCGTTAACTAACACGAAGTCATTAAGATCTTTCACAAATACAGTCATCTTGCAAATGTTAGCGACTTTCAGGCCTGCTGCTTCAACAACGGCTTTAACATTTTCTAAAGACTGACGTGTTTGTAACATCACATCTTCTGGCATATTTCCAGTCTCTGGATCAATAGGTAATTGTCCTGAAGTCATGATAAATGAACCAGTGTTCATGCCCTGAACATAAGGACCAATTGCAGCAGGTGCATGGGGAGTACTAATAGCTGTTGTCATGTTTTTACCTTAATGTGTTATTAATAAATAATATGAATTAAATAGTTGTTGGCTGCGGAGCTTCTTCGCTGCTATTACTGGATTTAGAAGTACGTTTCCAACCGGTAACAATAGAGAACATAGTCACTAAGAATAAAGCCCAAGGGTATGGTGCCATAAAGCTGATAGCAGCAGATGGAACCGCGATATTTGAGTTGATCGCAGCAGTTTCAATTGCTGAATACCAAACCATCACAGCTAAGCACCAAGGCATCATGTAGAAGATTGAACATACGGCAGCCGACATCAGATTACTGCGACGCTCAGCTGAGATACCTTGTTTTTCACCAATCGGGCGAACGATAGTTGGTCCAACAAGTAACTGAGATGGCGCGTTAGCACTAACTAATAGTGAAGAGGCTGCAGTAGCAAAGAAAATAATTAATTCACTCTTAATCTTGCTTTCGCCAAGGTTTTTCATAATGAATCTAAGGATAGAGTCCATTAAACCTGAGTCCATGAAGATCCTGATGATACCGAGTAGTAACAGTACAAACATCACAGCACCGGTTACACCACCGATAGCGGATTCAAAGATACCGCTAGATTCACCACGGGCACCAGGAATGTGGAAAAGATCTGATATTGCAAAACGACCTAAAGCCAGACCTACAATCACCGCCGTTATGATACCGTAGCTTAATGCTTCGATTAAATGACGACCAGCCAATGCAGTACCGACGACCGCTACGATAGAAAGTAGCATGAATAGGTTGCTTGGTTCTAATGAGTCAAGATTAGGGGTATTTGCAGATTGAGCCACTTCACCACTGCCACCAAACATGATTAATACTGCAAGTGTGATTGCACCTGCCAGTATCGCGATTGGCGCACGCTGTTTAACCGTTTGACCTAAATCAGCGCCTTGAGTGGCACAACCAACAATTGTTACGTCTGAAATTGGCGCAACATTATCACCTAATACAGCACCAGACAGTAACGCTAAGGCTACCCATATCGGATCTGCACCTAACATAACGGCTGCAGGGAACAGAATAGGTGCAAGTGCTAAGTTAGCACCATTTGAAGAGCCTGTACCTGAAGCAAAAACCGCAGTAGAGAAAAATACCACGACTAAAAATGCACTACCTTGAATGCCTGTTGATAAGCCCAACCACAAGATGCCATCAACTAAGCCACCAGCCTTCATTAACGCACCGAGTACGGCAGCAAACATCCAAGCGGTGATCACCACAACGCCTGTTTTGTTAGCAATACCATCAAGAATAGATTTACAGTATTCGCCTTTATTTTTTACTAATATCAAACCAACAAGAATGGCTAAAAATCCAGGCGCCCAAGCACCTTTAGGTCCACCCATGCCATAGGCTGTCAGTAATAGCATTAAACTAATCATTAAAAACAGCGGGATTATGCCCCCTATTTTACCGACATAGAACTCAAGTTTTGGTTGTTGTATATGTTCAGACATACTTTAATCCTTTAATTTTAATCCTTTAATTTTAATCCTTTAATAAAGGGAGGTAATAAATACTTCCCTCATAAGCTGAAGGTATAATTACTTACCTTCGACTAACTCTGGATAACCAAATAATGAAGGGGCGCCACCGGTATGAATGAAGACAACGTTATCCGTATCTTTAAAGTGATCACTTTCAAGCATGCCAATCAGACCGCACATGGCTTTACCCGTGTAAGTAGGATCTAACAAAATGCCTTCTTCAAATGCCGTGGTATAGATAGCTTCAGCAACTTTCAGACTCGGAACACCATAGCCAGGCGCCAATACCCAGTCAGCGCACTTCACCATGCCGGGTTTAAGTTTGTTCTCATCAATATCAAGCATTTTTAGCACTTTACGGGTCTTTACTTCGACTCGCTCAGTTTGAGCAACTTGATCACGACGTACACAGAAGCCATACACAGGAATATCAAGATCTAATGCAATCAACCCTGCCATTACTCCTGCATGAGTATTAGCAGAACCGGAGCCTAAAATAATGGCGTCAATAGGGGTATCTGTTGCTTTAGATTGAAGATACATTTCTTCAACACATTCAACATAACCTAAAGAGCCCCAAGGCGTTTTATCTGTAGCCCCTAGCGGAATAACAAAAGGATTGTAACCTTCAGCTTTCAATTCTTCTGCGCGCTCATACATAGCTTTATCAGCACCCGACTCATCTTCACCCACATCATAGGTATGAATTTTGGCTCCCATCAGTCTGTTCAGATAAGGATTACCACTCTCTTGATATTCTTTAGCGTGAGTATCCACACGGTGCTCAAGTTGCACCTCAACATGCCAGCCCATTTTGCGAGCGGCAGCAACGGTTTGACGAACGTGGTTGGATTGAACAGCACCGGTTGTTAATAGTGCGTCGGCATTTAAGTCCAAAGCTCGGCCCACATAATATTCAAGTTGGCGCACTTTATTACCACCAAACGCTAAACCAGTGGCGTCATCACGCTTGATATACAAATTCGGACCATTGAATTTTTTGGTCATATTTGGCATCAGTTCAAGCGGTGTCGGAAGATGAGCAAGTTTTGCTTTGGTAAATTTTGCTGTTAACATATTTTAAGATCCTATTGTAGGGTAGGTATTGTTGTGTAACTTTGTTTTTAAGCTGTTGATTTACAGCGTGATCAATATATTCAAGCCACTGGCTAGTAGCACAAATAAGGTAATATTTTTGAATAAATCAGGATTAATAAATTTCGAAATGTATTCACCGAAAAACAGCCCTGCAAACGTTGCAGGTAGCAGCATGAGTGAAGATTCCCAGGTTTCAGCGGCGACACCAAAAACTGACATTTGCAATATAAGCGCAACGGCATAAGAAACTGTAGACGTGGTAATGACAGCTGCTCTGATAGTGTTTTTATCAAGATCGCATTGTGTCAAATAACCAATAACCGCAGGGCCTGGCATAGCTAAAGCACTCGCCATCGCGCCAGAAAGTGTTCCGACACCGGCACAGTATTTTTTGTTGGTAGGTAAGTAACGTTGTGTGGAAGCATTTCGTGAACGATAGCGTTCAAGCCCATTTTGAGCACTCATTAGCAGAATTAATATGGCAACGGCAATTTTCAGTGTCTCGATATCCGCCATATTAAATAGTGCAACCCCAATTGGGTAACCAATAAGGCAGCCAAGTATTAGCTTCTTGACCAAATCCATAGGGACAATTGATCTTATTTTAAACCAATGCACGACAGACATTGCTAAAGTAATGATTATCACAATTTGCACTGCTGAAGTTGATTTTAAAATAATCAAAAAAGCAGTGACGGCTATAATACCGAAGCCGAAACCTGTCGCGGCTTGAAGCGTCGCAGCACAGAACGTAATAAAAAATAAAACCAAAGTCATAATAAGACACACCGTTGTAAATAATTAACTCAATTATTGATAGCGGTAACTTTAATAACAAATGACATTTTCAAGCATGGGTATAACAAAATGTAATACTGAGTAATTATCCAAAAATCTCGAAATGTTCTCGAAACGCTCATCAGGATACTCAGCAGTAAGGTGTCTCACATCCGTGTTTATTTAAACATTTTGTTATTTAGGAATGCAGTTAGGAAAACTAAGCCAAAGGAGTTGTTTCACCTAAGTATCATGAACTTACAAAGTTGCGACTCCGAAAAATCATCAGTGAAATGTATGCTCATCACAACACTTTTATAGTGCTAATATTGGCAATCGCCCCCCTTAACTGCTTAGCATTTATATTCACCATTTACCTCAATAATGGAGATGCCGAACACACTATTTTTTATATTATTGAGGAATGGATTCACGCGAGTAAGTTGACAATTATTCTTAGAATAGCGATCGCAATCACACCGTGATTTATAATGATGGTGAATAAATTCAGGAGATAAATTGACGACTCTTGCTCAAAGAGTGATTGCTATCACATTATGGGCGCAGTCAGCAACTGAGTTGCTAGCCCAGAAGCCAGCGACACACTCTTTCAAGGTAGCCGTTGTGAATGCTAACTCAGTAAGCGGATGGAAATAGATAGATTGATTGATAAATTGATAGATTTACAGGCTTCATCATGCTTGAATCACGCTGTAGAAGGAAATAATGGAGACATGGCGTAACTCAGATGTGGTTGATATCTACCATAGGGATGTAATGAGGTCAGGATTCATTCATCAGTGTTTTAGCTATGAATAAGTACTGGTTTTAGCGAGTGGTCATTTGCAAATGTTAAAATTTATTTAAGGCTAATTCATTAAATGCATCGATTAACCTTGAATTCTGCTTGGCCTTAAGGGTAATAATCGCATACTCCCAAGTAACTTTAGGCTCGAATGGGATCAATACTATATTTTCATTATCAACATGCACAAACTCATCGAGGATCGCGGTGCCCAGCCCTCTACTGACTAAGTTATAGATATGATGCTGAGTTCTTGCTTCAAGAATAATATTTCGCTTTATCTGGGCTTTATCAAAAGCCAATTCTATTTTTCTTCGAAATGGGCTACCAAAACCCAGTACCACAAAACGTTCATTCGCGAGATCTTGGGCAGTAAGAATACTGTTATTTGCAAGCGGATTATCAACATGCATAACTACTTTAGCAGCATGTGTGCCAATCGTTTCGATTGATAATGCCGGATCATCTAACATTGGATCGGCAATAATCGCCATATCCAGTTTGTTCGACTTAACCATATCTTCTAAGGACGTCCGCCCCCCCGGCTCTAATTCGATACTAACCTTAGGGTGCAGTGCTAAAAATTCAATCACAAGATCAGTAATAAAGTTTTCCATCACATGTAGAAAACCAATTCTAAGTCGCCCCGTATTATTTCGAGAAATAGAGTCCGCAACTTTCATTAAAGCATCTAAACCGATAAATAGATTTTGAACTTCTCGGTAAAAAATATGCGCTTCAGGCGTTGGTATCATTTTATTACGGGTTCGATTAAATAAACTGAAATCTAATCGAGATTCTAAATCATGCAATAAACGACTGGCAGCGGGTTGCGTAACATGAAGGAGTTCTGCAGCACTCGTTACTGAGCCTGTGATCATAAAATATTTAAAAGCTTCAATTTGCCTGACTTTGATACTTTTTGTCATCGAGAGTATATATCTCCAAGCATTAATTATTAAGAAGTTATTCTAAGTGCAACTGTTCTTCAACAACAAGTACAACGCAGTTAGTGCCTATTTAAACCAGATATTATGATGGTCTATTATTATGAAATTGAATTTAGCATAACCGGTAACATCGAGGTGTATAAGTTTTTACAATTTAGAAGTAAAGCATATTTCTTTAGTTTCGAACAATTTTGAGTTGAGTTGAACTGAATTTCAGTAAACGTAAAAAAGCCCAGATATCGACACCGATAGCTGGGCTTAATTACATTACCTTACTGGAGTTTTTTTATCGTGACTTTTTATAATCACGAAGCTAGCTAGTAATAAATTACTTACATTGCCGCGTTAAAGATTGCGCAAATCTCTTCGTGAGTTGCTTGTTTTGGATTGGTAAAACCACACGCATCGTTTAAAGCATTTTTAGCTAATTCAGGGATATCTTCCACTTTCACATTTAAGCTTGTGAGCCCCGTTGGGATACCTACCGCTAACGCTAATTCTTTAATTGCAGCAATTGCCGCTTCAGCACCTTGCTCTGGTGTCATCTCTGCCACATCAACGCCCATTGCTTTGGCAACATCACGTAGACGCTCAGGACAAACTTGGGCGTTATAAGCTTGTACGTATGGCAGTAATACCGCATTACATACGCCATGTGGTAAGTCATAGAAACCACCCAGCTGATGCGCCATCGCATGAACATAACCTAGCGATGCATTGTTAAATGCCATACCAGCCATGAATTGTGCATACGCCATTTGTTCACGGGCTTCGATATTCTCGCCGTGTGCTACCGCAGTACGTAAATGTGCTTGAATGAGTTCCATCGCTTTAATCGCGACAGCATCAGTAATTGGCGTTGCCGCAATTGATACGTAAGCTTCGACAGCATGCGTTAATGCATCCATCCCCGTAGCGGCGGTGAGTGACGCAGGTTTCGCTAACATCAATTCAGGATCATTAACTGACATTAATGGCGTGGTATTTTTATCGACGATTGCCATTTTAATATGCGTGGTTTCATTGGTGATAATACAGAAACGCGTCATTTCTGATGCTGTGCCTGCAGTAGTATTAATCGCAACAAGCGGGATCTGTGCTTTTGCTGATTGATCAACACCTTCATAATCAGCAATATGACCGCCATTAGCAGCAACTAATGCAATACCTTTAGCGCAATCATGTGGTGAACCACCACCTAATGAAATAACAAAGTCACAAGCTTCTGAATTTAATAATTCCAGACCAGCGGCTACATTCGCCGTTGTCGGATTTGGCTGGGTACCATCAAATACTGCCGATGCAACATCACGCGCATCTAATAAGTCTTGCACTTGCTTCACCATGCCGATGCTATTAATCACTTTATCGGTCACGATTAATGCTTTTTTGAAACCATGAGATTTGATTGCGTCAGCCGCTTGAATTAAACAGCCAGCGCCCATTAGATTGTAAGCAGGAATAAAAAATGCAGTGCTCATAATATATCTCCAAAATAAATAAATAATTGTTGCCGCAATACACTTTGCAAATGCATTGTAAGCAATAATCATCTAGCCAGCTCAACCCAACAAGCTAACCACTTTGAGGTAATTATACATGTTTACATTATCCAGAAATGTTTTATTTAGTCGATAGCACTGAAAATTAATCGTTTTATAATGCACATCACAATATGTAAGATCACAACGTAGTCATTACCTCTGTCAGATCACACATAACCCGAAGTAATACGGCAATAGCCAACAAGTATTCGCACAGTAAGCATAGATATTCACAAGCCTTAAGTGAGGGTTAATAACAATCAACCCCTGTGATAATACAAATACTTATATTCCTAATTCTTCAATAAGTTTAAAGTAAGCCCAGATGTAAAAAGCCCAGACATCAATGCAAATTTTCATGCAGAGCTCTGAGCTTAATTACATTATTGGCGTTCTTTTTTATTACAATAAATTAGTTACATCGCGGCATTAAAGATTGCGCAAATCTCTTCATGAGTCGCTTGTTTTGGATTAGTAAAACCACACGCATCGTTTAAGGCATTTTTAGCCAACTCTGGAATATCTTCCACTTGTACGCTTAAGCTTGTTAACCCGGTTGGAATGCCAACATCCAGTGCTAATTCTTTAATTGCAGTGATAGCTGCTTCAGCACCTTGCTCAGCCGTCATCTCTGCAACATCAATACCCATTGCTTTAGCAACATCACGTAAACGTGCAGGACAAACTTGTGCGTTATAAGTTTGCACATGGGGTAGTAATACCGCATTGCATACACCGTGTGGCAGATCATAAAAACCACCCAACTGATGCGCCATTGCATGTACATAACCTAACGATGCATTATTAAATGCCATACCTGCCATGAACTGTGCATAGGCCATTTGTTCACGCGCTTCAATATTATCACCCTGCGCCACTGCTCTGCGTAAATGCGCCTGGATCAGCTCCATCGCCTTAATTGCTACGGCATCGGTAATCGGCGTTGCAGCTGTTGATACATAAGCTTCGACAGCATGGGTTAATGCATCCATACCGGTTGCAGCGGTTAATGATGCGGGTTTTGCTAACATCAATTCTGGATCATTGACTGACATTAATGGCGTAGTGTTTTTATCGACAATCGCCATTTTAATGTGCGTTGCTTCATTGGTAATGATGCAGAAACGCGTCATTTCTGATGCTGTACCTGCTGTAGTATTAATTGCAACGAGTGGTAACTGGGCCTTTTTAGATTGATCAACACCTTCGTAATCAGTGATATGACCACCATTGGCAGCAACAAGAGCAACACCTTTGGCACAATCATGTGGAGAACCGCCACCTAATGAAATCACAAAATCACAATTTTCTGAATTTAATAATTCCAGACCAGCTGCCACATTGGCCGTCGTTGGATTTGGTTGAGTACCGTCAAATACTGCTGATTCAACATCGCGAGCAGCTAATAAGTCTTGTACCTGTTTCACCATACCTATGCCATTAATCACCTTATCTGTCACGATTAATGCTTTTTTGAAACCATGAGATTTGATTGCGTCCGCAGCTTGAATTAAACAGCCAGCGCCCATTAGGTTGTAAGCAGGAATAAAGAATGCAGTGCTCATAATATATCTCCAAAATAAATTAATTATTACCGCTGTACACTTTTAGAAGTAACTGTTGGTAATAATTAGCTCAATGTTATTAATGGCAGTACAGCACACACCTACCAGCTAACAACTTAGAGGTAGTATAGGTTTTATCCTTACAAAACAAATGGAGTTATAAAATGAACACTGCTTACCTACTCACTTTGGAATAGGCGTCACATAATTAGGTAATTTAGATGTCAATTACAGTGTGCGCAGTGGGTGCTTATTATGATCCCAAGGCGATACAAATAAACCATCAACAAAATCAACCGGCACATCTTCAGTTTGTTTGTATAACCAACTAGGCTGATTGTCTTTATCGACCAGCAAAGCTCTTACACCTTCAATCAGATCAGCGTTTAAACAAACATTCACCGCTAAATCTAACTCCAACTGAAAACAGGCTGCTAAATCTAGCTCAGTATACTGGTTTACCTGTCGGTATAAGATATGCGCCGATATAGGGCTACCTAGCAACAGCTTTTTAACGCTAGTTTGTAACCAAGGATCACAACTATCATGCGTTTTGATGCAGGCCATCACTTCAGTGAGACTTGTATAAGTACTCAGCTGAGTAAACAGAGGTTGATGATTAACTAAATTACTGCAAGCAAAGTCAGCATCCGCATACTGCGTTGTTAATAACTGATCAACTTGGTGGTGATGTAATTTAGTATCACTTAGCCAATCAAGCGTGGTTAATGCCTTCACCACATCAGGGTATTTTGTTGCAGGAATTAAATACTCGCTTAATCCAAGATATTTAGCATCTTTGGCATTAATACTGGCACCCGTTAAGCCTAGAAATAAACCCACCCCCGGCTGCGGTAAACGATTTAAGAACCAAGTAGCACCGACATCGGGGAATAAACCTATGGTGATTTCCGGCATGGCAATACGTGCCGTTTCTGTCACAACACGATGGCTTGCGCCCATGAACAGCCCTAAGCCGCCGCCCATGATAATGCCGTCACCCCAAACAATCAGTGGTTTACCAAAGTTATGCAATAAATAGTCAACTTGATATTCCGCAATAAAATACTCACTAACGACCTGTTGTTTCGCCTCATTACCATTAGTATTCACTAACGCTTGCTGTAATGATTTTACATCACCACCCGCGCAAAATGCTCTCTCGCCAGTACTGGTCAGCAACACACTGACAACCCGGTTATCGCGTTGCCAAGCAAGTAACTGCTGCTGTAACAATGGAAACATATCGGCACTTAACGCATGTAACAGACGTGCCTTATTAAGGGTGATAATACCAATGACATGACCATCATCCGTGGCTAACTCATCAAATAATACGCTTGCTTCCATGTGAACTCCGAGTGCATAAAAAACCAGTGTAGCGACATCATCCGGTAGAAGCTATTGCGAGATATCCAAAATACTCACGTTGTGGCATAATAGCGCCACAAAATTAAGAGGATTAATTCAATGTCTATCGAAACAACGTTATTACAACGCAGTGGTTCTAAATGTGAAATGTGCACATCAGAATCTAACTTAACAGCTTATGAGCTACCTGAATCACCAGAAAAAAGTT
>Ga0105355_10002524_pt1 | contig 16426 bp, 14 predicted proteins | sample GOMGulsemesocosm_2_FD_83508 | JGI IMG/M metagenome (GOLD analysis project Ga0105355, IMG submission 83508) | Methane-oxidizing microbial communities from mesocosms in the Gulf of Mexico - GOM9C Gulf of Mexico | ecosystem: Environmental > Aquatic > Marine > Cold seeps | place: Gulf of Mexico... | reverse complement strand
CGACAAAATTATTATCACCCATATTATCTTTTCTAAAATGTGAAACGCCTCAAGCTTGGATTGAAGAAGCAATTAAACCAGAAAACTTATCTATTTTACTCATTGATCACCTAGTGTGCGAGCAGTTGACCGAGGTGTGCAGTTAGCTATACTAGTCTAAAATACTGACTTGGTTATAAAAATGACTGTAAAAAAGATAAAAATTAAAAAGAAAGTTAAGAAGTTAACTGAAAAAGACCTTGTTGGTAAGCGAAGAGCTGTTACATATCAAAGATTCAGTAGTGTTGCTCAAAAAGGTAATAGTTCATTAGATCGACAAACCGAGGTTGTTAAGGCTTGGCTTAAGCGTGATGAAAATAAAGATATAATAGTTGTCGATTCTTTCGTTGATGAAGCAATGTCTGGCTGGACAGGAAAAAATAAAAAAGAAGGATCTCTACGTAAGCTATTAGATGCAATTAAAGAAGGGTTTATTCCTTCTGGAACTTTAATTCTTGTAGAGCATTTTTCAAGATTGACTCGTCAAAATCATAATGAAGCCGAAGATCTTTTAAAAGAAATATGGGCTGCTGGAATTACCATTGTAATAGTAGAGGCAAACAGGGTTTATCCTCCTGAATCAGTGAATGATTTAGAGAAAAAATTCAGTTTGACTCTAGAGGTAGAAAAAGCATTTAAGGAGTCTGATTGGAGATCAAAAAAAGTAAAAGCAAGTTATGAAAAAAGAGAAAAAGAAGCTAGAGAAGATAATAAAACACCGAAAATGCGTAGGGCTTTTTGGTTAAGAAAAGATGGGAAATTGAATAAACATCATGTTGTTATCAAAGATATTTTTAATTGGTACGAAGAAGGCTTAGGACAACAGAGAATTATTGTTAAATTAAGAGAGAAATACCCAAAAGTTGATGCAGTTACTAAAATGAATCCCTCGACAGTTATGAGATGGTTACAAAGCGAGGTTGTTTTAGGTAAGTGGAGAAAAATAAAAGTTTATGATGCAGCCGTTGATGAAGAGTTGTTTTATTCGGTTAAAGGTAAGCATAAAGATAGATTATATAAAAATGTTAAACCTGATAGAAATTGGCCATTAAGTGGGCTGATGCAGTGTGGGGTTTGTGGTAAAGGTATGTCAATTCAGAAATCAAAAAACACCTTGCCCGTAGTACGCTGTAGCAGTAAACAACGAGATAAATCATGCAATCGTAAAACAACCTTTCCTTACTTTATTGTCCATCAATACATGTTTTCTACTATTCAAAAAATTGCTTTACGCCAGTATTCAAAAAATAGCGTAAATAAAGAAGTACAGTTAGATTTGGTGAAAACAGAGCATGAGTTAACTAAATTATACAACCAATTAGCTGAAGACAAACGTACTCGTCAAGAATTAAAAGATAAGGGTAAGTCAACTCGAATGGTTACTATCCTGATGTCTGAAACAGACGAAGAAATTGAAGTTTTAGAAAATAAACTTAAATCTCTTAAAGAGGCGATGACTGAATATGATAATTATATGATCAGTGAATCAGCAAAAGACTTAGTTTTAACACCAAGAAACTTCAATCTGGAAATGCACAAACTAAAGTTTCGTATAGTTGTTGGTGAAGACAGGTTAACAACTACTGGTCTGAGTGAGTCAACACCTACAATGATTTACAGGGGATATAGTCGTAAAACTCTAAGTTATAAGTATTCACTTGCTGGAATGGAGTTTGAATTTCCAACTAAATTTATAAAAGAGTCTGCTTTAATGCTAGAAAATATTGCTAATGAAAATGGTGAATTACCTAAAAGCTATAGTGAAGTTTTTAGGAAAAATAATTTGGCAGTCTCCGATCTTGACTCTCTTTCAGTAGAAGATAAGTTGATTCGTCAGAAAGAAACTGTTGCTAAATTGATGTCTTTATTGGCAGAGAAAAATAATAACTAACGGAGTATTATTTTTTGTTTTTTCTTTGCTTTAATCTCTCTCTGTCTTTGACAAAATTTCAATTTTGTGGGAGTTAAGAGGGGCGTAGCCTTTCTTGCAAGATTAGGGATGTAACGCAGTGAAATGCATCTTTATGAAATAAAGACCCTATCTTGAAAATATCCCTTTTTGTGTTGCTGTTACATATTAATTTCTCGTTTTTAGATTTTTGTGTTAATCATTAAATATATAATTATATAAAATATGATGATTAAAAATTGGACAGTTAAAGTAAATCAAATTCGTAATAGTGGCTACAAGAAAAAATACAAGAAGGTTATAAATAAAGATGGCTCTGTAAAATACAAAGCTACAAATGGTAATGGCAGAAAGGTAATTAATGGCTTCATTAATCACGTTAATTATTTAAAAGACAAAAACAGACCAGCACATAAAGATACTAAGATCACTGTGTTGTTAAATAATGCCCAAAATATTCTAAATGCTATTGAGGAAAGAAAGTCATTTCGCCAGTCCAAAGGGCTGATGGGCGGTGGTGTACGAAATTTTGCAAGTTCAATCGTTTGCGTAATACCGAATAATATCAATCAGCCAAAAAATATAAGTGAATGGTCAAAAATCAGTTCAAGAGTGATTTTTGATATAGCTAAGACAACAAATCTCCCCTTTGAACTTATTAAAAAACATACACATGTAGTTTTACATGATGAATCTGCATCACCTGATAAACATTCCCATATACATGTTCTTGTAAGCAATGTGATCAATAACGAAGTTGTTAAAGTTATTTCTCAACGCAAAACAGTTCATGCAGTAAAAATGGGCTTTAACAAATCAGTAAAAATTGTTTTAAATGAAGATCATAAAAACTATGTCCCTAAAAGTACGAAAGTTTTTGATAAACCTCTTTGGTTAGCTAGACAAGAAAAAAACCTTCAACTTGAAAATGATGCTAAAAATATTGAAGCAGAAATAAAGCAAAAGAAACTCAAACTATCAAAAATTAATAAAGCGATAGCTTTGTTAGCTAAAAAGCTACTTACAGTAAGAAATGAAATATCAGAATGGGCAGATGACTTCTTGAATCATTATTTTGTAAAGGCAGAAATAAAAGCTAATTCGGTAGCGATCTTAATTGATGATCTTGAACCAGTAGCAAAAAAAGAAGTTAGTGAATTTGAGAAAACAATAAAGAAGATTGAAGCTAAGAATATTTCAGCACCTGAAAAAGCAAAAATTTCACCTAAACGTAAAAGAAGACGGAGAAAAATAAAAACACATAAATAAACCAATAGGTAGTGAACTTTTTTTAGTAACGTTTATTTTTACTTATACTTTTCATCGTTATTGCACCTTCAATGTTATAATTAAAGTACCTAAATAATTAAATATTATGAAAAAAACAATAGAAGATGCTGAGTATATAGAAAAAGAATTTAGATCAAGAATAAGTACCACAACAGGCTTAAAAATAACAAAAGCCAATTATTGGTTTATAGATATAGTTCAAATGTTGCTTAACTGTTACCCCATTCTACGTAAGTTTTATCACGAGAATATGGGCATAGAAGAACTTCAATTACTTATCGTTCAATTAACTGAATATTTAGAAATGCACTATTCTGAAGATGATGATTTAATTTTTGTAGATTTAACAGAGATGAAAACACTGATGTCATTCAAAGAAATGATGCTGTGGATTATTTTAGGATTATTAAACGGTAAATCTCACATCCATTTTAAATTTAATGAGAAATTGTTCGATGATATTAAAGTAAGTAATACTGATATTATTGATTATCTCTGCGATAACTCATATTTTCTAGAAAATTCAGCTAAAAAAGAATATAACTTTACTCTATCAGTAGCGGCAATTCTAAGTTGTGATTATTATAATCAAGACCCAATTATCAGTTCACTAAAGGTAATTCAGCAGTATTATAAGAAAGACTTATATTTAAAAGAATATATTTTTTACAGAAAAACTGGTCAGAATATTAATTCTAAGCCTAAATTTAAGATTCAGTCTAGTAGTATAAAAATCAATCTCTAATAGTCTCTTATCTTTTCAAACAGAAGGGTCTTAAAAGCTTGAGTAACATGAGAAGCTTAAGTCGAAGATAATAGCTTGGTGTATTCATGAACCTTTTAAAACATAGGTGTAATATAAAAGATATTAGTTAAAATTATTATTTTAAATTGCTCTATTCTGACGTAACGATTTAAGTTAATTTAAAAATAAATAATCACGAGTCTTGCGAACTTCTTTTTATTTGTTATTAATAAAAGGGAAGTTTTTCTTAGGTGTAAACCTAAATTTAGAAAATCAGCTTCATACTATATAATACTTTACCCTTGTAAATCAGTCTGTGTTCATTGTTTAATAAGGAATGTATCAATATTTTAGGTTGGGCTTAGGTTACATTTGTAGTACTTTAGGTTGGGCTTAGGTGACATTTTAAGGAGGTTTAATATTACCAAAAGTAAATCAGAGGCTACAAAGGGAAAAAATAAAATCGGGTATATTGTAAGTAATACTGTGCCAATCCAAAATATTCTGAATAGAACCCCATTGTTTGTTCCTTTGGATCGGCAGAGTGTAAATAAGGCTAGTTCAGAAGAAAGCCCTATTTTGTATCAAGATAAACATTACAAAATATCAACTTACGGTAGCCGTTTATCACACAATTTTGATTACCCATTATTGGCATTAATAATCAAAACTTGGATCAATGAACAGTTTAGAATAGGTACACCCCCTAAAACCATCACGATATACTTAACTGAAATAGATGAACTATTCGGTTTTGATTCTAAACAACGGAAGAAAGAAAATTATAAATCTATTGATGCCAGTCTAAAACGATTAACAAGTTGTTCGGTGGCTATAGAAACCAAAAATTTAAAAATGACAGAGTACAGTCCTTTATTAGCAAGTGCTAAATTTTTTTATGGTAGTAAGCCCAAGAAAATTGAAATTACCCTAGGCTGTGTACTTGAAAATTTGTATCCTACTCTGACAAGGGCATCTGCAGTTGATGTGAGTTATATCAACGTTGACGATATTATAGCTGTACCTTCTGAAGGTGCAAAAGCTTTAATGAAGTTTTTCATGACTCAAAGAACAGACTACATTGATTTTACCCTAGAAAGACTTCTTATAGTTCTAAATCACTCGATAATAAAAGATCCTAAAATCCAAAAAGACGGCAGAACTAAAATTAAAAAAGCTTTGGATGAACTCGTAAAATTTGAATATTTAAGTGTTTATAAGCCAATTAAAGTTCGAGGGTGGCATGAGATTAGAATTATTAAAGCGTCATTAGTTGATGATAAAGAGGATGGAGAAGCAATGTTAGAACTATTACCTAGTAATTTTGATAAATTCAAATTTAAGAAGAAGGCTAAATTTAAAGCTCCTAGACCTACGGTAACTACTAAGAAAAAGTGAGGTTCATTTGCACTTAGGATCTAAATAAAGGTAACTCTTAGTAAATCGTGGCACCTTTCTAATTACTATTGTAATCCAGATGTCTTAATTTTACGCCTGACATTATTTATATTTAAGGCGTATTCACCTAGTTTTTATAAAAACTAAGTTAATGAAATATTAAAGCATTTATATAAATCACTTATCAAAACTTGACATTTTCACGAAATAATTACAATTAACCTATTGAAATTAAAGTATTTTTTGTGTTGTTGTTGTTGATGTTGTTTTGTAGGTGTGATAGCATATACTCAAATTGAGAAATAATATTTTCGACATTAACCATGCGAACTAATACTTCGTAACTATTTCCTTTAATTTCGTTTGAACCGAAGATTGGATACCAAAATAATGAAAAAATTCTTAATGAATTTAAAACTAACGAAGGGGGTACGCAAAATTAAATTTTGTGCCATTTAGCCACCTTCACCTAAAAAATGGAGAGTCAAATGGCTATGTATATTGTTAAAAAATCAACAAGAAAAATCAAAGTCCCGCAAGATATTCAGGACGCAATTAAAACGTTATTGCCTGATTTTGATCAATTTAAAGAACAATTGAGAGAAGATTACGCTGGAGATATATCTTTAATATTTAAAGATATCGATGCACGAATTCTCTTATACAGTAAAATTTTTACATCTGAAAATTTAGCTTTCTATCAAGTAAAAGAGTTAGCAAAATTGGCTCAAAGAAAGATTAAAGCTTCGAGAAATTATAATGATCTTTTAGATCGATATGAGTGTGAACACAAAGAACAGGCTGAGATATTAAACGAATTTATAAATACTCACTTTATCGTTTTACAAACAATTACTAATAGAAATTATACTCAGCTCCACGCCTCAAAAACTAGTGTGGTGAGATAATGATTATTGTGAATCCCGAAAGCACTAAAAACATTATCGAAACTCAACCCACTCAGTTAGTTCATATTGAATCTGAAATAAAACAAATATCCGTAATGCTACGTAAAGGTTGGCTTTTTATCGGTATAAAGCTTCTAACGGTTGAAAAAAATAAACTGTACGAACAACACAATATTAAAACTTTTACTTCATGGTTAAAGGCATTAAGTAAATCACTTGAATTAAAACCTTCAACTCTCTGGAAGTACCTTAAAATCGTCAGAATGATTGATGATATTAATTTACCTTTTTCTGAAGTGAATTTAAAAAACGTTACTGGTTTGGAAGTGATTTCACGAATTCATGAGTTTAAAGGTAATGTTACAGAAACACTTGATTTAATAAATCAACTAGATGAGAAAAACATTACTGTTACTGAGCTAAGGCATGTAGTTATTAATTTAAAAAATACAGAATTAGAATCAGATAATGACACTAAACAAGTTGGTTTATTAAAGCGTTGTTGGCGAAGTATTAAATGTTTTCTAAAATGTATGCCACCAACACCAGTATTAAGAGTGTTACCAGTTCTATTTGTTGTTTTTTATATCACAGATATGTCGTAAACAATAAAGTTCTCAAAAGATAAATACTCCGATAATCCAGAAGAAATAATGAACGAAATTTACATTAAGTTAGAATTTTTTATGCTACAGATGAATTCATGACAGTCGATCTATAGCAGAGTTAAAAGAAACTATTGACCAATTAAGAAACCCACATTCTTTTTAAATATAAATAAATTTCTATATTCTTACATTCTGCTTTATTCCACACACAATCACTCCGTTAAACGGAGTAAAATCACTCCGTTTTTCGATATAAGATCCAATTGAAGCTATGCAATTAGGCAATCTTGATTTTATCTGACAATTTTTAATAAATTTGCATATACTGGACATCTTTGTACTATTTCGACACTTTCAAACCATATAAAGGAAACATACTTTTGACTGATCAAGTGCTAACAGTTAAAGAAGTAGCTGAATATTTAAAAGTAAATGAAAGAACAGTCTACCGTATGGCAAGTGACAAGAAGCTTCCGTCTTTCAAAGTTGGAGGAAGTTGGCGATTTAAGTTAAATGACATAGAAAGCTGGATTGAACGACAAAAAAAATTAAATGAATAATTATCAACCAATGTCATTTTAAATATTAATTTACTGTCTTAGTAAGCTTATGAATTATTCAAATATTAAGACATACTTTTTGAAGAGTAATACATGTTAAACAAAAACAAATTAGAAAACCTTACCAGTGAAGTGTGGAAAGGAGCTATTAAGCTTAGAGGAAAATTTAAAGCTAAAGATTACCCTGCAGTCATTCTTCCAATGATAATGATCCGCAGAATCGAATGTGTATTGGAAGACAATAGAAACCAATTCAAGTTAGATATTATTACTAAAGATGAAAGTTTCTCAGATGAAAATATTGAAATACTTCATAAAAAAGATAAAGAAAAAGCTAATTTAAAGCGTGCTGAATTAAGCAAAAAAATAAAACAACATGAAAAGCTTAAACTCGATTTTTATAATAAAACTGATTGGACACTGAAAAGTATTTTAGGAGAAAGTAATACTGCCATAGAAACCAACTTCAGAGATTTTTTAAATGGTTTTAGTGATAACGTAGAAGAAATTGTAGATAAATTTGAGTATCGCCAAACCGTAACCAAAATGGTTAAAGAAAAGCGACTTAGTAGCATAATACAATTGGTTGCAGAAGAAGATTTTAGTCCTAAAAGGCTTTCTAATATCGAAATGGGTTATGTTTATGAAAACCTATTGCAAAAATTTTCACAGGATGATGCCAAAGATACAGGAGAGCACTTTACTCCAAGAGAAATTATAAGAGTCATGGTTGATCTTATGGAGATTGATTTTGATCCTGAAACGTCAACTGAGGCTATTTCTTTATATGATCCTGCATGTGGAACTGGCGGTATGTTATCGGTAGCTAAAGAGCACTTGATTGATAAAGCGAAAACAACAGAAGGTGTTGAAAATACAGGCGAATTGGTTTTACTTAACGGGCAAGAGTTGTTATCGCAAAACTATGCGTTATGTAAAGCCGATATGCTAATAAAAGGAGAAATTCGCAGTAATATTACTCATGGCAACTCATTAATCCCTGACATTGAAAGTATCGAAGATGATGGCGATCAACATTATCGTCAAGAGTTTGATTATATGATCTCTAATCCACCTTTTGGCGTGGATTGGTCTCCTTATAAAGCTCATGTGGAAAAACTAAAAAACTCTCGTTATTCCGCTGGTATATCACCAAGTAATGATGGTGCCTTGCTGTTTCTACTTACTATGATAGAGAAGATGAAATCAGTAGAGAAAGGTTCTTCTAAAATAGCCGTTCTTTTTAACGGCTCTTCTTTGAGTAACGGCGATGCAACTTCAAGTGAGAGTGAAATAAGACGCTACATCTTAGAAAACGATATGCTTGATAGCATTGTGATGATACCAAATCAAATGTTTTACAACACAGGTATCTACACTTATGTTTGGTTGCTTAACAATAATAAGCCTAAGCATAAAAAAGAGCATGTTCTTATTATTAATGCTAGGGAACAATGTGAAAAAGAACCAAAATCTTTTGGTAATAAGCGTAATAGGTTGACCGATACGCATAGGACTTGGATTCACGATCAGTTTGAAGCTTGGGAAGATAATGGGTCTTGTAAAAAATTCCATTACTCTGATTTTGCCTTTCATAAAATAAAAGTTACTTTTTGGCAAGAAGACGAGAATGGAAAACAAATGTGGGTAGAAGAGAAATTTACTACACAACTCAACAATAGCAATGTGAAAAAAGCATTTGACCTATATGGTGATTTTACCTTACAAGTCTCAGTTAATGATGTGGTGATTAGTTTAACTTATGATGGGGAAATTGCTTTTGAAACTTTAGTTGCAAATGCTATTAAATCAAAAGTTATTGAACTAAAAAATGAAAAATTGAACGATATAAAGAAATGGCTTAAATCTCAAAAGAAATCAGCAACCTATAAGCATAGGGATTACATTGTCGATAATGAATATATTCCTTTTGACAGAAATACCTTAGATAAAGAGTCTTATATCAACGAATTTCTAGCAAGGGAAATTGATTTCCAAATAATTGAATGGCAAGAATTCGACCAATTGGGTTATGAAATCTTACCTAATAAGTATTTCTACAAATATCAGGAGCCTGAGAACAGTGAAATGCTGATTGGCCAGTTTTGGCAGTTGGAAGAAGAAGCTACTGAACTGTTGAAAGAAATTCGTGAGTTATAAAATGGAAAGTTATAGTTATAAACCTAGCGGAATTGAATGGTTGGGAGAAATACCTGAACATTGGAAACGAACACGACTTGTGTCATTAGGAAAATTTACTAAAGGTAGCGGAATTTCTAAATCTGAAATACAAGAAGAAGGAATTTCTGCAATTTTGTATGGCGATATTTATACTAAATACGATATAAAAACGGGTTTATTAATAAACAAAATATCTACTACAACAGCATTGAAATCGACTGAAATATTTAAAGGTGATTTGTTATTAACAGGGTCAGGTGAAACAAAAGAAGATATTGGAAAATGTGTAGTTTATGATTCGGATGAGAAAGCCTATGCTGGTGGTGATGTAATCATATTTAGACCAGATAGAGCTGATAGCCTATTTCTAAGTTTTGTCTTAAATAGTGAATTGGCAGTATATCAAAAGATAATTTACTCTAAAGGAGACATCGTAGTTCATATCTATGGATCAAAACTCAGAAATATTTACTTTCCTCTTCCTCCACTTCAAGAGCAAAAGTACATAGCTGAATATTTGGATCAAGCTACTTCTAAATTGGATCGTACTATTGAGCTTAAGAAAGCACAGTTGGTTAAAATAGAAGCGAATTATTTTTCTAAACTCCAGGAAGTCACGACAAAAGGTTTAAATACTTCAATTAAGCGTCAGTTGGTGGATTCTATATGGATTAAAGAAGTCCCTGAGCATTGGAAGGTCAAGCGGGTTAAAAGGGTGTGCAATATATTTAGAGGGAAGTTTACTCATAGGCCAAGAAATGATCCAAGGTATTATGGTGGTGAATATCCGTTTATCCAAACAGGTAATGTTTCTAACTCAAAAAAATATATTGAATCATATTCACAAACATTAAATGAATTAGGCCTTTCTGTAAGTCAAATGTTTCCATCAGGAACATTGTGTATGACTATTGCGGCTAACATAGGAGATCTGTCAATATTAAAGTTTGACGCTTGTTTTCCTGATAGTATTGTCGGATTTAGTCCAAATTCAGGTATCAACTTGGATTTTTTATATTATCAATTTGAAGCAATAAAACAGGACTTTTATAGTACGGCGATCATCACAACTCAAATGAATCTGAATATTGTAAGGATAGGAAATGTATTTTGTTATATGCCTCCATTGGAAGAGCAAGAAGAAATAGTTAAGTATATTGCTAATTATTCAGAAAAAATTGAAAAACAAAAATTAAACATACATTCACAAATTGAAGTATTAAAAGCATATCGAAAAAGCCTAATACATGAATGTGTTACAGGAAACAAACAAGTTTGTGATGCTTATATAGAAGAATAGACACTGCCATGGAGTGATAAAGTGCCAAGTAATAAAGAAACCTTATTTCAAGATCATTTATGTGAGTTTTTAATAAACGTACATGATTATAAAAACCTTGATGATGTAATAAATAAACCAAATAAAACTTCTCATTTTATTGAAGAAGATATAGTCGCATTTGTGAAAGTTACTCAAGAGGGGAAGTATGAGGAACTGAAGGAAAACTTTGGTTTAGATGCTGACAGAGAAATAATTAAGGCACTTGAAAAAGAGGTTTTATCTAAACCTTTGTGGTTGCTTATTAGAACAGGGATCAACGTTAAAGGAACTGTAATACAACTGTATGGCCAAAAGCCTCGTTCAAATAAAAGCGAAGAAGGTTTGGCTAATTACGAAAAAAACAACCTTATTTTTAAAAAAGAATATTATTATAATCCGAAGTCTAAAGAGCGAATAGATGTTGTTATTTGGCTAAATGGTTTACCTATCATCGTTATGGAGCTTAAACATGAAGATGAAGGTCAAGATGTTGATGACGCTATTAGTGAAAGTTTCTTACCTAGAAACTTAAGTAACCCTATATATCAAAGTCCTTTTTTATACATTGCACTAAGTAATACAGAAGCAAAAATAGCGACTAATCCAAGTTCAGATAAAAACTTTAGATGGTTTAATGCGAGTCTAAATAATAAAGCTGAAACTGAAGGTGAATATCCTGTAGAGCATGTTTATCGACATGCTTTATCTCCTGAAAATATTGCTCACTACCTTGAACATTATTTAGTATTTGTACCAGCTAAAGAGCTAGAAGTGGATGGTGAATGGCAAGCAAAGCCATCTTTTACTATATTCCCTCGCTATCATCAATTTAGAGCAAGTAAGAAGCTTGCTGAAGATGTTAAAACCTTTTGTGATGACAATATGTCATTAGGAAAAAAATATCTCATTAATCACTCAGCAGGCGCAGGTAAGACACTAACCATTGCGTGGATGGCTGATAGATTAGATAGTTTGTATACAGCAGATGATAAAAAAGTATTTGATAATATTATTATATTAACGGACAGAAAGGCTTTAGATAAGAATGTCAAAGATGACTTAGAGCTATTTAGTCACTTAGGCACAAAAATAAATTTCACTAATAGATCTACAGATCTTGCCAATTTTTTAGAAAATGATAGAGATATTATCGTTACTACCATCCATAAATTCAGTCATATTCAGCAAAAGCTACAAAATGATGAAAAGCTAAAAAATCGTAATGTAGCATTCTTGATCGATGAAGCTCATCGTTCTCAAGATGGTAAACTTGCATTGAGTATGCGTAAGTTTTTTAATGAAGAAGAATTGGAAGAGGGTGATGAAGATAAGGTTCGTGATGAGCTTGATAAGCTAAATATAAGTAATCAAGTATTTGTAGCATTTACCGCAACGACTACACCTAAAACAGTTTCTTTCTTTGGTGAACCCTTCGATATCTACAGTGAAGAAGAAGCTATTGAAGAAGGGTATATTTTAGATGTTGCACATAATATTATTTCATATGAAACGCTTTATAACTTAGAGTTGACAGAAGCAATACCTGAAAAAGACTTTCCTGTTGGTGTGGTTAAAAAACTATTACAAAATATTGCTTTTGAAGATGAAGATATTATTCAATATAAATCGGAAGTTATCGTTAATTTGTTTGAGGAAAAGGTATTACCATCCGCTCAGGGGAAAGGTAAAGCTATGGTTGTAACATCCTCTAGGATAGCGGGAAAAATATATTTCGAAACAATCAAAACAATATTAGAAGAAAAAGAGCTACCGTGGAAAGTGTTATATGCTTTTAGTGATTTTACTGACCCAAAAACTAAAAAATTAATAGAAGAAGATAAATTAAATAACCTTGAAGGTCAGCTAATAGAAGATGCATTTGACACTGAAGAATACCGTATTTTAGTTGTAGCAAATAAATTTCAGACAGGGTTTGATCAACCGTTATTAACTTCTATGTTTCTTGATAAGTCAGTTAATGATGTTAATGCTATTCAAACTGTTTCAAGGCTTAATAGAAAGCACAATGATAAAGAACAAGAAGATATTCTAGTTGTTGATTTTACGAACAATGCTCAAAATATCTTTGACGCATTCAATAAACATCGAAAAGGTTCTCCTTTCAAAGAAAAACAACCTGATAAAGCTGTTTTAGTTAATCTGTTTAATGAAATTATAAGTGCTACTGTATTTACGGATAGCGAAATAAAAAAATATGTAAAAACCTATATAGAAGCTGAGGATGCTGCATATTTGAGAGAATCTGAAGAAGACACAGTTCTAAGCGGATTAACTCAAGAATATAGAGTCATTTTTAATAAGAAGTTATCTACTCTTGATGCTCAAAAGAAGTATGTAGCAATGCTAAGACGATATACCAACTTATATTATTTTATTGCTCAGTTTTTTGAATTAAACGAAAAGCTAGATGAATTTATCACTTTTGCTGAAGTGATGAGTGAGTTACTTATCAGAAAGGGCAAAACCTCTGAAATAAAGGAATTCTTAAGCAAGGTTAAGTTGACTAAAGGGGCTGTCAAAGACCTAGGAATAAAGAGTAATAAAATAGTTAAGAAAATAAAGAGGACTGGATTTAAATCTGGAACTGGAGGCCAAGAAATACCAAGAAGTACAGTAGCCTCCGCGATAGAGGATATCAAAAATAAATTTTCAATTAGTGATAATGAAGCCATTCTAATAAAAGAGATCTGTGAGGATGTTTCGAAAACCACAGCAGTAAAAAGTAGAGTTATCGCGAATAAGAATAACCAAATTTATTTAAAAAACTCAGCAGAACCTAAAATTCAATTAGAAGTTAAGAGTGTGTACTTGGATCGTGGTATGCCCGATATATTAGAAAACCCAATTTATAGTGGTCAGGGCGGCATTATTACCTTAATGGGGAAGGCAGTAATTAATCAGATAGTGAACTTTGCTGCTTGATAATTTGTTAGTTTTATATATTTTTAAACCTAAAAAGGTTGATTTTTTCTATTAATTAGTTGAAAATTCGCCGCAGTTAACATATATGTTAACTAGAGGCTTTTGGAAGGGACATGTGACAGAAACAAAATTACAAGAAAAATTTGAAGGAACTAAGTTTTGTGTAATTCACTGTAAAGGTGCTACAGCTTCTTTTACTGAAGCACTAACAAGCTTAAATTCGGGGAAACGAAAATCGTTTGAAAGAGGAATGGTTCAGCAAATAAACAGATTGTTGAACGGACACCGAATGTCTAAGGAAAACTTTCCACAAGAAGGTGAGCTTCCTAGAAGAAAAGGTCAAAAAACAGTTAAAAAATTTAATGCGTTTAAAAGGATTCCCATAAGGGGATATTGCTGGCTTTCAGAGAGACATCCTAATACATACTTTATAAGTCATTATGTTTATAAAGATTACGGTAAGCTCAAAGATAAAGATACAACGATAGTTGGTAATAATTGGACAAGAATAGAGGTGAATGGCGATGAATGCTAAACAAGAATTTAATGTAGAAGAAACAAGCTTGATTAACTCAGAAGAAAGAGCGTTTGCTAGAGAAGAATTAGTTTATAACGTAACTGAAGATTTGCTTGTTATTTTGGAAGATCTTGAAGTAAATAAAAAAGAGTTAGCTCGCAGACTTGGTAAATCTCGTTCATATATTACTCAAATCTTGAGTGGGTCTCGTAATATGACTTTAGGCTCTTTTTCTGATATTTGTTTTGCGCTTGGTTTTAAGCCTGAAATCAAATTACCTGTCCAAGAAGAAGTTAAAAAGGAAGAAATGATAAATAGGTTTTATAGCGAGAGCTGGATTACAGAAGGAAAATCTTTTAAAAGAACTAAATCAACGGTAAAGCTATCAATGAATGTTATTGATAAGAGTGATCCTATTCATTGGGCTAGGGTTGCATAAATGACAGAGGCATTTGAAAGAGCGAAAAAAGCTCTATCCGTAAAAAGTGTTTTATTGAGAGATTCTTTTATTGCTTTGAATGAAGACCTTGATACCCAAGAAATAGAAAGTATTAAATCTGAAATTCAAACTTTTCGTGGTGTGCATAAAGTTAAAGAAGTTTCTCTTCAGAACGATGAGCAAGAAGTATGGGAATATGATTTCTTTTATTCATGTGGAATTCGTCTAGTAGAAGAGTCTGAACAAAATGATGGTTCAGAAGTTGAAGTTGAAGTTGAAGCGGAAGCTTTAGTCGAAATAAGAGCTACTTTTGCGGCCAAATATAGAGCTAGTGAGAAACTAGATAAAGAGTTAATACAAGCATTCTCGGAAGAAAATGTTGGTTATCATGTTTGGCCGTATTGGAGAGAGCTTGTTCAATCTTCATGCTTAAGGATGAATATCGAGCCTTTAGAAACTCCTATGTATTATTGTAAACCTGTCGAATAAAATCTTTAAAGCCTAAAATCATAAAAAGCTCTAGTTTCTAGAGCTTTTTTAATTGTGATAAGATCAACTTATAGACTCGCTTTTTATTAGTTGTATTTACAATGCCTTTTTCTGAATTATTAGTTCCAATCAAATCATTTCTCAAATGTGAAACCCCCGATGAATGGGTGAAAGAGGCTATTAAGCCTGAAAACTTCTCTATGCTTTTATTGGATCACCTAATTTGTGAGTTAAAAGCTTCTCAAAGTGCAATGTTCCTTATCCGAAAGTATGCTGTCGATAAAGAGAGCGGAAATGCTTTATTAGAATGGTTAAAGCCATTTGAACAGTATATTTATAAGAGAGAAGGAAACTGGCGTGATCTTGCTGCTAAAAACAAACTTACTAAATCAGTAGTTCCTAAATCTAACTCACCTTATGGTCAAGATTTGATTGATAAAATGGTTTTGTTAATTAAAGAAGAGCTTCATCATTTTTATCAAGTATTAGAGATGATGGATCATTATGATGTTGAATATAAAAGTATTACACCATCACGATATGCCAAAGGTATGCTAAAACATGTTAAAACACATGAGCCTGATACCTTAATAGATAAGCTTATTTGTGGTGCTTATATTGAAGCTAGGTCTTGTGAACGTTTTGCTAAACTAGCCCCTCATGTAGATAAACGATTAGGAGATTTTTATATTTCCCTTTTAAGATCTGAAGCTCGTCACTATCAAGATTATCTAGAATTAGCTCAATCAATATCACCTGAAGATATAACAGAAAAAGTGGAATGTTTTGGGAAAGTGGAAGCTGATTTAATATCTAGCCCTGATGCTGATTTTAAGTTTCATAGCGGAATACCAACTTAAACTTAATTAAAAAAATCAAATCATAAAAAATATTTATTTAATTAAAATTACAATAAAGTCAATAGGTTGAGGTTAAACTGCACACGTACACTTTGAGTGAGCTAAAAGCTGCTCAGTCTGCAATGTTCTTGATAAGAAAATATGCTGTAGATAAAGAAAGTGGTAATGCGCTACTCGCTTGGTTACAGCCTTTCGAACAATTAATTTATAAAAGACAGG
>Ga0105355_10002520_pt1 | contig 16436 bp, 10 predicted proteins | sample GOMGulsemesocosm_2_FD_83508 | JGI IMG/M metagenome (GOLD analysis project Ga0105355, IMG submission 83508) | Methane-oxidizing microbial communities from mesocosms in the Gulf of Mexico - GOM9C Gulf of Mexico | ecosystem: Environmental > Aquatic > Marine > Cold seeps | place: Gulf of Mexico... | reverse complement strand
CATGGGCAGCTTGAGCGGCCGTTTCATCATGAAAACGTGCAATTAATTCTTTAGCCAAATCAATTTTTACATCGCGTGGGTTTTTGCCATTTTCAATATCGGCTTTATAGCTTTCAATTTCTTCAAGTGGCTTAAAGCTAAGTAATTCGTAATAGCGCCACATCAACACATCAGAAATGGACATGATTTTACCAAACATTTCATTGGGGCTATCAGTAATACCGATGTAGTTGCCTAGAGATTTAGACATTTTTTGAACGCCATCTAAGCCTTCAAGTAATGGCATCATTAGTACAGTTTGTGGACGTTGACCTTCAGATTTTTGTAATTCACGACCCATCAATAAATTGAATTTCTGATCGGTACCACCCAATTCAACATCAGCTTCAAGGGCAACAGAATCCCAGCCTTGTACTAATGGGTACATAAACTCATGAATAGCAATGGCTTGGCCATTAGCATAACGCTTTTTAAAGTCATCACGTTCCATCATACGAGCAACAGTTTGACGAGAAGCAAGTTTTAACATGCCTGCAGCGCCTAAGTTGTCCATCCAAGTAGAGTTAAAGGCTACGGTAGTTTTAGCAGGATCTAATATTTTAAATACTTGCTCTTTGTAAGTTTCAGCGTTGGCTAGAACATCTTCTTTGGTTAATGTTTTACGGGTAACATTTTTCCCCGTTGGGTCACCAATCATGCCAGTAAAATCACCAATTAAGAAAATGACTTCATGACCAAGTTCTTGGAAGGCTCTTAATTTATTAATAAGAACAGTGTGACCTAAATGTAAATCTGGTGCTGTTGGATCAAAACCAGCCTTAATTTTTAGTGGCTTACCCGTTTTTAACTTTGTGAGTAACTCTTCTTCAACTAATATTTCTTCTGCGCCGCGCTTTAGCTCGGCAAATGCTTGGTTAACTTCGGTCATTTAAGACTCCACTGACTGGATTGAATGTGCATAGTAAAATCATAACGTTATCAACAAGGTTTCGATTAATGAGAAAACACTTTGAAGTTGTTGATAGAATAACTAGGCAAAATTTATTTAATGGCAGAATTCTACTGTACTTTCGCCGCAGGATAAAACACTAAAGTCACTTCTATGGTTATTTTTTGATTAATTTCCTCTAATTTATACCTTCTATTTGCTCTACTTGTAGCGGTATTTCATTAAAAGTTTTGGTATAGTCAGTAAGTCGTCTTAATTTACTCTGTATTTATCCTGTTTCCTATGAAAGTTTCGAGTCGTACCTTGCTGAAAAAATTATTAGAACTCTTCCAAAACCTGCCTAAGTTGCATCGCTCTATTATTATCGCTAGCAGCTGCTTTTTATTACTGTTACTGATACTGCCGAGCAGTGATGACAATGAGCTGAGTGAAGATATTCAGGTTGGGCAGCGTATTCAAATTGCGTTACCTGAAAGTATTGTGCCAGCAGGCACTGCACCAACACAAAGTGCCTTACCGCAGCAGACAATTACTAAAAAAAACAACAAGATTGAAACAGAGCAACTGCCTTCGTTAGCTAATAAGCAAACTACCCAGCAAGATGGTTCATTGGCGAGCGGAATGTTAAAGAAGAAAGTGAAAATTGCCGACACACTTGAAGAGCTTGCAAATTTAAGCTGGCAAACCGTAAAAGTTCGCAGTGGTGACTCTTTAGCATTAATACTAAAACGTTTAGGGTTTAGTGCTCAAACAACTTATGCGGTAAGTACAGCAAAAGGCAAAGACAGTAAATTACTTAAGAAACTTAATGTGGGCGATAAGTTACGAGTTGCCAGCAATGAAGAGCAGCAATTAGCAGCACTTGAATATCCACTGTCAAAAACTGATACCTTATTTATTAATTTGGTGGGAGATAGCTATCAATCACATATGGAAACAAAACAAGTAGAAATACGTGAGGGCTTTAGCTACGGAACCATCACTTCTAGTTTCTGGAATGCAGGTGTAAGTGCAGGATTGAATGATAGTCAAATTATAAACTTTGCTAATACTTTTGGTTGGGATATTGATTTTGCCTTGGATATTCGTGAAGGCGATAGCTTCCATGTCACCTTTGAAAAGAAATATATTGAAGGTGAATATATTGGCACAGGTAATATTTTAGCCGCAGAAATTACTAACCAAGGTGAAGTATTCCAAGCAATTCGTTTTACTGATAATGAATATTACAGCCCAGATGGCAAAAGCATGCGTAAAGCCTTTTTACGTGCACCAGTTAACTTTAAATACATTAGCTCTAGTTTTAAGCGAAATCGCCGTCACCCGGTAACAAAGCGTGTGCAATCACATAATGGTATAGATTACGCTGCGAAAAGAGGCACACCCGTGGTTGCTGCGGGTAACGGTAAGGTAACCCAAGCAGGTTATAGCAAATATAATGGTTATTATGTCTTTATTCAGCACGGCAATGGCATAGTGACTAAGTACTTACACTTCTATAAGCGACCATCAGTAAAAAAAGGTCAACGTGTTAAGCAAAACCAAACTATTGGTTATGTCGGCGCCACGGGTTTAGCAGCAGGCCCACATTTACACTATGAATTTCTACTTAATGGCGTACACCGTAACCCACGTACGGTAAAATTACCGGACGCTAAACCTATAGCTAAAAAGTACAAAGCCGAATTCACCTTATTAGCGGGTAAGCGATTAGAAGCACTATCAGGTGCTAAAAATGCATTACTCTCAACACAAGAAAGTGATGTAGCGACTAATGACTAACAAAGTTATCTGGATATTAGCAAGCTAACTTTGTTAGGCATTGTTGATTTTTCAAGGGGAAACTTTGTTAGAAATTAGAGATAGTTGCCAAAATCTAGCAATTATTTACTTAAAACCTACCCCAAATCTACTCGCATTTCATTATTTCAGCACTATACTTAAAGGTTGAACGTTCAAAAAATGAACTGATTGCTGGTGTCAAAGGTAAATTGAACACTGCATAGTAAGTTAGTGTCGAGGAGGGCTTATGGAATTTAAAGACATTCATATTGGTATGAAGTGTGGTAGCAAAAAAGGTAGCGGAACTGTTACTTGGGTTGATGGCTCAACACATACTATCTATATGGTTGATTGTAATAATAATACTAATTTTGAAGTCAACATAAGCGATATAATTGAAGATCCGCAAGCGCACAATAAAGAAGATGACTATTACTAGTGCTGCTAGTTTGCTCGTTTAATTCATTTGCAAGTAATGAGAGTATTTAATGAGCATTAATATCTAAAAATTAAAAAACCTGTAACTGATGAAGTTGCAGGTTTTTTTTGCCTAAAAACACAGGTTATAAAAGGTTTCTTTATCCGTGTTTATTTTTGATTTTTAAGCCGAAAAGCTGGCTTTAACTGCTGTAGCTTTTTTGCGAAGGCTCATCAAAGTAAGGCCAAGTAAAAGTAATAAGCCAGAAGCTGGTGTTGGAACTGGTACTGGGGTTGTACCTGGTGTTTTTGTTATTAATGCAGTAACAGCATCGTTATAACATGACATAGTCCAGCTCAACGCTAACTGATCCGCATTTTGAAAAGCATCGATATTGGCTACATTGAAGCTAAAGCTGAAGATATCAAAGTCAGTTGATGAGTTATTCACTGTCCAGTTACCTTCTGCAGCTTTGTTATTTCTATCGGTTACATCACCAAATACCTGACCTACCTCAACACCGCCACCTTCGTGGTAATCTGGAGTTGAAGACTGTGTATTGTCAATGGCATAAAGACCACCTGTAGTATAAGTATTTGTGGTGTCTTCATCATGGCGGTAATAGCGTTCAAAACCATCATTTTTAACATCACCGTAGTAATTGTCCCAAGTTCCGCTAACGTCTGTAGGGTCTCCAGGAACAAGAGAAGGAGTTAACTCACCTAATGAAAAAGCGTAGTTAAAATCTGAAACACTACCTGTTGTGCCTAATAATAGATCACCAAAAATAATACTTCGTCCACCGCGAGCACGGTCAAGATCATTATTGTGAGAACCAAAGTTGGTATAAATATCGACGGTGACTTGATCATTACTATCCCAGTTCACTAACATTCTGTCTATTTCGTAGTCTGCGCCACCATAAACTAGATCACCACGATCATAAACTATGTGGTTATTAATAGGGATGTCGCCGGCAAAGACACTAGATGCTGTTATTGCTACAACTAAGCTTAAGGGTTTAATACATTTTGATAATAAAGACATTGCTATTCCAAGGTTTAAAATAATTATATTAAAAGGTACTGATAGTTATAAAAGCAGAGAAAAACTATCAATAGACGCCATACACTTACTTCCTATTTGTAATTGTACTGCGATATATTGTATTCGGTGTTCTGTATACAATATTCATGCCTTGTTTTATTTGTTTATAATTATCAGCTTGTTACGATATGTGTTATGTGGTTTTATCTTGCTGTTGTAAAGCGAATTGACAATATCTTAACTAATAATTAACAATTGGGTGTCTTTACATGTAAAATGCAAAGTACTTTATGACCGTATATTTTATGTCCACTGGTGTAGCGATGAAACTTATTCTAAAGACCTGTTTAGGTCTTACTCTTGCTGTAAATACTGTATTAGCCTTTGCTTTTGATGATGTTGATAAAAATTATGAAAAAGCACTCATTTCTTTTCAACAAAAGAACATCAAAGTCAGTTTGGTTCACTTGAAGAATGTTATACAAGCGGATGAAAGCCATATGCCAGCGCGGTTATTATTAGCGCGTTCGTATCTTGAGCTTGGTGATGGCATCGCGGCAGAGATAGCTTTAGAGAAAACCAATTCAGAACAAGTAGACAATAACCAAATTATTGCGTTGTATGCCCATGCTTACCTTTTACAGAAGCGATTTGAGAAGGTTATTGAGGTAACTGAGCCTGGCTTTCATCAAGGACTGGTTGAACATGATCTTCAGATCTTTAGAGGGCAAGCTTACATAGGCTTAAAGCAATATAGAGCGGCAGATTATGCTTTTAAACAGGCTTTAGTGATTAAATCAAATAGCCAGTTGGCACTGTTGGGAAGGGCTCAAATAGCTTTAGGGCATTCAAAACCTAAATTATCGCTACGCTATATTGAGCAAGCGATTTTAATTGATGAATCTTTTATCAATGCTTGGATATTTAAAGCAAAAGTTTTACAGCAGATGCGCTTAACCCAAGATGCTATAGCAGCGATTAATAAAGCACTAACCATTGATGAGAGCCATATGTCAGCTAGGCTAACTAAAGCCATGTTACTAATGAGCTCCCACTTATATAAAGATGCTGAGGAGCATGTCGATTATATTTTAGCTGTTATACCCAATGAGCCAAGGGCTGGGTATTTAAAAGCGATTATTTTGGCCAGTTACAACTCAACAGAAACACAATCGAGCAATAAAAAGTTGTCTGAAGTGATTGTTACCCTATCTGCAGTACCTGAAGATATTATGCGTAGCACTCCCGATTATTATTATCTTGCCGGTCAATCAAATTATCAATTTGGTAACTTAAATGATGCGAGAAGGTATTTAATCAAGTTTCTAAATTATTCCGAGCATGAAGTAAACTCGGTGTTGATGGTGGCATCAATTGACCTACAGCAAGGAGAGCCTGAATCAGCTCGAAATATCTTATTAAAAACGAATCTTGCACGGCCAAATGATATAAGAATTTTAACATTACTGGGTTTAGCTTACTTACAGTTAAAGGACACGAGTAAGGCTGAGTTTTACTTTGAAAGTGTGCTAAAAATGAATCCTAATTCAGCTAAGGGTTTAACAAATATTGCTAGAAGTAAAATGCAATCAGGCAATTACCAGTCGGCTATCAAGGCATTGTTATCCATTGAAGATAAAAATATAGATCCTATACAAGTAAAACTATTGCTTGTTGATTCATACCAGCAAAGCAAACAAATTAAAAAGGCAATAACAGTTAGCAAGGAGTTGCTTGCTCAATCTCCTAATGACAGCTTTTTCCACCAGCGCCTTGGTGCTTTATATGGCTTGAATAATGAGTTGGCACTTGCTCGTTCCTCCTTTAATAAAGCACTTGAGCTGGATGAAAATAATATCTTAGCCATAGTTCATTTAGCTCGAATGGATAATATTGCTGGTAACAGTGAAACCGCCTTACAATTTTTGCAAAGCAAGCTGGAAAAATTTCCGCAAAATACTTTTCTTATGGCTGAAATTTCAGACAGTTACCGTATAAGCAAAGATCTTGATAATTGTTTAGTTTGGATCAAAAAAGCCTATGCAGTAGACATGAATAATTTTTATATTATAAATAAGTATGTTTCTGCATTAGTCTCTAGCCAAAACTTGAAAAAAGCCATCGAGATAACCGAGTACTATATCGAGAGAAACCGCAAAGATCTGCTTGCTGTTAAATCGCTAGCCTCTCTTTATTCTAAAAATCGAGAATATACTAAAGCAGTGTCAGTACTAACAGATTTAGTTAAAAAATCAGAGGTTAAAGCACCAGCCTATATGAAGTTGGCTAAGGCTCAACAACAGCTAAATAATAATGCTGCGGCAATTCAATCATACAAAAAGGCAATAATAGCGGATGATAAGTATTTAGCTGCTTATATCGCACTTGTTGGTTTGATCATTAAAAATAAAAATGAGGTTTACGCCAACATTTTAATTAATGATATTGAGAAATTAACGGGTAATAAGGGCCAGTCTGAAATGCTGAAAGGCACATTGTTTTTTGAGCTTGGTTTATTTAGTCAGGCAGAGTCACACTATTTAGCATCCATTGCTATTGCTGAAGGCAAGCAGGCTATCATTGGTTTATATAATACTTATAAAAAATTAAACAAAACTGAAAAAGCCATTCCATATTTAAAGCATTGGTTAGCAAACAATCCCAATGATTTACTTGCAAGTATTTCTCTTGCAGATAGCTATAGATACAGTCAACAGCTAGAAAAATCATTAGAACTTTATCGAGAAATGTTAACAAACTATGGTCAAGTCCCGATACTGTTAAATAATATTGCAGTTGTTTCTTTTGCTTTAGGAGAAAAAGAGCAAGCCAAGAAATATGCCGAACAGGCCTATGGTTACCTTAAAAGTAATGTGGCAGTCATAGATACTTTAGCTTGGATTGAAACTCGCTTGGGCAATCATGACCGTGCTTTAGCCTTATTTAGAAAAGCACTTGCCAAAGATTATGAAAATGCAGAGGTTAAGTATCACTTAGCCGTAACGCTTTATGCATTAAGTCGTGATGGTGAGGCTTATGATTTGTTGCTTGCCTCAGTTAATAGCGAGCAAAGCTTTGCAGAAAAGGCAGATGCAAAGTTATTACTTGCTGAAAAGAAGTAATCACTAAGAATTTGTACAAAGATAGCAATTCTATACCTATATAAAGCTATATGAGATAACAAGTACTTGTGTGTGTGCCTCGTTACATGCCAATATGCTTGTTTTTCCTCTTCCCAAGTTTTATAAGGTTTATGGTATGGAATGGTTATCAGTGTTACCTCCTTTGGTCGCAATTATTATTGTTATTTGGAAAAAAGAAGTCATTCTTGCCTTACTCTCTGCTGTCTTCACCTCTGAGCTAATATTAGCTTCACAACATCACAGTAATGCACTATTTCACGCTTTTATCGGTTCTATAGAGCGTGTTATCAGTGTTGTTAGCTCTGGTGGTAATGCCCGTATTCTAGTTTTTAGCCTGCTAATTGGTGCTTTGTTAGCCTATATTCGAGAATCTGGTGGTGTAACTGCAACTGTTGAAAAACTCGTTAACAAAGGTATTGCCAAAAGTAAAAGACAAGTCGGTGGCTTAACCATGTTTACCGGCATGGTTATTTTTATTGAGTCGAACCTTAGTGTGTTAACGGCCGGTATTTTATCGCGCGATTTGTTTGATAAATTCAAAATGAGTCGAGCACGTTTGGCTTATATTATTGACAGTACCAGCGCGCCAGTATGCATATTAATACTACTTAATGGCTGGGGTGCTTATGTATTGGCACTGTTAAATAATTATGAATTAGGACAATCTTCAGTCTCTATTTTATGGGGCTCAGTGGCTTTTAACTTCTATGCAATTATTGCCTTATTGATGGTGCTTTATACGGTAGTAACCGATAGAGTACATGGCCCGATGAAAGCAACAGAGTTGGCATTGAGTGTCGACAAAAAAACAATGCAAGCACTAGCTGATAGCGAATTGACACAGCAATCTGTATCAAGTGCTACAGTTTCACAAAATGCAGTACCGCATGAAACCCTTTCAGAAGAAACTCGCTCAGAAGAGATAATACAAGAAAGCATGGTGCCAGCCACAAAAGCACGCTTTATGTTATTGCCATTATTTAGCATGATCTTTGCTATGTTTTTCTTTATGTATTGGAGTGGTAATGGCGATATCACCCAAGGTAGCGGCAGCAAATCTGTACTTTACGCCACTTGTTTGGCATTAGCGGTTAGTTACGCCTTATTGAGATTTTCTAAGCGCTTTGACCACCAAGAATTAGTGACCATCGGTTTTAAAGGAATTGGTGAATTACTACCATTAGTGACGATAGTGCTACTATCTTTAACGTTAGGCGCAAGTTTAAAAGAGTTGGGCACAGGTTACTTTATTGCTGGCATAGTTGGAGACTACCTACCTTTGGTATTAGTTGTTCCTATGCTCTTTTTAGCGGGGGCAGTTATTTCATTTAGCACAGGTACTTCTTGGGGCACCTTTGCTATTTTAATTCCTATTGGTGTGCCATTAATTCAAGCCTTAGGTTTACCACCTTCATTAGTTATTGCCGCAATTTTAGGTGGTGGTATATTTGGTGATCATTGCTCACCTATTTCCGACACCACGGCTGTCTCTGCAATTGCTTCAGGTTGTGATTTACTTGAACACGTTAAAACTCAAATGCCTTATGCTCTCTTTGGTGGTGCAGTCACATTAGTGGCGTACCTTTTAGCAAGTATCATTATGATCTAAGAGCTGTTGCTCTTTCAGAATCCAATTCTTTTTAAAGCGAGCTTAATTAAGGCGTAAGCTTTGAATGTCTTTTATTAATCTATTCCTTGGTATTAGACAGAAAAATCATGCTGATTATCGTGAGTGAGTTGATTACTCACTCACTTTATTGCAAATTGATTACCTTCAAAAAATGTCTGAGAGTTATGAGGAATAATAATGACAAGAACGCTACCTATTTTAACGACTTTGCTTTTATCTGTTTTTGCTAATGCTGCATTAGCAACAGAAAAGCCCTTTGCTATCGCCATTCATGGTGGTGCGGGTACTATCAAAAAAGAGCGTTTTACCCCAGCAAGAGAAGCGGCATACCGTGCCAAACTGCAAGAGTCAGTAGAGGCTGGTTATGCCATTCTTGAAAAGGGCGGCACTAGTCTTGATGCTTTAACTGCTTCGATAAATATTCTTGAAAACTCTCCTTTTTTCAATGCCGGCAAAGGTGCAGTTTATACCCATGATGAAAGCCATGAAATGGATGCTTCCATCATGGAAGGAAAAACCCGTCAGGCAGGTGCTGTTGCCGGTGTTAAACATATTGAAAACCCAATCAACCTTGCGCGCTTAGTCATGGATGAATCAGTTCATGTGATGTTAAGTGGTGATGGCGCGGAAGCGTTTGCACAAAGCCAAGGTGTTAAATTAGTTGATAATGACCTTTTTGATACAAAGCATAGGTATAAGTCACTACAACGCGCGAAAGCCAAGATGAAAAAGGCCAAACAAGAGAATAAAGACTATCAAGCAGCACATCAGTCTCTAGAAGTTGAGTACAAAGTAGGTACGGTTGGTGCAGTGGCTCTTGATAAATATGGCAACATTGCAGCAGGTACTTCTACTGGCGGTATGACCAATAAACGTTTTGGTCGCATTGGTGATTCACCTGTTATTGGTGCGGGAACTTTTGCCGATAATGATTCTTGTGCTGTATCTGCTACGGGTCACGGTGAATATTTCATTCGTTATAATGTTGCTGCTGATATTTGTGCCAGAGTTCAATACCAGGGCAAGAGCATTGAGCAAGCAGGTAAAGAAGTGATCCATGATGTTTTAATGCCTGTAGGCGGAACAGGTGGAGTGATCATCATAGATACTAAAGGTAATATCAGTTTACCGTTTAATACCAAAGGTATGTATCGAGCGAGTAAATCAAATAATTCATCAACGTACGTTGGCATCTTTAAAGACGACTAGTTGCCTTAGCAATGAAAGGCTAACAACAGTGATATGAAACAATAAGTTGCCTTAGTCTTAGTTAAAAAGTTATAAGCAAACACTATTTGTTTTATTGATCTAGATCAAATTTTACTGTCTATAACAAATAAGATCAGCTAAAATGCGCGCCTTATTTAGTTGATTACTTGTTGTACAGGATACTAGACCATGTCACACCACGAAGAAGATTTTAAAGATACTACCTCTGCCATTAATATTGTAGCTATGCTTGTTGCGCTGGTTACCGTACCATTATTTCCTATGCTGATGGGTTGGTTTACACTTTTACGTTAATTTTGTTTAGGCAAAGTTTTTGCCATCAAATTGACCGTGGAAAAGAAAGGGAGCTTAGCTCCCTTTTTTAATGCTCTTGATAAAACTACATCTTTATTTACATTTTATTTGTTGATCTATATCAATAAAATCCCATTAACTCTAGAAACTGTGACAATTTGTCACATCCCATTAACACTAGATTTCATTAAAATACCTGCGCTGAAATACACCTTTTTGCAATATGTTGGCAAATTTCTCCAGTCCTGTTTGTTCAAAATTATCTTAATTTGGGTAACTGCCAACTCATCATAAATATAAAAATGGAATTATCGATGAAGAATCCAACCTCGCTTTACGCTCGTGTGAAGCAAGCGCTGCTTTGCACTCTGCTTATTTTCACTAGCTCTTTTGCTACTGGTAATGAAATAGACAAACCTGTTATTCACCCAGCCATACCAATTTTAGATGAGTCAGGTAAACACGTATTAGATAGCGGTGCTGCTTATAGTGCCAAAATGACTTGTGGTACTGCGGGTTGTCATGATTATGAAAAAATTACCCATGCTTATCACTTTGAAATGGGTCGTGATGAAGCTGGAGATAAATTTGGTGAGCAACGCGCTTTAGATTTAGTTACTTCACCTGGCTATTTTGGTGGTTATGCTTGTATGGGCGGAAATAACCCTGACTGGCTTGCTAAAAAAGATAACAAAGACGAAGCAAGTTTTGCTGATAAAGGCTCCGCAGGACTTATTCAGCGCTGTGATGGTTGTCACCAAGGTGGCGGTTGGATGGAAAAAGATCGTCATGGTAATCGTTATGATGAAGTTGACCCAACAACAGTAACCGCGCTAGATGGTGATTACTTTAACCGCGGTACAGATGCGAACAATATGCCTACCAGCAGTGATGTGGTAAGTCAGTGGGATTGGAAAAAAAGTGGTGTGGTAGAAGCTGATTGTATGATGTGTCATACCGACTTTACAGCCCTGCAAGCACATGAAGGTTCACCTGAAGAGAGTGATGGTCTGAGTCAGTTTAAAACACTGCGTGGCAAGAAGTTAATTGATAGCGGTCACTTTAGGTACGCTGGAACTGCCATGTTAGAAAACCTGAACCTAAATAACACCGATGATGAAAGCAAACATCAAACCCTAGTGAATTTTGCTAAAACGGGCAAAGTAAGTCGTGGTAAATATGATTTTGATTTAATCATGGAAAATGACAAGCCTAAGCTTGAGTGGAATGCTGCTGCCTTTGATGACAATGGTAAAACTAGTATTCCAATGCTTAAATTTCCGAATAATGACAACTGTATGATGTGTCATAGAACCAGTAATTCACGTCGTGGTTTCTATGGTTTTGGTGACAAGGCAACAGCAGAAATAGACCCAGAAGATGGCACTATTGTTGAAGATTATCAAGATGATGTGCATAAAGGTAAAATGTGGACAGAAGAAAATGGTGAAACACGCGCTATTGAAACCTGTAACTCATGTCATGCAAGAAACTACTTCGACCCTAAATACGCCAACGTCGATTTAGATGCTGATCACAACATCCTTAAAGGTAATTCTGATATGGATGTGCGCAACGATTTAGATTACAACCCTAACGCTAAAACCTGTACTTATTGTCACGATACTTCGCCAAATAAAGCAATCCCATCGGGTCATGACTCAATGTTAAGTGCTCACCAAGAGTTATGGAAAGCCAATGGCGATATGGCAGGTTATCCACAAAGTACCCTTACTCGAGTGACACAAACGCACTTAGATGTGATCACATGTCAGTCTTGTCATATTACTGATAAAAAGTCTCGTGGTAAGCCAATGCAAATTTCTTATCGTTACCGTCAAGAAGAAGATGATAGCTTGAAGATCATTCCTTATAACCCGCGCATGCGCTCATATTGGAAAGATAAAAATACTGGAGCAATGTTAAATAAAACCCAGCGTAACAGTGTTTTTGAAACTAAAGAAGTTGACGGTGAAACCATAGGTTTGATTGTTGATCCAATCTCAGGTGATGAATTAGCACAAGTCTCTACTCGAATCTCTCACGGCTCATTACGTTTTGGTGACCCTGACACCGTTGAGGGCTATAAAGCACTTAAACAAGCGTACGATAGTGTTTTAGTGAAAGCAGGCGCGACAAGTGCTGATACAGCATTAGTGTGGACTGAGTCGAATGAATATATTATGTCTCATAATACTCGTCCTGCCGTTGCCTCTGTGCAATGTGCTGATTGTCATAATAAAAAGCAAGATGGCTCATTTAGCTCGCTTGTTTCTACTGATGGCATATTCGGTGAAGATAATAGCCGCACAGTTACCACACTGCCAAATCGTAGCTTAGTTGATGATGGCATTGTTATTCTTGACCTTGATTATATGAAGGTTAACGACGATGGCACTGTGACTCAAAATACCAGTGATGTCTTATACAGCACTAAGGTTGATCCTTTTATGACTGTTTTGCGTGCCAGTAGCGCAAAAGTAGCCGAAGGCGCTTTAACTAAGGTTAATAAAGTTAACGCTATTGCTCAGCTTAACGTTGCTGATGAAACTGCCGAGATGTTAACCAGTCACTTTAATACTGTTGAGTTATTCCAGTTGGCACAAAAGCAAGGCCATAAAGACTTACGCGCAATTAGCTTATTAGTTAACGGTAATGCTGATAACTTTGCAGACTATCGTGTTGAAGTTCATATAAGCGAGCAAAACAGTGCTGCTGTTGAAGCTGATTTGGGTGAACTTAAATCACCACTTTATCAAATCACAGCGCGTGACAAGCAACGTCGTCCTGTTGAAGGTTTCCAAGATGCAGTGTTAGTGAAAATGCCTTATCAGGGTGAACAAACTGAGCTGGATAAAGTGACAGTTTTACACTCAGCCTATGGTAAATCTTGGAATGAGTTAAGCAGTGACCAGCTCATTGCAGTAATGCCGGCAACAACTGATAACCAAGGCTATGTAGTTTTTGAAACCCAGCACTTTAGTCAATTTGTCATCGCTGATAAAGCTGCTGAACAAACACCGACTCCTGCGCCAACACCTGATCCTGCACCTGATTTAGCAGAGCCTGAAAATGGTGATTCTGGTGGTACTTGGTTCTTGTTATTGTTGTTATTGCTGCCGTTAGCAGTTAGACGTCAATTTAACTAATACCAAATGACAGTGTTAGAAGTGGCAATAGCGCATAAGTGTTATTGCCATTTCTTTGTTTTAAAAATCATGGAAATTGAGGCAAGTATGTCAGCAGAAGATGAGAATAATGAACAAGGCAATTCTTTCACTACACCAGCAATAAAAGCGCAGGTGATTAAAGTATTACCTTGGGTTGCTGGCGTGGGGTTTGCTGCCAGCCAAATTGCCAGTTCAAGTCGATGTTCTGCTGTTGAACATGGTCATTGCTCTAAGTGTGGCAGTTGCGCTATTGCGATTGTCGGTTTAGTGACTTGGGCTCTCAGTAAAAATAAAGATCGTGATGATTTTTTTATTGAGAAATAATTCAGTTGATTACTCGTTCAGTTCAATTATCTTCTCTTCTATTTACAACTCTGCTTTTTTTTGTATCGATGTTGTTTAGTCATCTCACTGTGGCGCAAGTTTATGGCTCGCTAGAGTTAGGTCTGCGTAGTGATTCTCAGGATGAGGATGTGGTCTTGCGACACTTGGGTTTTATAAACTATCAAAGTGATAATCAGCATAACAACCTAAGTACCCAAGCTGTTTTTGACTATATTGCCCAAGCACCGGATTTTTCTGATAGCTCTATTAGCCAGCTCTATATTAATCAGCAGTTAACTAACAATAGCCATATAGTTGCAGGGCGATTTAACCGTTTTGATAATTTAGGTTATTACACCTTAGACGGTGCGCAATATGATCATGATTTTAGTAAAAGTGTCCTAGTGACAGAGCAAAAATCACTCACTAAAGTCTCTTTAAGTACTTATGCTGGTAAGCCGGTAAGAACAGATGATATTCATGTCTTGTCGGGTGATTATGTTGCTGGTATTAACTCTCATTTTCGCTGGGCGCTTCCTAGCAGTGATAACCTTAGTCATACCAGCAGTAATAGCAATAACACATTGTATGAGCCTAACCTTATCACTATGCCTAATGATATTAGTGCCACAATTGGCTATCAAGCATTAAAGATTGAGCAAGCATCACAACGACTCAATTTAGGTCTAAGTGCTAAAAGTGTACAAGGCTTTTTTACCTCAGATTTAACGGGGGATTTCAGACAAGAATTCAACTTTAGTTCAAGCCTAGCCACAGTTGATAATCAGTGGTCAAAAAGTGAATTTGAAGACTTGATTATTGATACACGTTTTTATTTACCAAAGCTTAGTTTTGATCATCAAGATTTTTTGCAGCTGCAATATCAATATTATAATCCAGAGCTAAGCCGACCGACCTTTAAACAACGCTTTTATTCAACTTATGCGGTGGGGAAAATTGCTTTAGCAGAGCTGGCTTATCACGGTCAGTTAACCTCAAGTAGTCATTATCGTGTTGCAGGGCGAATGTCTAATAAGCAGCGCGGCGGTAAAGGATATGGCTGGCAAGCACAAGTACTTGAACGTCTTGAGAATGACTGGCAGCTTGAAGCAAGTATAGATCACTTATCTCTTGATACAGTTGATATATCAAGTGCTTATGCTGGTGTTTCTTTAAGCCCCAATGCCCTTTCAAAACTAAAAGTACAAGTTGCTGTCCAGTTAGAAGACAAACCTCTTATGGATAAAAATGAAATGTTTGGCCTACAAGGCAGCTATCAATATATGTTTAACGCCAATTTGTTTTTGAGCTTTTCGCTAGAATTACTGCGTAACAGCATGAAAGACAATGATCATTTAGGCCGCCTTTACTTGGTTTATTACTTTGATAAGGAGCAAAGCTAATGTTCCTTAATTTGAACTTAAATCTGAGGAATAAGCTCAATATTATCATATTTATCATTACATTCTGCTTTGCTATTTTTCAGACCGCAGCAAGTAATGAAACCGTGTCTAGTAATAAAACGGTGACTAGTAATAAAGTGATAGAACAGCCATTAGCAAAGGCATCATCTTCACAAACTATTCATGAGAAAGGCAATATTAAGTCATCACTTTTTGCTACAACGACTTGGTGGAAAAAGCGCAATAAGCAGCAAGATATTTTTTATCCACATAAAGCGCATTATCAGGTGATGGATAAAATGCAAGATAGCTGCATGTTATGCCACAGCTTTAATGGCAATAATGTTAATGGCGCTAAGATGCATGATACCAAGAAGCTAAAAGCCTTTACTGCCATCGTTAATGAGCCGATGAAAGCGGTTTGCCATTCTTGCCATGTTGAAGAAAAAACAGCGCCAGCAACTTGTTCACTTTGTCACACTGAGAAAACTGATATTTGGCCTGCAGATCACAATATTAATTACCTGCAATCTCATGGTATTGATGCCAAGCACAATGAGCAAGCTTGCGATAGTTGTCACCTTTCTAAACAGTTTTGCAGTGACTGTCACTTTAGGCGTCAGCCTCGTGGTGGCATCTTTCATCCATTAGGTTTTTTAGGTCGTCACGGTAGTGAGGTGCAGTTTAATCCGAGTGAATGTGGTACTTGTCATAATCAGCAATATTGTACTGATTGTCATCGTAGGAAAAGCCGATGAAGAGAATGATTCTATTTTTACAGGCAATATTGCTGACACTACTACTGAGTGCTTGTGGCGCTGATGAAACGGTAACTGATATTGGTCAAGCTGATGACAAGTTGCCAGTAGCCAAAGTCAGTTACAGTGACTGGCAGTTACTTGATGAAAGTCACGGAATTAATGGTGGAGCATGGCAGCTTGAACAATGTGATGCTTGTCATTTAATTAATGATATTCATCAAAAGCCCGCGCAGAACATGATTAAAGATATTGTGTTTGATAAAGGCTATTCAACTTGTATTGGTT
>Ga0105355_10002517_pt1 | contig 16446 bp, 13 predicted proteins | sample GOMGulsemesocosm_2_FD_83508 | JGI IMG/M metagenome (GOLD analysis project Ga0105355, IMG submission 83508) | Methane-oxidizing microbial communities from mesocosms in the Gulf of Mexico - GOM9C Gulf of Mexico | ecosystem: Environmental > Aquatic > Marine > Cold seeps | place: Gulf of Mexico... | reverse complement strand
AGTTATTGGTGGCAAGCCACTACGTGGTGAAGTTACTATTTCTGGGGCGAAAAACGCCGCACTCCCTATTCTAATGTCAGCATTATTATCTAAAAAAGCGATTGTTTTTAATAATGTTCCTCAACTCAATGATATTTTAACCACCGTTAAACTATTAGGTCAGCTAGGCGCAAAAACACAGTGGTTAAGTGAAAACTGCCTAAGCATCGATGCTAGTACTATTACTGACTGTTGTGCTGCCTATGATCTTGTGAAAACAATGCGTGCTTCAATATTAGTCTTAGGGCCATTACTTGCTCGCATGGGGCATGCTGAAGTATCGCTACCGGGTGGTTGTGCTATTGGTGCTCGCCCGGTAAATCTGCATATCCAAGGACTAAAATTGATGGGTGCAGATATTGAGGTTGAAAATGGCTACATTATTGCTAAGAAGCAAGGTCGTTTACAAGGCGCCAATATTCCGATGGATATTGTCAGTGTTACCGGTACTGAAAATTTAATGATGGCTGCTGCCTTAGCACAAGGCACTACGGTTATTGAAAACGCGGCTCGAGAGCCTGAAATTGTTGATTTAGCAAACTGTCTTATTGCTATGGGTGCAAAAATCATCGGTGCAGGTACCGATACCTTAACTATTGAAGGTGTTGAAGAGTTGCTCGGTGGCGAATATTCGGTTATGCCGGATAGAATTGAAACCGGCACTTTTTTAGTTGCCGCAGCGGTAACCCAGGGCAAAGTAAAGTGTTTAAATACCGATCCAAGCTCATTAGAAGCGGTATTAGCCAAATTGACCGAAGCCGGTGCTATCATCACTACTGGTGAAGATAGTGATGGTAAAGAATGGATTGAATTATCTATGACCGGGGTACCCAAAGCTGTTAACGTTACCACGGCACCACATCCTGCTTTTCCTACCGACATGCAAGCACAATTTATGACCATGAATGTGCTGGCGCAAGGTAGCGCTACCGTTATTGAAACTATTTTTGAAAACCGTTTTATGCATGTGCCTGAATTGCAACGTATGGGGGCGAATATTGCCTTAGAAGGTAATACCGCCCTTGTGAAAGGTGTTGAGGCTTTAAACGGTGCTCAAGTAATGGCGACAGATTTACGAGCTTCAGCGAGTCTGGTGATTGCCGGCCTAGTGGCTAAAACACCAACGCAAGTTGATCGGATCTATCATATTGATCGTGGCTACTTACGTATTGAAGACAAACTACAAAAATTAGGCGCAGACATTACCCGTATAATTGCTGACTAATATTGTCATAAAATAACCTATCCACTATAAACCATAACTTCCTAGTATATTAACTAAGGGGTTGTGGTTTTTTCCGTATTAAGCACGGTAAATTCCGCAAAAAAGCTAACACCTGCGGTATTGTTATCGGTAAAATTCTCCTTGAAATATCTATGCGTATTTCTCTTCAGCAGCGAATAATGCCAGTAGATGTATTGGCCACGACTCACCCGCTGTAAGCTATACTTCTGTTAATATTTATCTTGTTATACCTCGAATTCGTAACAGTACAGTTTATTGTGTTATTCGATTTTTTCGGTATTAAATCCTGTAAAATTCGAAAAAAAACCAGCACATTCTGCTGTTATGTTATTAGAATTCACAATTAAATAAACCCTAAATATTGACTCTTACGTGGATTTTCCCGTGAGGATGTTGTGAGGAAACCTGATGCTTTTTACTAATTCGCTTATCACCAATTGCCCTATCCGTCAGAAAATTCGAGACTTTTATCGAATTGATGAGAATATTGCTGTTGATCATATCCTGCCTGCTGCTGAGGTTAATGTTAGCGCCAGAAGTCGAGCTTGGGAGCGAGCACGTCAAATGGTGCTACAAATACGTAAAGATCAAGCAGGCAATGGTGCCATTGATGCTTTATTGAATGAGTATTCGCTTTCTTCTGAGGAAGGTATCGTATTAATGTGCTTAGCGGAAGCCTTGTTGCGAGTGCCTGATAAACATACTCAAGATGCGCTGATCCGTGACAAAATTTCACAAGGTAATTGGAGTACTCACCTTGGCTCTAGCGATTCATTATTTGTTAATGCCTCATCGTGGGGGTTATTGATCACTGGCTCTATGGTTGATTATGCCGACAAGCGTAAACAAGACCGTTTTGGTTTATTGAAGAAAACCGTCGGCCGCTTAGGTGAGCCAGTTATTCGTAAATCGATGAACTTTGCTATGAAGATCATGGGTAAACAATTCGTTATGGGCGAAACCATTGCCGCTGCTACTGAGCGTGCGGCAACTAAAGAACAACAAGGTTATGTTTATTCTTATGACATGCTTGGCGAAGGCGCACGGACTATGCCTGATGCCATGCGATATTTTAAGGCCTACCAAGACGCTATAACGCAAATTGGTAAAGTAGCGCAACGCACCGGAAAAAACGATCCACGAAAAGTGCCGGGAATTTCGGTGAAGTTATCGGCCATTCACCCTAAATATGAGTTTAGTCATCAAGCACGGGTAATGGCAGAGATAGTGCCAAAACTTAAAGCACTATGTTTACAAGCCAAAGAGTACAATATTGGTTTAACCGTTGATGCTGAAGAATCAGAACGTCTTGATATCTCGTTAGATGTTATCGAAGCGGTATTTACCGATCCTGAATTAGCCAATTGGCAAGGTTTTGGTATTGCACTACAAGCATACCAAAAGCGGGCGATTTATGTGGTAGATTGGTTACGTGTACTAACCTTACGTGCCAATCGCAAAATGATGGTGAGATTAGTGAAAGGCGCTTATTGGGACAGTGAAATTAAAAATGCCCAAAAAGATGGTTTAGTACATTTCCCCGTCTTTACCCGTAAATCATCTACCGATGTTTCTTATCACGCCTGTGCCAACAAACTGCTGGAATACCGAGATAGTATTTACCCACAGTTCGCCACCCATAATGCTTATACCGCTGCGACAATTGTTGAATTAGCGGGTGACGATAAAGAAGGCTTTGAGTTCCAATGTCTACATGGCATGGGCGATTCTTTATATGATCAAATTGTTTCACAAGAAGGCATACAGTGCCGCATTTATGCGCCGGTGGGTCATCATGAAGATCTGTTGGCCTATTTGGTACGACGTTTACTTGAAAATGGTGCGAACTCCTCGTTTGTTAATGCCATTGTCGATGAATCACAACCGGTAGAGTCGTTATTAGAAGATCCAGTCGAAAAAACACAACGATTAAAAGATCGTTATAACAAGCAGATCATCTTGCCTATCGATTTATATCGTAAAGAAAATAAAGCAGCTGCACTAGGGCGTGATAATGCCAAAGGTATAGATTTAACTGACATCAACACGCTCACGCCCTTAAAAATCACCTTAGATAACTGGTTTAGTGAGCATCGACTTGAACAGGGCGAGGTACCTGAAGGTGCACATGCGGTAAAAAATCCGGCTGATCATCGTGAGATTATTGGCTTTCATCACCATCATGATGAAACACAAATGCAGCGAATATTAGATCAAGCCGAGCAAGCCTTTGCAACATGGTCTAAAACGCCGGTAACTGAACGCGCAGCTTTATTGTGTCGAATTGCCGATATTTTAGAGCGACACATTGATGAGCTGATTGCCCTTTGTATTAAAGAAGCCGGTAAAGTGGCACAAGATGGTATCGATGAAGTGCGCGAAGCCGTCGATTTCTGTCGATATTATGCGGCTAGAGCTATCGAACAAAGTACTGATGAGCGTATTGAACCGCGAGGTGTCGTGCTTTGTATTAGTCCGTGGAACTTCCCGTTAGCGATATTTTTAGGACAAGTGGCTGCTGCAATGGTAACCGGTAATACCGTCATTGCGAAACCTGCCGAGCAAACCGGCTTAATTGCGCTACGTGCCATTGAAATGATGCAATCAGTGGGGTTACCTGAACATGTGGTGCAAGCGGTTATTGCTAGCGGCTCTATGGTCGGTGGTACTATTGTCCCTGATAAACGTATCGCAGCAGTGATGTTTACGGGCTCTACCAATACCGGTACGTTGATCTCACAAATACTGTCAAATCGCGGTGGTGAACAAGTACCACTCATTGCCGAAACTGGCGGGCAAAACTGTATGATTGTTGACTCGACTGCGTTACCTGAGCAAGTGGTTGATGATGTGATCTCATCTGGATTTCAAAGTGCCGGTCAACGATGCTCAGCGTTAAGAGTACTATTTTTACAGGAAGATATTGCTGATAACGTTATTGAAATGTTAACGGGGGCACTCGCAGAATTAACCATTAGTGATCCGTCGCAATTAAGTACCGATGTGGGTCCGGTTATCGATCAAAAAGCACTCAATGCCCTGAACGAGCATAGTGAGTACATGAAAACCAACGGCAAGTTATTGTATCAATGCAATATTGCTAGCTCAGTAACTGCTGACGATGGCCACTTTTTCTTTGCGCCACGTTTATATGAAATTGATGACATTAGCGTACTTACTAAGGAAGTGTTTGGCCCTTGTGTTCATATAGTTCGCTTCAAAGGAGATCAAATTGAGCAAGTTATTGAGCAAATCAATGGTACGGGCTTTGGTTTAACTATGGGAATTCATACGCGTATAGAACATCGCGCGGTTGAATTATCTCGATTATCACGTGCCGGTAATGTGTATATCAACCGCAATATGATTGGCGCGATTGTGGGGGTACAGCCGTTTGGCGGCAGAGGTTTATCAGGCACAGGTCCTAAAGCGGGTGGCCCTAATTACTTATCCCGCTTAGTCGTTGAAAAAGCAACGCCGAATGATGATAAAAGCCAGTATCTGGCCTCTCAATCAGCGGCTTTGGCCGGCGGCGAGGAAGATCGAATTGAAGCCAATATTCTAATGCTCAAGGCTGATGGTGCCGAAAAAGACTGGCGTTTAACTGAGCTCAATACCCGTATTTCTTGTGTGCGACAATTACTGGCAAAAATAGCGCATGTTGGTATTGTCGAGGATTTAGCCGATGATTTAAATGTCACCTTAGCAGCTGCGCGTCAGCAGCTGATTGATATTGAACAGCGTTTGAAAAAGCCTAAGCAATTACCCGGGCCAACGGGTGAGTCTAATGTCATTTATTTAGAGAACCGTGGCACCGTAATTTGTTTTGCGGATAAAAATGTTAATTTCGATTTTTGGGTAATGTCTTTAGTGACGGCACTGGCAACAGGGAATACCGTCATTACCGTAGTTTCTGATTTATTCTATGAAGAAGCATTGGCTTTTCGTGATAAATTTATCTCAACGGGTGCTGATATCAGTGTGTTACAGGTCGCAAAGTTAGCACATTTACAAACGATGTTAGCGCATCCCGCACTGTCTGGTGTGGTAGTCGATAGTCAGTGTCAGCGTAAACATTTTATCAGTGAGAAGTTAGCTGAGCGTCACGGGGCTATCTTGCCGGTGATCACCTCTGAATATTACGACAACCTAATTCAGCGCTTAGTCACTGAAAAAACAGTGAGTATTGATACTACCGCTTCAGGTGGAAATACCTCGCTGATGACGTTAGTCGAAGATGATGAATAGTTAACAGCATAAGCGTATCGATGACTGTACATTACGCGTGACTAGGTAAGCGAGCACTATGGTGTGTTCGCTTCTTATTTACCATTATCTATGCCAATATTGGCAAGTAGAAGAATTATTTAGTGTGAACAAGACTATGAGCAAAATAAAACCTTTAGATCGTATCGATATGACCATTTTAAAAACGCTGCAAGGCGATGGTCGAATTACCAATGTTGAATTGGCGCAGAAAGTTAATTTAAGTGCTAGCCCGTGCTTAGATCGCGTAAAACGTTTGGAGTCAGAAGGTTATATCAGGCGTTATGGCGCATTTCTAGATGCCAGTAAACTGAATTATGGTATGACCGCATTTATTCAAATTACCTTAGACAGAACCACTGCGGATGTTTTTAAGCAATTTAAGGCCGAAGTAGTGAAAATAAGAGAAATCGCCGAATGTCACTTAGTGGCGGGCGGTTATGATTATTTACTTAAAATACGTTTTGCCAATATTGAGAGTTACCGCTTGGTGTTAGAAAAAGTGGCTGGTTTACCGGCTATTTCACAAACTCATACTTATGTGGTTACTGAGCACATTAAAGAAGATATAGGTGTGCCGTTATAGATTGGCGTCAACTATCCATTCTCAAAATAATATATTACGTAAACTAAAACATTGCGTTAAATAATCCTATGGAGAAAGCATGAACGCTCATGAATACGCTCTACAAGCCAATGGCTCTTTTGCCTTGCCTGATGCCTGTTTTAAAGTAAAAGCATTAATGGAAGATGAACATTCAGTGATCAGTGATTTTGCCGATGTCATCAGCGTTGACCCGTCAATGACTTCGCGGTTATTGCAAATAGCTAATAGTGCTATTTACAATTTCCCCGGTGAAATTAGCACTATCTCTCGTGCGATTACTATTATTGGCACGCAAGCCATTTATAATATGATGCTGGTGGATGTTGCCGCCTCTGCGTTTAAGCACTTTAGTAATCAAGCTATCGATTTAAAGCGCTTTTGGCGAATGAGCATTTACTGTGGTTTAGTCTCTAAAAATATTGCGATTAAAGCGGGAATTAAAGATATCGAGCGCTTGTTTGTTGCCGGCTTATTGCAAAATTTTGGTGAGTTAATTGTCGCTAAAATCTCTCCTGAAATTGCACAACGTTGTGAGCAGTACAGCGCCAAGAATAGGCCTTGGCAGTTGCAAGAGCTCGCCTTAGGGTTTACCTATACCGATGTCTCGGCCGAATTACTCAAAATATGGCAATTGCCTGAAAAAATCATCATTCCCATTCGTCATTTTAATCAAGCGAAAAGTGAGCAAATCAACCAAGATGTAAAAGTGTTAAATTTAGCGTCAAGGTTAGCACTATTAGACAGTCATGCTGATGAATTTGAATACCAAGACCTTGTTGATGAATCATTGTGTCGTAGTTTAAAAGTAACCCCGGAAGACATCGCGCAAGTGACAGAAATAGCGGCCGTTGATGCCGAAGGTATTTTAACCGTGATGAACCCTAAGTTATTTTCTAGGTGATTTTTTACTTTGATAAATACGCGGGTGGACAGCATTATATACAGACCCCCTAGATAAATACCAAGTTTAAAGAAGACATACTGGAAAAAGCTTGTTAGCATTTCACGCTTAACATAGTAAGCAGCAACAATAAAAGCATAATTAAAACAAAAAACAGTTTAAAAAACGATAATAAATTAATGGTAGTGAAGGACATTTATGAGTGCATCTAGTGAGCATTTTAGCTCCCGTATAGGTTTTATTCTCGCCGCTGCAGGCTCTGCAGTAGGTATTGGTAATTTGGTTGGCTTCCCGGTAAATGCGGCTAAAAATGGTGGTGGTGCCTTTTTAGTGATGTATGCATTGTTTGTGTTCTTTATTTGCTTACCGGTAATGATTGCAGAAATGGGCGTGGGCAGAAAAACCGCTAAACAACCGGTTGGTGCTTATAAAAAATTAAGTGGTAATAGTACCATCTGGGGTGCTGCAGGCTTTTTAGGGGTGTTAACCCCCTTTATGATTGCGGTGTTTTATATGGTGATCACCGTGTGGATTTTTGGCTATATTGTACTAACAGTAACGGGAAATTTAGACTATTTAGCCAGCGATAATGGTTTTGGTGAATTCATTAACAGCCCTTATCTTTTCATTTCCATGGCTGTTGTTGCTGGCATCGTTAATTTTATTCTAGTTGCGGGTGTTAAAGATGGTATTGAAAAAGCCGCAAAAATATTAATGCCGACATTATTTGCCATGCTCATTATTATGGTTATCTTTGTGTTAACGCTAGATAACGCGATGGCTGGGGTGAAGTTTTTTATCATACCTGATATCACTAAGATCACGCCAAGTGTGGTTAATGGCGCGCTTTCCCAAGCCTTTTTCTCACTCTCTTTAGGGATGGGGATTTTGATTACTTACGGCTCTTATATTAATAAGCAAACCAACATACCTAACTCAGCGAAATTAGTGGCTATTACCGATACTGGGGTGGCTTTAATTGCCGGCTTGATGATTTTACCGGCGGTGTTTTCATTTAACCCTAATGTTAATCCTAGTGAGTTAAGTGATAGTTCAGTGTCGCTGATTTTTACCTTCTTACCGAAAATATTCTTAGCATTACAAACCTCTATCGGCTATGTCGGTGCGAGTATTGTTGCGGTGTTCTTCTTTACGTTAGTGTTTTTTGCCGCGATAACCTCGTTAGTGTCAATTTTAGAAGTACCGGTTTCTTATTTAGTAAAAGAGAAACAACATAGCCGTAAAAAAGCACTCTCTATCTTACTAATGACTGCGGGAATCTTAACGTTATTTGCCACGGTATCGTTTGGTATGGTGAGTTTTTTTACTGAGTTTACCTCTTATGGTGGCGCAACTAAGTCTTTCTTTGACCTTGTCTATGACGTTTTCTATGAAACCATCTTACCGTTAAATGGCTTTTTACTGTGTGTGTTTGTTAGCTATCGTTGGAAGAGTAAAAACTTATCAGAGCACCTAAGCATAGGTAATGAAAATTACATTGGCTCTTGGGTAGAAAAGTATATTAACTTTTCATTAGGCACCTTTATTCCTGCGATAGTGCTAATGATATTTATTAATACCGTTGCCGATAAATTTTTCTCTGTGAATTTATTCGCCTTTTAGCCAGTTAAGCAACCGTTAGCAGCTTATCGGTAATGGGGTAAGTCGCTCACTGCCAAATAAACACTTTGGCTGCCAAAGCCAAGCAATGTTATTATTGCTTGGCTTTTTCGTGCTTACTGAATCAACACACGAACTTAAATATTAAATCCAATACCTGACTTATCGACAAAATCCAAATACCTAACAAGAAACGCCTCATGCTTGAATACATTACTACGACAGACTATACCGATTGCCAACGACTCTTTCATGGTCGTGGCCATCACTACGACAACCTTGCACACGTCAACGTTGATTGGCTAGAGCCAGTGATATTAATTACCTTATATCAAGCGGTAGAGCAAGCATGGCTGCTAACGCAGGCAAAAGGATTGCTGGCGTTAACACCGCAATGTAAAAGTGTGCAGGTGCAACATCGTTATCGTAAGTTTTCGCCGAGTGAAGTGTTATTGGGTGAACAAATTGAACGCACAGTTGTTACAGAGCAGGGACTTAATTATCACATTGAGCTAGGTAAAGCCCAAAACAGTGGCTTGTTTTTAGATATGGCGAAGGGCAGAGCTTGGGTTAAACAACAAGCTCAAGGTAAAAAGGTACTCAACCTATTTGCCTATACTTGTGCTTTTTCTGTCGCTGCTACCGCCGGTGGTGCCGCACAAGTCGTTAATATTGATTTAAGTAAAGCCTCGTTAAGTAAAGGACGTGAGAATCATCAATTAAACAACTTGGCAAAACGCGATGGTAAACGGGTAGTGTTCGAAGGTGTTGATATTTTCAAATCTAATAGTAGGATTAAAAAATATGGCAAGTACGATTTATTAATTTGTGATCCGCCCTCATTTCAAAAAGGCAGTGTTAATATTGAGCGTGATTACGCCAAAATTATCCGTCGTATTCCGCAGTGGATGAATGCTGGCGCACAGCTGATGTTATGTTTAAATTCACCGGATCTTGATGATGACTTTCTTAAAAGTGAAGTGGCGCGAGCATGTCCTGATTGCCTATTTATCGAGCGACTTGCAAACCCCGCAGTATTTAAAGAAGCCCATCAAGGCAAGGGACTAAAAGTACTGCTCTTTAGCTATCAGCCGAATTCAGAGCCAGTGCTTAGTGAATGATTGTTATTGAGTAATTGCTATTGAGTTGTTGCCCTTGTCCGCCAATAACGCGCAAACCTTGGCAGGCCCGACAAGGTAGTGCCATTGTATTGATAAGTAATAATGCTGCCAATTTCAGGCGGGTTCGCGCGTTCTTTATCACTAAAACCGCTGCCAATTTTAAAAACTAGCCCTTGTGCGGTTTTAACGTTGAGTGCACCGAGCATATTAGTGTACTTGCCTTTACCGGCTAAATGGGCAATCACTGTTGCTTCGCCATCTTGATGTTTTTTAAGTTTTAACAGCTTGGCGGTTTTGCCGATGTGGTAGCGAGCGCTTGCTAAATGTAGCATCAGCCCCTCGCCATCATTGGCAACAATATCATTTAGTTGCTGTGTTAATTGCGTCAGGTTTTGTAATTTAAACTGTGGGATCATTGCTAAAGTCTTAGGGGATGTTTTGCTAACCATATGCTTCATTACTGCAATCCTTTCAGTGAAGGTACCGTCATGAGCGGGTAAGTCAAACATCATAAAACGAACATTTTGCCAGCATTGCTCATCAATATATTTCTTCCTAACACAAGAGATAGTGGCTTGAAATTGCCCTCTTGCCATCCATAGTTCGCCATCCATAGGTGTCTTCGGCCAGTGTTGAGTAAACCATGTAGGGCTGTAGATCTTATTACCTTGTCGAGTCATCAGCTCAGTACCATTCCAGTAACCGCGCATCCCATCTAATTTCTCCGAAAGCCAGTACTGGCTAATATCATCAACCGTTTGATACGTTTTAGCATGCTGGAGCCTAGGGGGCGACTTTGATTTCGCGATATCAGTCGTTGATGGTCTGATACTAGCGACAGCGTTATGGTGATTACTGAAGCTAGTACTAATGATCACTATCAAGATGAATATCTTGGATAATTTTAGAGCGAAAACAATAGCATAATCGCGCATGATTACTTCCATGTTGGTTAAGATAGCGTTAATATTAGTACGAAATACAAACAATGCTATGTGATCTTGTGGTGAAATAGAAAAACCTTCAATAAATTCAAGGATGAATGTATGTTGCACTGTAAGGCGGTCATAGTGATTACCTTGGTACTCTGTTATTGGTTGCCCTTATCTGAGGCGCAAGCGAAAAAACGCTGTCAGCCGTTATTAGTCAAGCTGCAAAATGTTCAAGCACTACAACGGCAAGGTCATTCATCAAAGCGTAGTCAAAGTTTACGTTTACGAGAAGAAAAAGCGCGAGACAATTGGTGGCAATGTGAAAACAGTAGCCGTAAATACAAAAAGAAGCGCACTAAGAATAAGTCTAAAAAGAATGAAATGGATAGCTATCAAGCGAAACTAATCGCGCGTTCGAGTAAAGATATTGAAGCAGGTACACCTTTTAAAACCAGTCAAGCGATTGTTATCACCTCAAAGTATCAAGGTAAAAAGAAACGGGCGTGGTTAGCCTATTATCAACAACCTGAGCGCTGTCTTAGACCAAAAACGTTACAAGTGTTTGCTTTTTGCAGTGAAGATAAGCATTCACAACGGCTTGCTTTTGATAAGCTCTATCACTCCGAGGCTAATTCGGAGTGAAGTTAGTGATCAGGTGGCGGGACTAAGAAAGCGCTTGCCAATTTATTAACGCTTATTACTCACAATAGTTTGCTTTGCTATTAGCATACGTTGCTATCATCGCATCGATACTTTCTTGGCTATATTCACGCAAACCACTAAGTAACATGTGTTTCTTGCCGTGGCCGACCACTTCGTTGTTACTGATCAAATCAAACTCTAACCAGGCATCACCACGTTTACCATTAATCGTTAGGCTGGTTTTCGCTAATTTAAGTGACAGCGATTCTATATCAAGACGTTGTAAGTTAATTTCCATGCCTTGGTACATTACCATTGGGCGACTTGGGTTGATCATGACATTATTTTCAGCCATCAATTTCACTAAAATATCAGGAAAGGTATGGCCTGAAAAGTTCACGTACGCTTTAGTTAATGAGTCTATTAACGTTGGGCATTTTGATTTATCACCACTTGCGGTTACCGATAAATAAGTTTTATCGTTCTCATCGGTTAAATCAAAGTTATCGGAAATTTGGCTGGGAAAGGTCAGGGTAACCGCATCATTAACCATACCCGAGAAATCAAAGCTCATTTGTTGATGCAAGCCAGATTTAGCGATAACTATTGCAAACAATAAATCCCCAGGGACACAAAAACGTTTATTATCAATATTATGCAATGGGTTGAAATCGTCAGCAACTTGCTTGGCAAAGTTACTACCTTGCTCGCGCGTAAAGCTAATTTTATCTTGGCTGATTGGGCAATATTGCTCAATAAACATTTCTTGTGCTGACTTTTCTTTTAGCATAGGTAAACTTCACTCTAACAACGCTCACTAACAAGCAGGAAATATAAACGCCTCATTCTAACAGTGATTTAGCATTAAATCGAAAAAATGCTGTAGAATGCAACTGAGCAGACCTCTACCTAGTTGGTTTTTCTACCAATTGGCTAGATACTAGCTGCTCTTTTTTTATCTTATTGAGGGTGCGAATTTGGTATTCTCGTTTACTCGCTTCGCTCTTATTTATAGCCGTTTCGTTAAAAGCTAGTGAAACCGGTCGCCTTGCTCGCGTATACTTAGCCCCTTGTTTGGTATTATTATGTTGATGCAATCGGCGACTGAGATCAGTAGTGATGCCAGCGTACAAACTGTTATCATTACAACGTAATAAATAGACATACCAAGTTGAAGATTGAGTCATGAAAACTAAAGGCTCATTGAGTAGTAATAAAAGAATAGGGTTCGATGGTAATTAATAATGCTTGATATTTCAAATGCAGTTAGCTTAGCCGATTGGGAAATAGAGCTCAGTGCCATTCGCTCTATGGGTAATGGTGGCCAACGTGTTAACAAAGTTGCTACCGCTATTCATCTTCGCTTTGATATAAAACGCTCTTCACTGCCAGACGCTTATAAAGAGCGATTGCTGGCAGCCAATGATACCCGAATTACTAAAGAAGGTATTATCATTATTAAAGCACAATCGTATCGTACTCAAGAATTGAACAAAGAAGATGCATTACAACGGCTAAAAAACCTGATTTTAGCGATAATGGTAGTGCAGAAAAAAAGAAAAGTCACTAAGCCTACTAAAGGCTCAGTTCAGCGACGTTTAACCGGCAAAGCCAATCGCAAGGTGGTTAAGCAAAGTCGAAAAAAAGTAAAGTTTTAACCGCACATTATAAGTAGAGAGCATTGATGAGTATAACCAGAATAGGTGCAATAGAAAAATTAACGGCGCATATTGATAGCGACGATTTAGTTCATTACCAACTACCGCTAGCGCCAATAAATGAGGGGGATGATTATCAATATGTTGAGTTAAACCCACTAATAGGTAAAACACTGACCTTAAATTTTCACGGACAAATTGCCTGTAAACACTGTGGCCGTGCCACTAAAAAAAGCTATTCCCAAGGGTTTTGTTATCCCTGTATGAGCAAATTGGCGCAGTGTGATATGTGTATCATGAAGCCAGAAACCTGCCACCACCATTTAGGCACTTGTCGTGAGCCAGAATGGGGAGAGCAGCACTGTATGGTTGATCATTATGTTTACTTGTCAAACACGTCGGCATTAAAGGTCGGCATTACTCGACACACGCAATTACCTACTCGCTGGATAGATCAAGGAGCAACCCAAGCGTTACCTATTTTTAAAGTGAGCACTCGCTTACAGTCAGGGCTTGTTGAAACAGCTTTGGCTGAATTTATTGGTGATAAAACTAATTGGCGCGCGATGCTCAAAGGTAGCAATGAGCCGATTGATTTAAAAGCCAGAGCCGACGCGTTAATCCCTCAGATTGCGAGACAGTTATCGTTAGTTTCACTTAGGTTTGGTGATGATGCCATCGAGCAATTAGATGAACAAGTAGTTAATATAAACTACCCAGTAAGCGAATATCTAACGAAAATCAGCTCATTTAATTTTGATAAAATGCCAGTCGTTACAGGGATATTATTAGGCATTAAAGGGCAATATCTAATTTTTGAACAAGGTGTTATCAATATGCGTAAGTTTAGCGCTTATCAAATTAGTGTTGAATATTAAAATTGTATGATCTTGTTTTAACAAAATTGTGCTAAATTTATAAGAGTATCGTTATCTTTATTTATTGTGCTATAGGATCAATTTATGAATGCAATAGACTTCGCTGATCAAGCAAGTGAAATATTTGTACTTTCTGATTCCTTTCTTCGAATTAAAGAATTAATCGATGATGAATCATCCAATATCGATGATATTAGTGAAGTTATCATGATAGATCCTGGCTTGTCTGCGAGCATATTGAAATTGGCAAATAGCTCATTTTTTAATTATCCGGGTAAAATCGATACGATCTCGAAAGCAGTGTTAGTACTCGGCATTACTGAAGTGTATAACTTGGTTATTGCTTACTTTACCAGTAAAGCATTTCAATCGGTAAAAGCAGACAGTGATTATTTGGACAATTTTTGGATTCAAAGTGTTGATTGTGCTTTGTTGATTAAATACTTAGGCTGTCGGTTAAGGTTTGCTAATGCAGAGCGGTTATTTATTCTAGGTTTGTTGCATAATTTGGGGGAGTTAGTGGTGCAACAAATAGCCCCTGAAAAAATCACCTTGTGCCAAAGTGATGACTTAAGCCAAACACCCTGGGAAAAGCAGCAACAAGTGTTAGGGTTCACCTATGCTGAATGTAGTGCCGAATTACTGAAAATTTGGCAACTTCCGTATAGCTTAGTGGCGCCAATACGAAATCAAGATGAGAGTGACTTTGAGCATGTGAATTTTGAGTCGCAGCTACTATTTCTGTCTAAACGGATCATGACTACTCAATTTATTTATAATACCGATAACTACTCAGCCCTGGTAACGGAGCAACATATATCGCAATTGTCATTAACTAATAATGTGCTGACATCAGCAGTACAATACTGTGATTTAGAGCGTTTAGGCATTTTATCTATTCTGAACCCGAGTGCGGTTACCATCTATTAACTCGGAGGGATGTTAGTCGGCTTTGTTTGTACTTGCGGGTATTTTGACTAACCGTTAACAGGACTTGTGCGATATCCTCTAACTTTTCAAACTGCAAACTTCAAACTCGATCACCATCAACTCTCTTTAAGAGGCTTTAAGTATTACTCAGTTAGATTATAAGCGGGTTTTTCTTGTACTTGCTTGATCGCGGTTAATCGAGCTTGGGCAATAGCCTCTTTAATTGCTAGTCCTTTCAAACCTTGTTCAACGAAGGTTTTAGCATTCACTAATCTCGCTGCTTGCATCGCCTCTTTGAGAAAATACTCTTGTGGGTAAGGGCGATTTTCTAAACCAAGTCGACCTAAAAAATCACTTTTACAGGCAAGAATAAAATCATCAAATTCTTGTGGTTTTCGCCACACATCCAACTGATTGAATATTTTTAGTAAACTCGTCGCTTTTAATTCAAAGGCTTTATGGCAATGTAAATGATATTCACATACTTTAAGGGCGAGTTGTTTGTATGCGGTAGGGACTTTAAGCTGTTTCGCTATTTTTTCTATTAACGGGAGGCCGGCTTTTTCATGACCACGGTGACTTGGCCAGTTCTCGGTAGCGGTTAACCCTTTACCTAAATCATGGCATAAGGCGGCAAAACGGATCGCCGCTTTGTTGTCATGATGCTCGGTCAATAGTACCGCTTGTTGTACCACCATCATCGTATGGATACCGCTACAGATTTCAGGGTGCCACTGTGCCGGATTGGGAATTCCCCAGAGTTTGTCTAAGTCTGGCCACAGTGCTTTAAGCGCTTGGCATTGATGTAAAACCTCAAAGAATACTTCTGGGCTACCTTGAGCATTAGCACCTTGAATATTACCGCCTTCGGCTAAACTGCGTTGCATTTCTTGCCAAACACGTTCTGCGCTGAGTGTCGCCAATTCACCACTGGTGCTAATTTCAGTCATTAACGCTAGGGTTTCATCCGCAATACTAAAGCCATAACTGTGATAGCGAGCAGCAAAGCGAGCGACCCGTAATACCCGTAGCGGGTCTTCAATAAAAGCATCACTAACATGGCGTAATAGCTTGTTGTTTAGATCAACTTGGCCATTATAAGGATCAATTATGTTGCCTTGTTCATCCATCGCCATGGCATTAACGGTGAGATCTCTACGGCGTAAATCTTGCTCTATGGTGACATCGGGCTCGGCATAACAGCTAAAACCGGTATAGCCTTGCCCTTGCTTTCGTTCAGTGCGTGCTAGCGCGTATTCTTCTTTAGTTTCAGGGTGTAAAAATACCGGAAAGTCTTTACCTACCTGCACAAAGCCACGTGATTGCATTTGTGCAACCGTCGCACCAACCACTAAATAATCATGATCTTTAACCTCACGTTTGAGTAACTTGTCTCGTACCGCGCCGCCAACGAGGTACATATTGAGTGCTGGGTCTGAGCTATAGTTACTACGGGTCACGATTAAACACCTAAAAAATACTGATAACAATGATGAGTTTATCATAACTCTTAGCTATTTACGGACATGAATAGGGGGGTATGGTGATGTCTAGGTAAGTATGGGCGTAAAATGTAGACATCTGCTCGCTAAAAAGGTAATTTCTT
>Ga0105355_10002516_pt1 | contig 16451 bp, 14 predicted proteins | sample GOMGulsemesocosm_2_FD_83508 | JGI IMG/M metagenome (GOLD analysis project Ga0105355, IMG submission 83508) | Methane-oxidizing microbial communities from mesocosms in the Gulf of Mexico - GOM9C Gulf of Mexico | ecosystem: Environmental > Aquatic > Marine > Cold seeps | place: Gulf of Mexico... | reverse complement strand
TACTACTCGCCAAGAACTGGCTCAACTTGGCGTGATACCCCCACTAAGTGCAGAGGAATTAGACCAAATTAAGAAGGGCGAACGGATATTTTCCAATACAGGCTGTAACAGTTGTCATAAACCACAGCTCGTTATCAATGACCCAATTTTCCGGGAACCTAGTCTCAACCCCAACTACAGAGACAAAAAATTCCCTGCCGGTCAAGATCCATTGAGCAAAGGTGTCGACCCTTTGCAGCCTATCACTTTTGATCTAACCCGGGACTTGCCTGATAACATCATTAGCCACCAGGACGGTACAACAACCCACCTCGGTAACTTCCAGAGCGATGGCAAAGGTGCTGCGATCGTACGTTTGTTCGGCGACTTGAAGCGTCATGACATGGGTCCAGAGCTGGCCGAATCTATAGATGAAGCCGGTACTGGAGCAGCCACTTTTATAACCAAAGAGTTATGGGGCGTAGGCTCCACCCCTCCCTACCTCCATGACGGACGCGCCACAACACTAACGGAAGCGATCCGCTTTCACGGTGGTGAAAGCGCTCAGTCAAGGGATAGATTCAATGCATTATCGCAGGGTGAGCAAGAGTCCCTCATAACCTTCCTTAAAAACTTAGTGCTGTACAAGGCCGAAGAGGAGTAAACAGGGACAACAATAGTCAGCCCATCCTGTTCAAGCCCGTGGCAAACGGGCTTTTTTTTGCGCACTCTAAATATTTTCCCTTGGTTATAGGTATATCCCTAAGATTGCTAAATTTGTGCTTTGCTAAGTGAGTACCTGTGTCAGCAATAAAACTGATTGATGACGTCCCTCATTGGAGTTTCCTTGATCTTACCTATTTGGATTTGATTTTGATGGTCATCAACTTAAACTGGATTAGCATTCAGCTGTTAAAGTGATCGGTTGTATTAAAGGTCTAAGCTGTTGTTTGGCTGAAAAAAGATGTTAATCTTAGGTAGTCAAATCACCTATAAACAGGGAGAGAAACTAATGAGTAACTCCAGCCTACCCGGATTCAAACAATCCTTTATGGATGTTGATGGTATACGCTTAAGCGTGCATATATGTGGCCAAGGAGCCCCTTTATTGTTACTGCATGGCTTTCCTCAAACACATGCTGCTTGGCGCAAAATAGCCCCCGACTTCTCTCAGCATTTCACTTGTGTAGTACCTGATCTTCCCGGTTATGGCGAAAGTGGGATTCCACCGTCAGTTCCAGATCATCGGCTATATTCCAAACGTCACATCGCGAAAAATATGGTTGGGCTGATGCAAAAACTTGGTTATGCCGTATTTTCTGTGCTGGGGCACGATCGCGGTGCTCGAGTTACTTATCGTATGGCTCTAGATCATCCCGAACGCATCCACCGAATAGGCATTATTGAAGTGATCCCAACAGCTGATATGTGGGCGCGTTTCAATGCACAAATGGCGATGAAGGCCTATCATTGGACCTTTTTAGCACAGCCTTACCCACTTCCTGAAAACATGATCGCAGCCGACCCTATCGCCTATCTAGATTGGACGCTTAAAAGTTGGACCAAAGGCAATAGTTTAGAGGCCATCGATCCTGTTTCTTTGAAGAGTTACCGTAAACAATTTAGAGAGCCAGAACGTATCCACGCCATGTGCGAAGATTATCGAGCAGGTGCAGCAATAGATTGTCAACTCGATGAAGAAGATCGGGCGAAGGGTCATAAAATAGCAGCGCCTTTGTTTTTTATCTGGGCTAATAATGGTTTCCCAGCACAGACCGGTGATCCGCTTGGCTTGTGGCGAAATTGGGCTGATCAGGTTGAAGGCCAAGCCATTGATTGCGGTCATTTTGCGCCGGAAGAAAATCCTCAGGCCATTCTGAAATACCTTATCCCGTTTTTTAAAAAGGGCTAGTCTTGTCAGCCTGAAGGGCAAATTACAGCTCATTAAAACAGCTTTATCTAATCTATCTTTATATATAAAACAATAATTTAGGTAAGTTTTTTAATAATGATTGTAGTGTTTCTTTAGCCGTAATAATTGAGACTATAGCCTCTAAGAAACGGCATTATAGTGAAGCTCTGACACTGTCTATATTGAGGTGTTTTTCTGCCACTATTTCGAATGTCGGAGTATTGTAATTAACCAAGTTAGAATACTTGATAAGTGCTGTTAACGAGATATTCACACTCAACCTCGCTTATCATATAAATGATTGAGATATAGTCTGAGTTTCTAAGTCGAATTCAATGTTTATTGGAATAAACGTATTATATCGATACAAAAAAAACCATATAGCGTGAATGCAGTCAAGTTTAGCCAGAAAGTATTCCCTATAGATTTTATTTTCTTAGATTAGTACTGTTTGAAAATGCCTAGATAATAATTAGTAATCAATGCTATAGGTTTATATGCTGCGACTTATTGGCCTGCGAAGAGGACGGAATTTTTAGTAGTTCACCATTCACAATGGACAAAATACAAACAGCCACTATAATTAAATGAGATTTGCCCCATTACTTAATAGGGAGGAGTCCATATGTTTAGGTCAGTCAATGCTCTAGATTATATGACGGCACAACCCGTTGTAGTAAAACCCGATACCAATATTTTTAATGTTATTCACGAACTCATAGTGCACAAAGTTTCAGGTGCCTCTGTGGTTGATGAAGACAATAATATGGTTGGTGTTATCTCTGAAATTGATTGCCTGCGAGCCATTCTAGATGGTAGCTATTACAATGAAGTGGGTGGCACTGCCGGGGATTTTATGTCCGCTGAAGTTGAGTCAGTGACATCTCACGTCGATATTCTCGAAGTAGCAAAACGCATGGTCACTGATAGAAGACGCCGTATTCCCATCGTGGAAGAAGGCAAGTTCATCGGCCAATTGAGTGTGCGTAGCATTCTCAAAGCGATAAAAGATTTTGATGTCCCAGAAGACAAATCAGAACGTTAATTAAGCACAGGCCTCACCGCTAGCAGTAGTGTTATAGGAGTCGATATGATTTCAATAGCTTTTGTTATCTATTTTTTGGCAATAATACTATTGACCATCACTATGCTGGTTATATCGCGCCTGCTCAACCCTAAAATAAAACCGCGCAAAAATTTAATGCCTTTCGAATCCGGCATTGTTCCCTATGGAGATACCAATATACGCTGGAGTGTGAACTATTTTTTAGTCGCGATCCTGTTTGTTATTTTTGATATGGAAGCGGTATTTATCTATGTGTGGGCAGCAGTGGTATTAGACACTGGCTGGCCCGCTTTTTTTGCCACTTCAGTATTCATCGGTATTTTATTAATTGCACTGCTTTACGAGTGGCGTATGGGAGTGTTGGAGTGGGGAAGAAAAATATAACCGCATAATTTAGAGGTGACTCAAGGAGATAAATATGCGCTGGAAGCTGTCGGAACCACAACCCCCAGTTGACAACAACCCTTCGCTCGAAGAAATTCTTGAACAAAATATACTGATGGCCAAACTGGATGATCTAGTGGCCTGGGGCAGAAGCAATTCGCTTTGGCCATTCAATTTTGGTCTCTCCTGTTGTTATGTCGAAATGGCGACAGCTTTCACCAGTCGACACGACATCGCTCGTTTCGGTGCAGAAGTGATTCGTGCCACTCCCAGAGAAGCTGATTTAATCGTTATATCCGGCACGCCTTTTCTTAAAATGGCTCCCGTTATCAAACATTTATATGAACAAATACTAGAGCCTCGCTGGGTAATTAGCATGGGTTCGTGCGCTAATTCTGGGGGTATGTACGACGTCTACAGTGTTGTGCAAGGCGTTGACCGAATTCTACCAGTTGATGTTTATGTGCCCGGCTGTCCACCTCGACCTGAAGCGTTGCTCTATGGATTGACACTGCTACAAGAGGCGATCAAAGATGGGGCGCTCAAACAGCGGCGACCACTGGGGAAAGTTGTCACTCCTGAAGAAATCGCTAGCTTCAGCAGCCGCTGTTTACGTGATGAAAAACAGCAAAATAGAATCGCCATGACCCAAATAGACAGTCCCAAGGGGGTGTAGCGGATGATGAGAGCTGAGCCTGTCGCCAAACAAAAAATCTATGCAGAACTAGAAGAGCACTTTGATAAGGACTCATTGTGTATTCAGCAGAGCTGCTGTGACTCCCTCACTCTGTGCGTGCAAGAATCCGCTTTAAAACCATTATTGTGTCACTTGCGAGATGGTCCATTGCGCTATCTGACGTTATTTGATCTGTACGCGGTGGATGAGCGGTTGCGACAACATTGGAATGAGCAGCCAAAATGTGATTTTACGCTAGTTTATCAGCTGTTGTCAGTAGCACAAGTGTGCGATATCAAAATAAAGGTGGCACTGTCAGGCGACTATCCTAGTACCCAGACAATTACCGATTTGTGGCCAAACGCCAACTGGTACGAGCGCGAGATTTGGGACATGTTCGGCATTAAATTTGTCGATCATCCGCTGTTGCGCCGCATTTTAACTCCCCCTACTTTTAGCGGTCACCCGTTGCGCAAAGAGTTTGCCTGCAGGGCGACCGAGCAAGCGCCTTTTCAGCTTGGCGATGATAGACAAGATCAAGAGCAACAAGCGCTGCGCTTTGATCCTGGGGATTGGGGGATGAACCGACATAGTGCAGATTCAGACTTTATGTATCTGAACTTGGGCCCTAACCACCCGAGTGTGCACGGCGTATTTCGCATCGCTTTGCAATTAAATGGAGAGCGCATCATCGACGCCGCTCCAGACATCGGATACCACCATCGCGGTGCCGAAAAAATCGCTGAGCGTCAAACCTGGCATGGCTTTATCCCCTACACCGATAGGATCGATTATCTAGGCGGTGTAATGAATAATTTGCCTTATGTGATGGCACTGGAACAAATGGCCAACATTGATGTTCCAGAGCGCGCGCAGTGCATTAGGGTGATGTTATGTGAGTGTTTTCGCATTCTCAGTCACATGTTGTTCTATGGTACTTTTGCCCAAGATCTGGGCCAGCTGTCGACGATATTTTACTTATTTACTGACCGAGAGAAACTCTTTGCCATTATCGAGGCCATCACGGGTGCCCGAATGCATCCAAGCTGGTTTCGTATCGGTGGGGTCGCCCAAGACTTACCGATTGGTTGGCACATCATGCTGCGCGAGTTTCTCGATTATTTTCCAGCGCGCTTAGATGAATACGACGTGCTGGCTATGCAAAACTCCATCCTTAAAAAACGAACCGTCGGAGTGGGTCAGTACAATACCGCCCAAGCGTTGGACTGGGGTGTGACGGGTGCGGGTTTAAGAGCGACCGGACTGGATTTTGACTTGCGCAAAGCGCGCCCTTACAGCGGTTATGATAACTACGAATTTGAAATTCCACTGGCGGATAATGGTGACTGTTACGACAGGTGCTGGGTGCGGGTAGAAGAGATGCGCCAGAGTTTGAAAATAATACGTCAGTGCCTCGACAATATGCCAAGTGGCCCCTATAAGGCGTCTCATCCAGCGACCACTCCCCCACTGAATGAGCGCAGTAAACAGGATATTGAAACGCAAATCCAGCATTTCCTAAATGTTAGTTGGGGTGCTGTAATGCCCGTTGATGAAGTTTGTGTGGCTATCGAGGCAACTAAAGGCATTAACAGTTACAGCTTGTATAGCGATGGCTCTAATACAAGCTATCGCACGCGGATTAGGACACCTTCCTTCCCGCATTTGCAAATGATTCCGCAGATCTGCCGCGGTTTATTGCTACCCGACCTAATTGCCATTATTGCCAGTATAGATTTTGTTATGGCCGACGTAGATAGGTGATGAGATGAGTTTAGAGTTAGGTGCTACCAACAGTATTCAGACCGATAGGCAACAATTACTAACGGTACTCAGTGACCATGAGAAATGTGCCATCGATCGGTTGTTGCAACATTACCCTAAAGCTAGCGGGGCGAATATTGACGCTTTAAAAATAGTGCAACAATACCGGGGCTGGGTCAGCGATACCGTCATTGCTGCACTTGCTCAATATATGCAAGTGCCTCTGGCCGAGCTGGACTCGGTCGCCACCTTTTACAACTTAATATTTCGTCGTCCAGTTGGCCCAATATTAATCCACCCCTGTAACGGTATCAGCTGTCAGCTACTGGGTTTTAAAAATATTCAGCGACAATTGGCGTCACAATTACAACTTGTTGACGGCGGGACAACCACCGACGGCCAGCTTACCTTGCTCTCACTCCCCTGTCTTGGAGCCTGTGACAAAGCTCCGGTGGTACTAGTGCGAATATCGCAACCAGCGGATTCGGCGGGTGATGCCATGTTGACTTCAGAGCAGTTACTGGAAAATCAGAGCTGCACTAAGATCGAAAAAATGCTCAGCGAACTGAGGGAGACGACACTATGACAGAGCTTCTCTCCAATTATACACCACCAATAAGACCATTGAGCCAACACATAAATCTAGCAACCCCACTGAGCTTACAACAATACCGTGACGTGCAAGGCTATAGAGGTTTTGAGCTAGCGCTGCAGCAGAGCAGTGAACAAGTATTAAATGTGATTAAAGACTCTAATCTTCGCGGCCGCGGTGGCGCAGGCTTTCCCACCGGTATGAAATGGAGTTTTGTTCCGCCAGCCAACGCCGACACTGGTGCAAGATATTTAGTGGCTAATGCCGATGAAATGGAACCTGGAGCATTTAAGGATCGCTGGTTGATGGAAGGTGCCCCGCATCAACTTATCGAGGGCATGTTAATCGCCGCCCATACAATAGCTGCTACGGTGGGCTATATTTTTATCAGAAATGAATACACACTCGCCGCCGCACGATTGCAGAGTGCGATAGATGAATGCATTGCCAGTGGGCTTTTAGGCGATAATATTTTAGGCTCGGGGCTTTGTTTTCATCTGCATATTCACACTAGTGCCGGTCGCTATATCTGTGGAGAGGAAACCGCACTGATCAATGCCTTAGAGGGCAAGCGCGCAATACCCAGAGCCAAACCTCCCTTCCCACAAGTGGCCGGACTCTGGGGTCGCCCGACGATCGTTAACAACGTAGAGACCTTCTATAACTTACCAAATATTTTATGCTTTGGTGCCGCTTGGTATCAGTCTCTAGGACTTTTGGAAGACGCTGGCAGCAAAATATTTGGGGTTAGCGGTCGGGTCAAAAATCCAGGATTGTGGGAACTGCCAATGGGAACTAGCATCCGCGAGATTATCCAGCAACATGCCCAAGGAATGGCTGATGGTTATCAGTTGCGCGCTTACTTACCCGGTGGTGGCTCCACAGATTTTCTATTGCCAGAGCATTTAGATACCGCCATGGAATATAACACTATCTCAGCGGTGGGCTCACGTATGGGTACAGGCACTATCATAGTGTTAGATGATCGCAATTGCCCGGTCGATATGATTCTCAATTTGGTGAGTTTTTTCTCCCAAGAATCTTGTGGTTGGTGTACTCCTTGTCGGGAGGGATTGCCAAGCGCAAGTTACTTGCTGCGCCAAATTGAAGAAGGGAATGGCAAGTTATCGGATTTACAGTATTTAACCGACATCATAGAACTGATTAGTTTTGGCAATACCTTTTGCGCCTTAGCGCCTGGAGCTGCTGAGCCCTTGCAGAGCGGCCTTAAGTTTTTTGCAGAAGATTTTGCACAACACATCAAGCAACAGTGCTGCCCTTATCATTAGGGGTAGAAAGTTGGAAAGTTGGAAAGTTGGAAAGTTGGAAAGTTGGAAAGTTGGAAAGTTGAGAATATACCTAGTTCAGAATATGGCTAGCGAGCGGCAAAAGTTCTTTTTTGTTAATAACTTGTGTTCGTTAGTTTAGTGATGATGGAGAGTAGCGATGCCTGAAATAATTGTAGATGGCAAAAGTTATCAGGTGGCGGCCGGTGGTAACTTACTGCATGCCTGTCAGTCCTTGAAGCTGGCGCTGCCCTATTTTTGCTGGCACCCAGCATTAAATTCTGTCGGCTCTTGTCGCCAGTGTGCGGTATTGATCTATCAGAACGCTGATGACAGTCGCGGCCGTATCAGCATGGCCTGTATGACAGCTGTCACTGATGGGCAAAGACTCTCTATTAAAGCAGCTAAAGTCGCAAGATTTCGCGAGTTGTGTATAGAGGCGACAATGACTGGCCACCCCCATGACTGTCCCGTTTGCGAAGAAGCTGGAGAGTGCCACCTGCAAGACATGACGTTGCTCAGTGGTCATATTAACCGGCGTTTTGAAGGCCCTAAAAGAACCCATAGCAATCAGTATCTGGGGCCCTTTATTAATCACGAAATGAACCGCTGTATCGCCTGCTATCGCTGTGTACGCTTCTATAGAGACTACAGCGGCGGCACCGACCTCAATGTCTTTGCCAGTCGCAATAACGTTTTTTTTGGCCGCGCTGAGGAAGGTGTGCTGGAAAGTGAGTTCAGTGGCAATTTGGTTGAAGTGTGCCCTACTGGTGTCTTCACCGATAAGAGCTTTAGTCAACACTACAGCCGTAAATGGGATTTGCAATCTGCCCCCGCTGTCTGTGTGCATTGCAGTGTCGGTTGTAATATTTACCCCGCTGAGCGCAACGGACGTTTGCGAAGAATAAGTAACCGCTATCACCCGCAACTCAATGGTCATTTCCTCTGTGACAGGGGGCGTTTTGGCTATGAATTTGTCAATCATGCAAAGCGTAATGAACAAGTATGGCAACGCAATCAACAATCTAGAAGTACCGATCAACTCGATACGCAACAGGCACTCACTCGTTTGCATGAATTGCTGGCAACAACTGAACATGCTGAAATCGTCGCCATAGGCTCCTCGAGGAGCTCGCTGGAGAATAATTTTAGTCTGCGCTGTCTGGTAGGCAAAGGAAATTTTTACTCAGATATGAAATCTGGCGTGCAAGGGCTAATTAACCAGTTGTTGAATCACTACCAATCAGTTCAGTCAAGTTCCGACTTGCAGAGTTTAGAACAAGCGGATTGCCTGCTACTGATTGGCGAAGACGTGACGCAAACGGCACCGCGAATTGCCCTCGCTATACGCCAGATGTCAAGAAATGCCGGCATCAAACAGGCGGCCGCTCTAGGCGTACCTTACTGGAGTGATGCTGAAGTCAAAAACATTAGCCAAAGCCTTCAGTCTCCCCTACACATAATCAGCCATTGCCAGACTAAATTAGATGATATCGCGACCAGCATCGATACTCTCCATCCCGATCAGCAAGTGCTATTGCTCGACAAAATTTGCCACTATGTAAGTCTAGCGACCGAGCTTGGCTCTGAAAACAACGCTGAGCTTAGCGAACTGGAGCAGCGAGCGCTGGCAATCAGTAAAGATCTACGTCATGCGCAGCGCCCTTTTATTACCACGGGGATCCACCTGGCAAAAAATGCTGCTATTTTCAGCGCCACTTTACGGTTATCGGCAGCGCTCTATCAACTCAATGATAAGGCGGGATTGATCTGTGCTCTGCCACAGGCCAATAGTCTAGGATTGGCGCTACTCAATGATACCGAGCGTGACATAGAGGCGGCGCTACTGCGATTAGCAACACATAAAACCAAGACATTAATCATCTTAGAGACAGATCTATTTCGCTATTGCGCTGCACAAAAGTTGCAGTCATTGCTTGAGTGTGTTGAAAATATTATAGTCTTAGACCACCTCTTAACAGCGACGGCGGAACAGGCTGACTTGTTGTTGCCCACAAGCAGCTTTGCAGAATCCCACGGTAGCTGGGTCAATTATGAGGGTAGATTACAAGCGGGTATTAAGTGCTTTGGTGCCAGTAAACAGCGTCGTCCCGCCTATCAATGGTTGACTAATAATACCGATTTTCACAGCATTGTGAGTGACTTATCGGGTCAATTAGAGTGTTTGCAGTCTCTACCTTCGCTGTATCAAAAGCAATCTGAAGACTTTAATAACGCCCGTAAGTCTGTGCGAGAATCTGGACGGACTGCTCTGTCATCCTATATTGATATCAAAGAGTTACCTCCAGATAGTGATGCCGATTCAAACTACCAGCACTCCAGTGAAGGGGTCGCTAGTAATATCGATAAAACCCAGACGCCCGCTTATATATGGTCGCCAAATTGGAACTCAAACGAGGCCCTCAATCATTTCCAAAATGCCGGTAATGGTGCTATTGAAGGATCCTCTCTAGGTCTATTAATTTTTGCGCAATCAGCCTCTCACTCAGAGGCTTTTTGTAAAGTAAATGAATCGGCACAACCGTCGTCAGCAACGTTTGCAAGTGCTGTGAATATACTCAAAGTTTTGCCTTTTCATCACATTTTCAGCGACGAAGAACTCAGCAGTTATGTGAGTAATATTCAACAAGTGCAAGTTAGACCAAGTATCAGGCTTAATGCGCAGCAAGCGCAGAGCTTGGGTTTTGTCGCAGGTGAACCGCTGCACTACCGATTTATTCAAGATGATAAAGAGGATGCTGGAAATAATTCGTTAGAGGAAGATGAGCTACTGCCTTTAGAAATAGATGAAAGCATCGCCAGTGGCGTGGTACTGCTACCGGCAATAATTATCCAACAACAAGCTAGCAGTGTAGAAAATTGGTTGCTGCTCTCTCGCGTTGCAACAAAAGGTGCTAGGCATGAGTGAATTTCGAACCAAGATTGTCAATCAAAGGTTATTACTCGACAGTGCTGGGTATAGCTCACAGCGGGAGTATTGGCATGAATGATATTCTAACGCCCTTAATCATCTTAGTGATGCTGCTACTGAGCGCTGCTCTACTCACTTGGGTTGAGCGGCGCATTCTTGGCTTGTGGCAAGATAGATACGGCCCCAACAGGGTTGGGCCGTTTGGTTTACTGCAAGTAGTCGCTGATATGATTAAATTATTCACCAAAGAAGACTGGATTCCGCCCTTTGCCGATAAGGTAATATTTGTGCTCGCCCCGATGATTGTCATGATCATGATGCTGCTGGGGTTTGCCATTATCCCCTTTTCTGACAGTTTGCAAATCGTAGATTTTGACCATGGGTTGCTGTTCTTTTTGGCGATCAGCTCTCTGTCGGTTTACTCGGTGATGCTCGCGGGTTTTTCCTCTAACAGTAAATACGCACTGTTTGGAGCGCTGCGCGCTACTGCGCAAATGATTAGTTATGAAGTCTTTATGGGCCTATCGCTAATGGGAGTGGTGATGCTCTCCAACAGTTTTAGCTTGCGCGAAATTGTCGCCGCGCAAACCGAGCAGTGGTTCTTTATTGAGCAATTTTTTGCGTTGATTGTATTTATGGTCGCAGGGATTGCCGAGAGTCACCGTGCGCCGTTTGATTTACCAGAGGCGGAACATGAAATTGTAGCAGGGTTCCACACTGAGTATTCGAGTATGAAATTTGGCATGTTTTTCATCGGTGAATATTTAGGAGTCATTCTGATTTCAATGATGATAGTGACGCTGTTCTTTGGTGGCTGGCAGGGCCCTTGGTTGCCACCACTTGTGTGGTTTTTATTAAAAACAACCGTATTTGTGCTCTTTTTTATCTTATTGCGCGCCGCCACCCCCAGGCCCAGATATGACCAGCTAATGAGTTTTGGCTGGAAATACATGTTGCCCTTGGCGCTGCTCAATTTAATGTTAACCGCTGCTTTCACACTATGGAATCAATAGTACAGTCACTGTGGCCAGTAGTTACAAAAAGTGCATAGCAACAAATTTAATCAACATGGAGCTAAGCCTATGAAAAGCCAGTTAGAGACTTTGGCAAAAGTCTTAAAACACAGCTTTAGCCCAGCCGATACGGTGCAGTATCCGGATCAGCAGCCCTATCTAGCCCCTCGCTATCGGGGACGCATAGTATTGACCCGCGACCCAGATGGTGAGGAGCGTTGTGTCGCCTGTAATTTATGCGCAACAGTGTGCCCCGTTGACTGCATTGCCCTGCAGAAAACTGAATTGGAGGATGGTCGCTGGGTCGCACAGACTTTTGATATCAACTTTGCCCGCTGCATTATGTGTGGCTTTTGCGAAGAGGCTTGCCCCACTCACGCCATTCAACTGACGCCGGATTTTGAGATGGCAGAGTACGAACGGCAAAACCTGCTATATCGCAAAGAGCACCTGTTAATCTCGGGTAGCGGAAAATATCACGATTACAATTTCTATAAGGTCAGTGGTAAGGCTATTGCAGGAAAAGGAAAAGGCGAAGCAGAACGAGAACTACCGCCGGTGGATATCAAGAGCTTGCTACCATGATTAATATATTATTTTATCTAGCAGCTGGGGTGGCAATAACGGCAGCGCTATTAACTGTGACCCGCAAAAATGCTGTTCATGCTCTGCTCTATTTGGTTATTACGATGCTGGCCATCTCGCTGATCTTTTTTCTGTTTGGTGCGCCTTTCGCTGCGGCTTTACAGATAATCATCTACGCTGGCGCCATCATGGTGCTATTTGTATTTGTCACTATGATGTTGCATCAAGGAGAGATAAGCGTCGAGAAAGAAGCCCAATTGTATCGACCTGCGCAATCGATAGGCGCGATACTGCTGAGTATTACCTTGTTGCTCGAAGCACTCTTCTTGATAAGCCCCCAAGCACAAACCATTATCCCCTTTGAGAGCCGATCTGTGATAGGAGCAAAAGAAATTGGCTTAACGCTGTATTCCGAATATCTATTATTAGTCGAGATCGCTGCTCTTTTACTGCTAGCAGCACTGATCGGTGCCTTCCATTTGGGCAGGCGACATCAAGAGGAATCCAAATGATCAGCGCACCGTTGTTATTACTGCTAGCAGCACTGAACGGTGCTTTGCACTTATTAAACAGAGGACATCAGGAGGTGTTCCAATGATTAGTCCAGAACAGTTATTGTTGGTCAGTTTAGTACTCTTTGTTATCGGCGTTTTTGGCGTATTAGTCAGGCGCAATTTGCTGTTTATATTGATATCCATAGAAATAATGTTGAATGCAGTAGCACTGTTATTTGTCGCTGCTGGCAGTTATCACAACAATAGTGATGGCCAGATTATGTACTTGTTAATTTTGACCTTAGCGGCCTCTGAGGTCGCGGTCGGCCTAGGGTTAGTCATTCAGATGTACCGACGCACTCTCTCTCTGGATGTCGACCGCCTATCAAATATGCGTGAGTAGTTAATGCACACATTAGCAGCGTAAGCGGCTAACCCTACCATCTGAAAAAGGGAGAGCAGTATGCAAGATCAATACCTGGCAAATCTACTGTTAGTAGTGGTGCTGTTGCCGATATTCAGTGCACTAGTGATGATGTTTGCCGCGCTGTTTTCAATCGCCTTGACAAAACCAATGGTCGCGATGTTGGGGGTCGGCTCGGTCGCTATTGTTGCCAGCTGTGTATTGCTGATAAAGCTGCAGTTTCCCAGCATAGACGGCGCCAGTTTCTCTTATAACTATGCAAGCTGGTTTGAGGTAGGTGATTTCAAAGTGGCATTTGGCCTGTATCTAGACGGTCTTTCGCTGGTGATGATCTCTATCATCAGTGGTGTTGGGCTATTGATACACTTGTATTCAGTTGGTTTTATGGATCAGGATCGGGACTTTCAACGTTTTTTTATCTATTTAAATTTGTTTGTTGGCGCCATGCTTATTTTAGTACTGGCCGACAACTTACTACTATTATTTCTCGGTTGGGAGGGGGTTGGTTTGTGCAGTTATTTACTGATCGGTTTTTGGCACCAAAAAACGCCCAATAACCTAGCGGCCAACAAAGCCTTTATTATGACGCGTATTGGCGATACTGGCATGGCGATTGGTTTACTGCTGATATTTGTATTATTAGGCAGTTTAGATATCCAACAAGTTCAACTGCGAGCGAGTGAGCTCTGGCCGCTTACAAGTGATTCACAGATGAGCTTTGATCTTGTGACAATCTGCGCGCTACTACTATTGGCTGGTGCGGTTGGAAAATCAGGGCAGCTGCCACTGCAATCTTGGCTGCCAGATGCAATGGCTGGGCCAACCCCTGTCAGTGCCCTTATTCATGCAGCGACGATGGTGACGGCCGGTGTCTATCTTATAGCCCGCTTCCATCAACTGTTTAATTTATCACCGCTGGCCATGTCGATTGTGGCAGTTGTGGGTGCGATTACCTTGATGATAGCCGCCACTGCAGCTCTGGCGCAAAATGATATTAAGCGTATCTTAGCTTATTCAACCATCAGTCAAATTGGTTATATGTTCTTGGCACTCGGTGCGGGCGCATACTCGGCTGCGATATTTCATTTGATGACTCATGCATTTTTTAAAGCACTGCTGTTTCTTGCAGCCGGCGCTCTCGTTTATAGCATGCAGCATCAACAGGATATCTTCAAAATGGGCGGGTTGGCCAAAAAGCTGCCCTTTATCTGTGGCTGTTTTTTCTCGGGTTGTGCAGCGCTGGCGGCTCTGCCATTAATGTCAGGCTTTTTTAGTAAGGAGTTAATCTTAGAGAGTCTGCTGGAGCAGCAAATGTACGGACTTTGGCTGGTAGCCATTGGCGGCGCTTTTATCACCGCTTTATATAGTTTTAAATTGTTTTTTGTGGTGTTCCTCGGTCCTGTGCAACAGCAGCCGGATACAAAACTGAACAGCTCAATGTTGATCCCACTTAGCGTATTACTGTTACTAAGTATTTTTGGTGGTATACAGCCACAACCCCTGATCGATTTATTTCACAACCAGCACTTGCTAGGCTCTCAAGGTACGAAAGGGATTGAAATATTGTTACTGATAACTGTTGCAGTTCCAATTCTAGCGGTGATTAGCTGCTGGATTCTATATAAAAAACAAATATTTGGCAGTAGCATTAAGGCTGTTAAATTAAGGCAGCTGCACCATTTTTTATACAGCGGCTGGCGAGTTGATTGGCTGTATAACACACTGTTTATCAAGCCGTTTATGATAATAACCAACAGCAATAAAGATGACTTTATCGATAAGTTATATCTGGCGTTAATGGCATTAGGTAGATCTGGCCATCGCTTAGGAAGTCTATTGCAAAACGGTCAACTCAGGTGGTATAGCGCTTCGCTGGTGCTATTTTCCGTGCTGGCTTTAGCCTTACTAACGTCTTTAGGGTGATGATCAATAGCTGTTATTACGCAATACAAGGATTGATATAATGTTAACCGAGTTAATTGCAATTTTACTAGTAGGTGCACTGCTCGCCTGGGTCAGTGAGTTGATTTCACCGCACCTCGCTAAATGGGTGGCGCTGTTAAGTTTGCTGGTAGCGCTTGTACCACTACGTAGTCTTGTGATACTTGCCAATCACAGTGGGCCTCAAAACTGGATAGTTAATGAAAGCACAGTATGGATTAGTCGCTTTAATATCTCTTTTCATTTAGCGCTGGATGGCCTCAGTCTGCTGTTAGTGCTATTGACCTTTTTTATGGGTTTCATTGCCCTGCTGTCGGCCTGGAAAGAAATAACTTATAGATGCGGATTTTTTTACTTTAACCTACTCTGCTCACTGGCCGGGGTGGTCGGCGTATTTTGTGCCTTAGATCTAATGCTATTTTTTGTTTTTTGGGAGGTAATGCTGGTACCAATGTACTTGCTGATTGCCATTTGGGGTTATGAAAATCGCCGTTATGCTGCGCTTAAATTCTTCTTGTTTACCCAGGCTGGCGGGCTGGTCATGCTACTTAGCATTTGTGCGTTAGTACTGTTGCACTATCAGAGCAGTGGTCAAATAAGTTTTGATTACCAAGATTTGATACACCACCAACTGTCAGATACCGCCGCCTTTTGGGTAATGTTAGGATTTTTCATCGCCTTTGTCATTAAATTGCCTATCGTGCCATTTCACACTTGGCTTGCGGACGCCCACACTCAGGCCCCTACCGCTGTCAGCGTGATTTTGGCCGCTGTTTTACTCAAGACAGGCGGCTACGGGCTGCTGAGGTTTGCGCTACCGATGTTTCCTGCAGCATCAATCGAAATAGCTCCCTATGTGATGGTGATAGCCGTCATTAGTATTATTTACGGGGCAATCATGGCTTTTGCACAACAAGACTTAAAGCGATTAGTTGCCTATTCTAGTGTCTCACATATGGGTTTTGTATTGTTAGGTTGCTATGCGCTCACTCTCCAAGCGTGGCAAGGAGCTATTTTGCAAATGTTGGCGCACGGGGTGAGTACCGCTGCGCTATTCGCTTTAGTGGGGGCGATTCAATACCGTTACCACAGCCGCGATCTCGCTGCGCTTGGGGGGTTGTGGCAAGTTATTCCAAAGCTGAGTGCGATGTTGTTGTTTTTTGTCATTGCTTCGCTGGGTATGCCAGGGCTGGGTAATTTTGTGGCTGAGTTTTTAGTCTTAGTCGGCAGCTTCAAAACCGACCCGAAAATCACTATCGCCGCCGCTAGCGGTTTAATACTAGCGGCTATTTACTCACTGCGCATTGCTCAGCAAACCTTGTTTGGTCCGCTAAAACTTGGCAAAAGCTTTGATCTAGATGGCCGTGAAATATCGATGATGTTGAGCATGGTGCTGTTATTGC
>Ga0105355_10002508_pt1 | contig 16499 bp, 13 predicted proteins | sample GOMGulsemesocosm_2_FD_83508 | JGI IMG/M metagenome (GOLD analysis project Ga0105355, IMG submission 83508) | Methane-oxidizing microbial communities from mesocosms in the Gulf of Mexico - GOM9C Gulf of Mexico | ecosystem: Environmental > Aquatic > Marine > Cold seeps | place: Gulf of Mexico... | reverse complement strand
GGTTTGGATAATTAAATGCTCAGGAGCGTAAGTATTCGAAACTTCAACTGCTTGCTTTAAATCTTCTACTAAAATTAAACGACTTTGTAATAATGCTTGTTCAGCTATTTTCTGGCGAGAAAGGACAGCAACTTGGCTTATTAATTCACTTTGCACTTTTTCGATAACCTTGCGGCTGTCAGATAATAAAATTACTTGGCTGTCTGGGCCGTGCTCTGCCTGTGATAATAAATCGGCAGCGACAAAGCTCGCGTTTGCATTTTTATCTGCAATCACCAAAACTTCAGAAGGGCCGGCGGGCATATCAATAGCAAAGCCGTTTACTTGTTGTGAAAGCTGTTTTTTTGCTTCAGTTACATACTTATTTCCGGGGCCAAAAATTTTATTTACCGCTGGTATTGTTGTTGTACCAAAAGCTAAGGCTGCACAAGCTTGAGCTCCGCCTACTGTATAAATTTCATCTATTTCGCATAAACTTGCCGCTACTAAAATTTCATCAGCAAGTTTGCCATTTTTATCTGGAGGACAAACTAACACCGTACGTGGACATTTTGCTAATTGTGCAGGTACACCAAGCATCAATACTGTAGAAGGTAGAGGTGCAGAGCCTGCAGGGATGTATAAACCAACACTTTCTATAGCTTCAGTTTTTAATGTGCAACGTACACCGGCAGTTGTTTCTACGGTTATATCATCACTGATCTGTGCTTGGTGAAAGCGTTTAATTTGGCCATATGCTGTTTCAATAGCTTTCATACGCTTAGCAGATAAAGCCTGTTTAGCAGATGTAATTATTTCATCCGTTAGAGTAAGTGTTGAAAGCTTTACGCCATCAAATTTTTCAGTTAATTCATAAAGCGCTTGATCGCCATTCTTTTTTACATTAGCCAAAATATTAGCAACTTGCTGTGACAATAAACCACTTTCACTGATAGCAGGGCGAGCAAGTGCTGTTTGTTGCTCACGAGTGGATAAATTTTGCCAATTTATTATTTCATTTTTCATCGTTCTTAAATCCTAGCTTTAATTTCCAAATAATAGATTCTTGCTCTAAATAATTGGAATTACAGCAAAGCTGTCAAGTTGTGAGTCGCCTGAACTTAGTTTACTAAGTGATGTTGACGAATAACGCAGACAATGCCGTTGTAATTTCAAGTATAACGAGCATTAGCCCATCATTTTTTCTATTGGCATGACGAGTATTGAGTTACAACCTAGCGCATTGAGCTGCTCCATGGTTTCCCAAAAGAAAGTCTCAGTAGCTACTACATGTACCGCCACTAAATCATCACGACCCGCAAGAGGTAAAATCGTTGGTGTTTCTTTACCTGGCATTAAAGCGCTGACCTCGGCTATTTTATCTTTTGGCGCATGCAACATAATGTATTTACTTTCTTTAGCTTTCATCACCCCTTGGATACGAGGCAGTAAGGTATCAAGAATGTTTTGTTTTTCGTTGCACAGTGCTGTAGAGGTTTGAATTAATGATGCTTTCGACTTAAAAATCTCTTCTACTTCAACTAAGCCGTTAGCTTCTAGGGTTGCACCTGTAGAAACTAAATCACAAATGCCATCAGACAAACCTACACGTGGGGCAACTTCAACGGAGCCTTTGAGTAAACAGAAATCAACATTAATACCGTTGGCTTTGGCGTAACGGTTTAATAGTTGTGGATAGGTGGTGGCAAAACGTAAGCCGTTTAGGCTTTGAATACCTTGATAATCAAAGCCTTCCGGCATGGCTATCGATAGTCGACAACCACCAAAATTAAGTTGAGAAGTACGAATGTATTGTGATTTCTGTCCCATTAATTCTCGCTCTAAGGCCGTTTCTTCTAGCGTGTTGTCGCCAACGATGCCTAAATCACACACGCCATCCATCACAAGACCCGGAATATCAGAGCTACGAACACGCATAATATCAATCGGCATATTAGCTACATGAGCAAGTAAACGTCGGTCGGAAACATTGAGTTTTAAGCCACAACGCTTAAGTAGGGCTTGAGTGTCGTCACTTAAACGACCTGATTTTTGCATTGCAATGCGTAAACGTGTTTCTGTATTCATGTTACTTCTTCCTTTTTAATGCTAATTCTAATTAAGACTAAACCTAATAAATCGGTGCCTAAAAATTCCTGTATATACAATTTCAAGGCCCATAAAAATGCGAAAACCCCCGAGAGAGATAGACTCTTTCGGGGGTTTATAAATTAAGTTTTTAACTCGCCGAAAGGTCATTGCCCCTCAGCGAATAAACCTGAGCAGCTAATCGATATGGTGATGATGGCGATGTAGTGTGCTTAGGTTAATATTCATAATATACTCAATGCTTGTGTGGTATGTGACTCGTTAATTATTTAACTTGTATAGTCAACTTGTATCGATAACTTGACGAAATATTAGTTTCGTTTTAAATTATTTTTTAATTGTTATTTACATTACTGATTATTTTTGTGATGAGCAAGTAATAAATAAAATGTTTTTATAAAATAATCGTATAAGGTTATAAAGAATTGTTAGTTTTGGTCGATACTTAGGATATAAGGATTACTTATGGTTAAAGAAAAAGGTAAATAAATCATGGATATTTTTACTACCGTATTAACTCGTGTGGTACCTGTATCAATAAAGCCAGAACGTTTACGGGTAAAAGCTTTAGTTAAAGAGCCTGATACTCATGAGCTATCAGATGATCTCGATCATTTAGAAGAACATGAGAAATATTTTATAGATGAAAAACCACAAGATTCAAAAGAAAATAATAGTAAAAAGCAACAACCTCTAATCGAGGAAGAGGTTGCTGTAATCACTGATAAAGAAGATTTCATTCATCCAAAAAAGACTAAAAAAATTACCGACGATGATGTAAAGCATTTAGATATTTTTGTTTAATTATTCATTATCGCTTGGAGAATCTTTTTGATTTGATTGTTCAGTAATAAACTCAAACCAACCATTAAAACGTTTAATTAGTTCTTGCCCACCAAAATCATCATTTTTGTTATAAACAAAATAATCAGAGCCACCAGCACGAAGAACTAATTCATTCCTCAAGTATTCCCAATATGTTTGTGTTAAAAATAAATAGTTTTCATTGATCAAAAAACCTAACATATTAGGCATATGATCATAAACATGAAGTGATAATTTTGAATTAGGCTCAGCGACTTCAGGTAATATCTCTGCTGTGCGTTGTATGCTTTTCATGATAATTGAGACTGCATCAAAACGTTCAAAATATTTATGCCTATTACATGTTTCTGGTGAGAGTAATGCCATTTGAATTTCAAATTGTGTTTTATTGCTAATAAGAGAGTTCGGATCATTTTCATTTAATAGTTTTTCTATTACATTTTGCCAACCAAAGCGTCCTGCAACACCAATAAACTTTATTGATACTTTTTTTTCATTTCCAACAATTCCTTGTATCTCATCATACAACTCATTTGAGTTTATTTGATTTATTCTACTTTTATCTTTAACAATCTTTTCATACAGCTCAAATAAAATTTCCATTAAAATTAATGAGAGAATGAGTAATACACTCGTAAAAGTAATATCTTTAAACTGTGGGGGAATTATTTCTGAGGGCAAAGCCCCTAAGAAAACGGCTATAATCATTACAGAGTATGCAATTGGTTTTTTAGCCTTTTCGTAGCCTTCAATTAAACGTTCAACCATTGTCATTTTATTATTTTTCATGATTTCAATTCCTTTTTAGTTAAGCCTTTGTAAAATGCCTTATGCTCAATAATTAATCAATGAAAATGTGAAGTTTTAAAAATTACAGAGTTTCTATTTCATTTCATTACTCCCTCATTATAATAAGCTCATTATTTTTTTAGAATCTCTTTTATGTCAGTGGTTGAACAAGCTTTTTCACAAACAGGTTTATTAGCTAAAGTACTCAATGGCTATTCACCTAGACAAGCACAAATTGATATGGCGCTTGATGTTGAACGGGCAATTAACCAAGAAAGTTGCTTAATTGTTGAAGCCGGTACTGGTACAGGGAAAACTTTTGCTTACTTGATCCCCTCGTTACTGTCTGAAAAGAAAGTCATTGTTTCTACTGGAACAAAGAACTTACAAGAGCAGTTATTTCATAAAGATATTCCACTTATTCGTAAAGCCATGGCGACTAATGCGCAAATAGCATTATTGAAAGGTCGATCAAACTATCTCTGTATTTACCGTCTTGAATTATATGTGAAAGAGCGGGGACAGTTAGACGCAGCCATGTTGATTGATTTCGTAAAAGTACGTACCTGGGCAACGTCAACTCGCAGTGGAGATATTGGTGAACTCGTTGATGTTGCAGAAGATTCAGGCATATTTCAATATGTAACCAGTACAACAGATAATTGTTTGGCAAAAGACTGCCCTAATTTTGAAGATTGTTATTTAATTCAAGCACGTAAAAAGGCTATTGATGCCGATGTGGTGGTGGTGAATCATCATTTGTTTTTTGCCGATATGGCATTAAAAGATACTGGTTTTGGTGAACTCATCCCAAAAGCTGATGTCGTCATTTTTGATGAAGCACATCAAATTCCTGATATTGCCAGTGAGTATTTTGGGGAAGCGTTTTCTACACGTCAGTTACTTGATTTATGTAGTGATGTTGTCCAGCTTTTTAACACCAGCTTGACTGATGTAAAGCAGTTGGGTAGGGCGGCTGAAAAGTTAAGTAAAACAACACAAGAGTTTCGTTTGTTATTTGCTTATGACTCTGAGAGAGGTAATTGGCGTGAAAAGTATCAGCAACAACGTTTCATTCAAGCATTTGATTTATTAAAAGTCGATTTAGACTTTCTTTATCAAGTAATAAAGTTATGTATTTCTCGTAATGAAGCCATCGATAATTGCTATGAGCGTGCTTTAGATTTATTGGCAAAATACGACATTATGGCGAACGTTGATGTGGACGGCATGAGCTTTTGGTACGAAACCACCCGTCGACATGTAGTATTGCATTTAACACCACTGAGTGTTGCAGACAAGTTTAGTGAATATATTGCAAAATCTGAAGCTGGTTGGGTTTTTACCTCAGCAACGTTAGCGGTAAATGGTGAGTTTTCACATTTTTCTCAACAGTTAGGTTTAAATTTAGCAAAAACAAAGGCAGCTACTTTATTGGTGGATAGCCCATTTGATTACCATGTTCAATCGCAATTAGTTGTGCCACGTTATTTACCTGATGCTCAGCACCCTAATCGAGCTTTAGCATTGGCTGAACTGGCAGTCCCATTGATTTCAGCTAGCAGTGGTGCGTGTTTTTTATTATTTACGAGTTATCGTATGTTAAACCAAGTAGCTGATATTTTAGCAGAAAAAATAGAATCGCCGCTTCTTGTTCAAGGAAGGATGAGTAAAGGACGCTTGTTGGATGCGTTTATCGAAAACCCACAAGCAATTTTACTTGCTACGGCTAGCTTTTGGGAAGGTGTAGATGTACGTGGTGATAAACTCACTTGTGTAATCATCGATAAGCTGCCTTTTGCATCACCTGACGATCCTATGCTGCAAGCACGGTGTGAAGATGTTCGCCGCCGAGGCGGTGATCCTTTTGGTGAGATCCAATTACCACAAGCTGTGATTGCACTTAAACAAGGAGTTGGTCGCTTAATTCGAGATGTCACCGACCAAGGTGTCATGGTAATATGTGACGATAGATTAGTGAATCGCCCTTATGGTGAAGTTTTTTTAAAAAGTTTGCCTGAAATGAAACGTAGTCGAGATATTGAACAAGCAAGTGCGTTCTTAACAATATTGACAAAATAACCAGTGACGTTATCAAAGACTTTAAGAAAAATATTAACAGTAAAGATCAATAGATCCTAGAGAGAATAATTTGAACTTTTTGACCATAGACGCTTCAACAGAAGCATGCTCAGTTGCATTAACGTATAACAATCAAACCAGTTATGAGTTTGAGTTAGCGCCGCAATCTCATAGTTTGGTGTTATTGCCAATGGTTGATCGTTTGTTGAAACAAGTAGGCTGTCAACTATCTGAGCTTGATGGTTTGATTTTTGGTCAAGGACCAGGAAGCTTTACAGGTGTTCGCATTGGTGTTGGTGTCGCGCAAGGCTTAGCTTTTTCAGCTCAGTTGAAGGTTGTTGGTGTTTCTACTTTACAAGCGTTGGCTCAGCAGGCTTATTGTGATCATAAAGAAACGGAAGTGATTACTGCTATCGATGCCAGAATGTCAGAAGTATATGCTGGTTTTTATCGCTTAAATGATGAAGGCATTATGACTCCGGTAATGGATGAAGTGGTTTTATCGCCAGAAAAGTTAGCACAGCATTTAGTTGAAAATACTGACTTAGCCACTGATATAGCAATGAAAGCTTATGGTGTTGGATCTGGTTGGGATGCCTATCCAGTATTAGAGCCTTTAAAAAGTAATGAAGGCTCACCTGAGATATTATTTCCACATGCTAAAGCGATGCTAATGATAGGTAGAGAGGCGTTTAAACAAGGATTATCAGTTAGTGCCGAATATGCTCAACCTAAATACGTCCGTGATACGGTTTCATGGAAAAAACTCCCAGGACGATAGTTTGGATAAAGTTTTTACTGTTTTGATTTTATGTTTTGGTGAAAGTTTGTTAAATTTAACTTATGCAAATAAATAGTGCTAGTTCATATACGCCATCCAATAGCTCTTTAGCGACAGGAGAACAAAATCGTGTTGCCGAGCAACGTGATCCTTTGCGTATACAAAAAATTCAAGAAAGTTCTCAAGCTAGCTCTCAACAAGTTAAGGAACAAGCACAGCAACCCCCTAAAGTTGAGCGTTTTGATATTGACCCGCAAGCGATTGCCTTAATCGAGCAAGAGCAGCAGTCACAGCAAAGTCAAACCAGTCAAACGCTTGGTACAAGTAATCAATCAAGTGATCAAAGTCGTCAGAAAACTAACAGTACTGCTTATGATCAACCGCCGTCTCAAAATAAGTCTGCAGTAGCGGCCTACCAATCTGTTGACAGTATTAGTCAGCGAGAAAATATTCAACAAATTTTTGGTGTTGATTTATTTGCCTAAATAGATCCAAATGAACCAAAACTAACTCAAATAAATATAAAACAATTCCAATAAATTAAGCAGTATAGTGATATGACCATTGATAGAGCGTCAAACAGATTACCCTTTACAAAAAAGTATCGTTTTTGGCTGATTTTATTATGTGCAGCTCTTATTATGCAGTTGCCTTTTGTCTCCATACCTTTTAAATGGCTAGAAAGCTATTTTCACGAAATAAGCCATGGCTTAGCGGCAATATTCACTGGTGGCAGTATTGTTAAAATAGAGCTATTTCCTAATGGAGCCGGTTTATGTACAACTCGAGGTGGATCTAGTTTTCTTATTAGTTTTTTTGGTTATGCTGGTGCGGCTATTTGGGGAGTTGCGATTTATTTAGTCGCTGGGGCTAATCAACGGCTTGCGCAAATGCTTAGTGGCTTATTAGTATTATTAATTAGTGTAACGCTCATTTTTTGGGTGAGAGATATTTTATCATTTATAATTATATCTTCGTTATTAGTGATTATTCTATTGAAGTTTAAATTCTCAAAACTTTCATATTTACAAGTGAGTTTGCAAATAACAGGGGCTCTAGTTTTACTCAACAGTGTTAAGAGTCCATGGTATTTATTAGATGGACGTAGTTTAGGAGATGGAGCAGCCTTATCAGGAATTACTGGTTTACCTGAAATTTTATGGATATTTATTTGGTTTGCGATTGGCATTAGTGGCATGATAGTTTTAGCTAAAAACCGAGTATAGTGACTCATCTTTAAAAAGGTTAATCCTCATGTTAAATAATACAAGCGTATTACAAACGTTAAATAAAAAAATTTATACACTTCTTTTTATAAGTTTGTCTATTGGCGTACTCAGTGCATGCTCAACTGTTCCTCAATCTTTACAAGTTGCTGAGCATGATAAATTAACAGCTTTTGCAGATGTGCGTGCAAGTATTCAATCAAATCAATCACCATCAGTACAAGGTCAATTAGCACGTTGGGGTGGGGTTATCGCGAAAGTGACGAATAATGCCAACGATACAATGCTAGAAATTGTAAACTTTCCGCTGACTGGATCAAGTCGGCCAAAACAAAAAGATGAAACTCAAGGACGTTTTAGAGTCTATTATGCAGGCTTGTTAGACCCAGTAATATATAAAGAAGGGCGTAGTATTACTGCATTGGGAGTTGTTTCTACTGCTGAAGCTGGAAAAATTGGCGAGCATGAATATCTATATCCTGTACTTAAAGCTTCTGCAGTACATTTATGGAAAGATATTAAACAGGTCGATGTACGTATTACTCATAACCCATTTTGGCACACCCCCTCATATTGGCATTATCCTTCACCCATTTATCACCGACCAGTGGTGATCAATAGATCGCCACAAGTGAATAAAAGTAAAACTAAGTAACGAGCTAGTAAAATACAATGATAATAGAAGACATTTGTTACGAGCTTTCACCACTAAGCTTGCATGGTTTAGCATGTGGAAATAAAAATAATGCTATTGTTTTGTGTTTGCATGGCTGGTTAGACAATGCGGCTAGTTTTCTCCCTTTAATGACTGAGCTAGATGATAAACGAGTTATCGCTGTTGATTGGCCAGGTCACGGACTATCGTCTCACCGAAGTGAAGATGCTCATTATCATTTTATCGATTATGTTTATGATTTAGTCAGCTTATTTGAGTTCAATAACTGGGAAAACATCGATATTGTCGCCCATTCAATGGGAGGTATGATTGCTACGGCATTTGCCGCGGCTTTTCCTGAAAAAGTAAATTCACTTACTTTGTTAGATTCAATCGGCTTTATCAGTGTTGAAGCTAAGCAAACTACAGCTCAACTTCGTCAAGGCATGTTAAGTCGCTTAAAAGCTAAAAATAAAAAGAAAAGTATTCACACAACTCAACAATCGGCGATAAATGCTAGAGTTGCAGTATCTGATTTGCACTACGCCGATGCTGAACTTATTGTTAACCGAGGACTGATTGAGCACGATAATGGTTTTTTATGGCGCTCCGATAGTCGCTTAAGAAATGCTTCCCCATATCGTTTAACATTAGCTCAAGCTGAGCAGTTCATTCATGATATTGATATCCCTATACAATTAATATCAGGCGATAAAGGCATGGATATGGTGACTCAAGGCATCAAACACTTTGGTCCATTATTTAAACAATTTAGAGTTCATCAGCTTTGTGGCGGTCATCATGTTCATATGGAGCAAGCTAAAGCTACGGCTAAACTAATTACTACTTTTCTTGATAATAACGATTAATTATCCATCAATAACGAGTAAGTAGCCGAAAAGTTGTAGACATTAGACCAGTATTAAAGTAAAAACTAATTCAAACGCTTGTTTAAAAAATTAACATAAAGAAATAAGTACAGTTGCAGAATTATGAATAGACAGCATAATTAATGTTAAATATTCATACTAAGCAGTTAAGATAAAATAATTAGACAACATTATAAATATAAAAGTCTAAAGTACCGGTTGATAGCAGAGGAGATGGTAGTGCAAAAAATTTGGTTGGAAAAAAGTTACCCACCCGGCGTTCCTTATGAAATAGATCCTGATAAATACGCATCGTTAGTGGATATGTTTACTAAATATGTTGGTATTTATGCCGACCGTCCTGCATTTATCAATATGGGTGCTCAAATAACATATAGTGAGTTAGAGCAGCAATCCAAAGCCTTTGCAGCATATTTGCAACAAGAATTAGGTTTAGTGAAAGGTGATAAGTTTGCCATTATGGTACCGAACTGTTTGCAATATCCTGTTGCTTTGTTCGGCGCATTATTAGCAGGTTTAACTGTGGTTAATGTCAATCCACTCTATACTGCCAGAGAGTTAGAGCATCAGCTTAAAGATTCAGGTACTAAAGCGATGTTAATTATAGAAAACTTTGCTGGTACTCTAGCTAAAGTAATTGACAAAACACCTGTTGAAAAAGTTATTTTAACATCACTTGGTGATCGACTCGGTATGGTTAAAGGCGCTGTTGTTAACTGTGTTGTTAAATACGTCAAAAAGATGGTTCCACCGTTTAGGTTAAATAATACTATACGATTTAATCATGTTTTATCGAAAGGTAAATCTTTACCCTATACACCGGTATTATTAAGTGGTGATGATTTAGCTTTTTTACAATATACCGGCGGTACAACAGGGGTGTCAAAAGGCGCGATGTTAACCCATCGAAATATGTTATCAAATTTACAACAAGCCAAAGCAGCGATTAAACCCCAATTAGAAGAAGGTAAAGAGCTAGTGGTCACAGCACTACCGCTTTATCATATCTTTGCACTAACAGCGAATTGCTTAACTTTTCTTACTCTTGGCGGTACCAATTTATTGATCACCAATCCTCGAGATATGCCGGGGTTTGTTAAAGAACTTTCAAAGTATCCTTTTACTGCAATAACAGGCGTTAATACTTTGTTTAACGGCTTGTTAAATACACCCGGTTTTGCAGAATTAGATTTCAGTGGTTTAAAGGTTTCGCTAGGCGGAGGGATGGCAGTACAACGACCTGTTGCAGAAAACTGGGAGCAAGTGACAAAGACTCGCTTATTAGAAGGCTATGGCTTAACAGAGTGTGCACCTTTGGTAACTTTATGCCCTTATAATCAACAAAAATACAGTGGAAATATAGGTTTGCCTGCATCTTCAACTGATATCAAAATTATCATGGAAAATGGTGAAGAAGCGCCAATCGGTGAGTCGGGTGAAATGTGGGTTAAAGGACCTCAAGTTATGGTGGGATATTATAACCGCCCAGAAGCTACCGATGAAGTTTTAAAAGATGGTTGGTTAGCTACAGGTGATATAGCCTTGATGGATGAAAATGGTTTTTTCAAGATTGTAGACAGAAAAAAAGACATGATCATTGTTTCTGGCTTTAATGTTTTCCCTAACGAAATTGAAGAAGTTGCGGTTGCTCATCAAGGGATCTTAGAAGCCGCAGCGGTTGGTATTCCTCATGATGTGTGTGGTGAAGAAGTTAAACTGTTCGTGGTATTAAAGGATAAGAGTCTTTCTGAGAAAGATGTTATTGCCCATTGTCGTAGTGATTTAACAAATTATAAAGTGCCAAAGCATGTTGAGTTTCGAGATGAATTGCCAAAAACTAATGTTGGTAAAATATTAAGGCGAGAGTTGCGATAATTATTAAAAATACGATAAATTATTAAAAATACAACAAATCATTAAACATAAAAAACCGACTTTATTTAGTCGGTTTTTTTATACATGGATGAATAGTACCAAGTGATGCTTTGGATTATTTAGACTCTTCCTCTCCTACATTAGTATAACTCTGCACGTCATGCAGGCAGGAATTGTCAATAGGATATGGTTTATTACTGAGCTTTTAGTACTTGTCCATTAATCGTTTTACTGTCATCAGACATTAAATAAACATATAACGGCATAATATCTTCAGCGCTGGCAAGTGCTTCTTTATTTTCAGCAGGATAAGCGCGTGCTCGCATTGGTGTTGCCGTTGCGCCTGGGTTAATTGCATTGACTCTTAATGAACTTTGCTCATATTCATCAGCAATAACTTGCATTAATCCTTCGGTAGCAAATTTAGATACGCTATAAGCGCCCCAAAAAGCGCGTCCCTGATTGCCCACACCAGAGGTGGTAAAGACTAAAGAAGCATGATCAGCTAATAATAATGTAGGCAATAATGCTTGAGCCATAAGGTGTTGAGCCGTCACATTAACTTGTATTACTTCTTGCCAAATTTGTTCATGAATTTGGCTATAAGGTGTTAACTCACCTAAAACAGATGCATTGAGTAATACGCCATCAAGTTTGCCAAACTGACTAGCAATTGTGTCAGACATATCTTTATAGTTTTGTTTAGTAGCCCCCTTTAAGTCTAAAGGGATTATTGCTGGCTCAGCACTGCCTTGAGCAATAATTTCATCATAAACAGTTTCTAGTTTACTGACGGTTTTACCTAATAAAATAACTGTAGCACCTAGTTTACTATAAGTTAATGCGGCTTGTCGGCCAATGCCATCTCCGGCACCAGTGACTAAAATAGTTTTATTGTTTAAGGCGTTTTTTTGAAAAGTGTAATCAAACATAGAAAGTAATAGCTAAAATTATCGATGCATGATTCTACTCTGTGCAGGTATCGCTGACGAGTAAAACTTAAGCTATAGGCTAAAAAAGTAAGTTTATTGTTAATAAATGAAAAAACAGCTAGCACTAAGCTAAATCTTGGGTTAAGTTTAACTGGTCGAATCAGTTGGTTTTGATATTTATGCATACCAAAAAAACATTAATTTATAAATAACATGCATAAGTAACTTGAAAGGCTAACATGAAAAAATTATGACTAGTATCTGGGGAGAAATAATGAAAAAGCTAGTTCTCGGTCTCGCAATTGCTGCCTCTTTAGGATTAACAGCTTGTGAAGATGAATCTATTAAAGATGTTAAACAAGACGTTATTGACAATGGTCCTACAGTAACGCTTTCTGCAAGGGTAGTGTTTGATCCTTCAAATGGAGTTTTATCTGTACCTAATGATCTGTTATTTTCAGATACACCTGATGGCACGTTACATATGCCGGATGAAGCTGATGAAGATGGGAATATTCTTCTTGCGCCGGATTATTCAGATCCAAAAAATGCTATAGGAACCAATGATGGTTGGTCTATCGCTCAGCCTTTTGTCCTTGATATTGATTTTCCATCAGGTACGTCACTTGATGGTAACAGTGTTTTCAATGCCAGTTCTGTACGAGTTTTTGAAGCTATAATGGGCGGAGATACCAATGATGCTGATTGTGCAACATTAACGCGCGGCTTAGCATGTAAAATCGTTGGTGAGTTGGCATTTGGTCCTACCGGAGACTTTATCACGCAAAAGTCAGGTAACAGTATTGTTGTTGTACCTTTAAAACCTCTTAAAGCTAAAACCACTTATATACTTGCATTGACTGATAGCTTACAAGATAGCAATGGCAACGCAGTTGCAGGCTCAGCTACTTATGAACTTGTTCAGCAAGATATTAATACTCATCCACTAGGTAGTCAGGCACAGTTAGATTTACAAGCTGTGATTAATAGTTTTGAAACAGCAGTAAGCTCTGCAGGTGTTGAAAAATCCTCCATAATCTACACCATGGCAATGACAACACAATCAACAACAGATATGTTCTCTTCCATTAAAGCTATTATGGCAGCTAACGCTCAATTAGGCTCTGTGCCAACTATTGGTATTCAAGATACTGGAGCTTCGGTTGCTGATATTTTAGCCGGTAATATTCCAGCATCATCTATACCATTATATTCTGCAGTAAACTATATGGTAGGAAGTGTAACTTTACCTTATTATCTTGGTACGCCTTCTATGGCTAATCCTATGGCACCAGTAAATGGTCGTATTAAAGCGAACTGTGATTCAGGTGCTAGTCTCGCTGGTTTTGCTGGCAAATATCCTGAACAATATGCAGGGGTTATAGCGGCACTTAGTGCGCAACCAGATGCTAATGATGAGTTTTGTAAGAACTTTGGCCTGCGTGATTTTAGTTCAGTGTTTGCACTAGATACTCAACGTCATATTACCAAGTTTAACCCAATACCAGCATCAAGCGAAGCTAGCGATATGCCATGGATTGGTGATCCAGGTAAAATTGATGTGCAATTAACAACGCCAGATTTAGCCGTTGTGAATGGCGTTCGTGCTGCCATGAACTTACCAGCACTTGTTAAACCTGAAAATGGTTGGCCCATTGTTATTTTACAACACGGTATAACTTCTCAAAAAGAGCATATGTTAACAATAACAGGAGCACTTGCTATCAATGGTTTAGCAAGTGTTGCTATTGATTTACCACTACATGGTAGCCGTGGCTTCGATTTGAACTTTGATGGCACGGATGATATTAGTGCATCAATAACGGCCTTGCATTATGCTAACCTTGCGAGTTTACCTACTTATCGTGATAACTTCCGTCAATCAACAGCTGATATGCTAGGTTTACGATTTGCTTTAAACTTTATGGGTGGTGTTGATCCGCTTGGTAATCCTATTGATTTAGAACTAGATAGCTCAAAAGTACATTTTAGCGGTGTTTCTTTAGGGGCAATGATGGGCATTAATTTTGTTGCCATGGCTAACTCTAGTCTAAGCCCTGCAATTGATGACAAGTTCCAAGTTTCAGCTGCATCTTTTGCTGCTCCAGGCTTGATGTTTGTTCATGTAGGCATGGACTCTCCATCATTTGAAGATTTAGCTAAGTCAAACCTGGCATATGCCGCATCATCGGAATTTAAAGCTACAGTTGATTCTTTATATCCGCTAGATGGGATGGGCAATTCAACCGCAAGTCAAGATGAGTTGACAGCGGTTTATAATCAATTTTACGCTGCGTTAACACCTGAACAAAAAGCTGAAATTGAAGGTGTATTTGCTACCTTTACTTTTGCTGCGCAAACTGTCTCTGATTCAGGAGATCCTATTAGTTATGTTGATATGTTAGCTGCAACCCAAACGCCTATTCATCTAATAGAAATTGTCGGTAATGGTGTTGATAACTTACCTGATCAAACGGTGACTAATAGAACACCTTATTCACCTTTAGGTGGTACGGAGCCAACAATTGCTTTATTAGGCTTACCAGCTATTTCGGCAACAACAGTTGATGCGGATAATAGCGTTTCTGGTGCCGTTAGGTTTTTATATGGCCATCATACTTCCATTTTTAACCCAACTCATTACGAAGGAGTAACTGCTAGCCCTGAATTTGCAGGACGAGCTACTGTAGAGATGCAAACGCAAGTGTCTAGTTTCTTTGCTACTGATGGTAAGGTTATTCCTATTCTTGATACTGAGTTAATTGCTCAATAAATATATCTAGCTAAATTGATAGATGAATTTAAAACCCTCAATTTTGAGGGTTTTTTTATGTCTTTTTATCCCCATATATTATTTATTAATATTGAATTAACTGATTTTTCTGGAGAGTAAGTTTGGAATTTTTGTATGAATATGGTTTGTTTTTAGCCAAAGTTGTTACTTTTGTGCTGGCTTTTGTTGTTATTGTTGCTGTAGTTGCCTCTTCTGCAATGAAGCAAAGTAATAAAAAAGGAGAGTTGGAATTAACGGACTTATCTGAACAATTTAGTGAAGTAGAAGAAGACATTATTCATCACTTATTAACTAAAGATGAATTAAAAGCAAAAGAGAAAAAAGATAAAAAGCTTGCTAAAGAAAAAGTAAAAGCAGAAAAAAAATCAGCCGAGCAAGGTGAAGGTGAAAACAAGGCTCGATTATTTGTTGTTGATTTTAAAGGCAGTATTGATGCACGAGAAGTTAGCTCCTTACGTGAGGAAATATCAGCGATCCTAACGGTTGCAACCAAAGAAGATGAAGTATTTGTTCGCCTAGAAAGTGGCGGCGGTATGGTACATGGCTATGGCTTAGCTTCATCCCAGTTAGATAGGATCAGACAACATAATATTCCTTTAACCGCTTCGGTTGATAAAGTTGCCGCAAGTGGCGGTTATATGATGGCATGTGTGGCGAATAAAATAATTTCAGCTCCTTTTGCTATTTTAGGTTCAATTGGTGTTATTGCTCAAGTACCTAACTTTAACAAGTTATTGAAGAAAAATGACATTGAATTTGAGCAATTTACTGCGGGTGAATTTAAACGCACAGTTACAATGTTTGGTGAAAACACCCAAAAAGGTAAAGATAAGTTTACTGAAGAATTAGAAGAAACCCATGTTTTATTTAAAGATTTTGTTAGCGAACATCGTCCAAGTTTAGATATTAACAAAGTAGCTACCGGTGAACATTGGTTTGGCAGTAAAGCGAAAGAACTTGGTTTAGTTGATGATATTCAAACCAGTGATGATTATTTACAATCTCGAGCGAAATCTCACAAAATTGTGCAAGTGAAATATGCAACGAAGAAAGGCTTAGCAGAGAAATTCTCTAAAGCAGCTTCATTATCTTTTGAGTCAATCGTGAATAAGGTTTGGCAAAATAATCGTATCTTTCCAAGTTAATTTATCTATTTAAAGTATCAGTGTAATGAATGAGTCTTTTTGGCATCAGTGTTGGGAACGAAATAGCTTAGGATTTCACCAAGAAACGGTTCATCCGTTTCTTGAGCAATATTTATTGCCATTGCTAAATAAAAATGAGACGGCAGCTCAGCAGCATGTTTTTGTACCTTTATGTGGTAAATCACTCGATATGGTTTGGCTTGCCGAATACATGAAAGTGACAGGGGCAGAGTTGAGTGAAATTGCTTGTCGAGATTTCTTCAGTGAAAAAGATTTAGATTATCGTCAAAAAAATCAGCTCTCATTTAATATATTCTCTTATGAAAATGTTGAGTTATGGCAAGGTGATTTTTTTCAATTAACTCAGCAGGACATCACTGAGATTGATTGGGTATATGATCGAGCAGCACTTATCGC
>Ga0105355_10002494_pt1 | contig 16556 bp, 17 predicted proteins | sample GOMGulsemesocosm_2_FD_83508 | JGI IMG/M metagenome (GOLD analysis project Ga0105355, IMG submission 83508) | Methane-oxidizing microbial communities from mesocosms in the Gulf of Mexico - GOM9C Gulf of Mexico | ecosystem: Environmental > Aquatic > Marine > Cold seeps | place: Gulf of Mexico... | reverse complement strand
TCAAGGTTTTACTGTAAAAGGATCTATTAGAGCTACCGAAAAAAAGCAGCTTTTACAGTCAAAAAAAATCATTCCTTTTTTAGTTGATATTGATCAAGGAGAATTAATTGAAGCTGATTTTCTAGTAGCTAACGTTCTAATAATTGCAATACCATCAAAAAACAGTGTAGGCTTTCAAAAGCTAATTTCTCAGGTAGAGAAATCTTCCATAAAAAAAGTAATTTTTATTAGTTCTACTTCAGTCTATCACAATTCAGAGTTATTGATTACTGAAGCGCATAAAACGTTAGATACACCATTAGCTTCCATTGAAAAATTATTTCTAAATCACTCAGGTTTTGATACAACCATTCTTCGTTTTGGAGGCTTGTTTGGAGAGAGTCGTAATCCAGGAGATTTTTTTAAGAATGGAAGGATAATTAAAAATCCTGAAGGTGTCATTAATATGATACATCAAGAGGATTGTATTGACATTATTCATAGAATTATTGAGAAAGGAATAGAAAATGAAGTGTTCAATGCTTGCGCAGATTCTCATCCAACAAGAAGAGACTTCTACACAAATGCCAAACGAAATTTAGGTTTTGAAGCACCTGTTTTTGAGGAAAATCAACCAATACAGAAGAAAATAATTAGTAGTGAGAAATTAAAAATAAAATTGAATTTTACTTTTAAGCATTCAGATTTTTTATCGATTTAAGAATACTTTCTTCTTCTTAAGTAATTGAAAACAAATCCGAAAATTGCTAATAAAACCAGCGGCAATACAATATTAAATACTTGCCAATACGTACGTTCTTGAAATGCTCTTTGTTTATTTAATAAATTAATTTTTAAAGACTTGTTTCGGAGGTTTATCAAACCATCATCTAACAAATAATCAACTGTATTTAATAAAAATTCTTTGTTTCCAAAGGCTTCTTGTGTCCATTTGTCAATAGATAAATCAGTAGGCTGATTATTCAAAATCTGATTTCTACCAATATCTCCATCAGCAATCACAACCATTTTATTAGCCGAGCTCACCTCTTTAAACAATGGGCTATCGAAAGGTTTTATTCTGTTTTTATACGCCGAATTAAAGTTTCCTTCTAATAATACACCCAATAATTGATGTCCACTTTTATAAGTTGCTTCTGTTGGTTCCTCAGCAACACTTGCTAATTCTACAAAATTTGGTGTTCCTAATTTGGACGTTAATAAAGAACTCACCAATAAAGGTGTTTTTTTTATGTTAGCGTTTTTTAGTGTATCAATCTGAGTTGTAAACTGTAAACGAACTGGGCGAATGTTTTTTGTAATAGAATGATTAGGGTTTCCATCAACTAACGGATGAAAAAACCATGGCAAATTTTGTACCTGTGTTTGATTGCCAAGATTACCTGTTGCAATAGGAATCTTTGCTGCGTATAAATCTTTAATTAAACTCGAGTTAATTCGTATTCCGTAACTGAATAGCAAATCGGTTAAATTTAAATCTCTAGGATAGGCTAACATTTTACCAGATTGCCTTAAGCTATCTTGATCTGCTTGAACATTGTCAATCATCCACAAGGTTTTTCCTCCATTAATAATAAATTGATCGAGCGTCAACTTTTCATTATCAGAAAACTTAATGGTGGGTTTGGCAATAATTGCCATATCAAAAGAACTTAAGTCTTTTAACGCTTTTTGTGGATTTGTCAATACAGAATCTAACGTGAATTTCGCTAAATTGTATTTACTGGCAACTTCACTTAAAAAGCTATAGAGCTGTACATCTTGCAATTCGCCATTACCAGTAATAACAGCAATGGTTTGCTTTTTAGTTCTACTGCTATTTTTAATTGCAGAAGTAAATGAATACTCTAAACTTTCAATTGCAAATTGTAATTGTTCGTCTTGAGATGTAGCATTAGAATTTGGTAATAAATTCACAATTTCTACCTTGTTATTGTACACAACTTCTGCCCAAGGAAAAATAATAGCTTCAGATAGTTTTCCAGCTTCTTCAACAGTTAGTTTACTAGGAAACATCCCTTTTTTAATCAATTCTTCTCTAAACGTATCTGGATTGATAAATTGAATTCTTATGCTAGAGTTTAGAGCTCTTAATTCTTCTAGGAATTGTTTTGTTTCTATTTGTAAACGTTTAAACTCTGAAGGAAAATCTCCTTGTAAGTATATTCTTATATACAAAGGGCTTTCTACAGCTGCTAGAATTGTTTTGGTGTTGACTTTTAATGTATATCGATTATCTTGGGTTAAATCAAAACGGTTATAATATTGATTTCCTATAACGTTTATCAGTAATAAACCAATCAGTAATTTTACTATGGTAGAAAAGTTTTTAGACATTACGTAACTGATTTTTAGTTAGTAATAGAAAGAAAACGGTTACCGAAATAAAGTATAGTATATCTCGAGTGTCAATTACACCACGACTAATACTTTTAAAATGCTCATTAATTCCGAATAATTGAATGGTATAACTATTAGAAGGAAACAAACTAGCGATAGCATCAAAACCATAGAATAATAAGAAAGTAATTAAAGTTCCAATGATAAAGGCTACAATTTGGTTTTTCGAAAATGTTGAGGTAAATAAACCAATAGAAGTATAAGTAGATGCCAATAGTAACAAACCAATATAAGAACCAATAGTACTTCCAATATCTAAATTCCCACTAGGGTCTCCAAGTTGAATAATTGTGTATACATAGGTTAATGTTGGTGCTAAGGCAATTACAATTAGTAGGAGTGAAGCTGAAAATTTTCCCAAAACAATTTGCCAATCAGTAATTGGTTTTGTTTTTAATGTTTCTATCGTTCCGCTATTTAATTCATCAGCAAAACTTTTCATTGTTATTGCCGGAATCAAGAATAACAGAATCCAAGGAGCAATAAAAAAGAAGCTATTTAAATCTGCAAACCCAGCATTTAAGATATTAAGATCGTCCTTAAAAACCCATAAAAATAATCCATTTACCAATAAAAACACTCCAATTACCAAATAGGCAATTGGAGATGCAAAAAATAAATTGAATTCTTTTTTAAGGATTGGAAACATGAATCTTAAATTATAGCTCTAGACGATAAATACGGTTATCTTCAAAATCGTCATCTTTTCTTTCTGGTTGCAATACAAATTGATGCTTTTCTATTAACGTAATTGAAGCAGTATTATTATGATGTGTAAATGCTTCAATGGTTTTTAATTGCATTGACGACTTTCCGAATTCTAAAACAGCTTCCATCGCTTCGTTCATATACCCTTCCTCTTGATAATCAGGATCTAATTCGCATCCAATTTCTGCGTAGTTGTTTTCTAAATCAACCTTATGATATACTATAGTTCCAATTAGCTGATTGCTATCTTCTTCTATTATCGCCCAAAAAATACGATTCTCTTTTTCAAATTCATCTAAACAAGTTTGAATAAACCCTTCTGCTTGATTCAAATTTTTAGGTGTTTCACGCTTTATGAATTCGTTAATTTCTTTATTAGAGCGCAATCTAAAAATTGCTTTCTTATCTTCAAAAGTTAACTGTCTTAATACTAGTCTTTCAGTTGAAAGCTCTGGAAAAATGGTGAATGAAAATTCTTGCATTTAATTTTAATATAATTGATTATTTATGTTTTCTTACTCTAGAACCATTGCTTTGTCTACGCTCCAGGCTTCTGGTTTTTGATTGAATAATATTTTTGTTTGTGCCCAAACTCCTTTAAATAAATCTGAGTTTCGGTAGTTTTCTAAATCTTGCTCCGTTTCCCAATAACTATAGGTAAAGAAGATTGTTGGATTGGTTTTATCTCTATACAATTCTAATAGCTGACACCCTTTTGTATTTCTAATATATTCTTTTTTCGCATTGAAATTTGAAAGAAAAGCCTCTATATGCTTTTCTTGAAATCCCATTTTTACAATTCGTACAAACATATAAATTTGTTAATAAAATTCTACTGTAATACTATCTCTATAACTCAATCCTAACAAGGTAGAAGCTCCACCAACCGACTTTAAATTACTGCGATAAATAGCAATTTCTAAAAAACCAGCTGAATTAAAAATGGCTAATTTATTACCATCATAATGTTTACGGTCTTCATCAATTTCGTAATTAATGATATCGTTGTACTTCTGTTGTATCTTATTAAAAGTATAGCGTCTTGCTTTGATTCTATAATCTCTCCCTTTGCCAATTTCTGTAAAAAGTTTCTTACTGATATTACTAATTACATTTCCGTAATTATCAATATAAATAACACTTCCTAAAATTTGAGCTTGTGTTGCATCAATTTTTGGTTGAATTTCGGTCATCTGCTTATATGACTTAATTTCTTTTCCGATAACGCCTAAATTTCCACCACGTGCAATAAAACAAGCAACTTGTACAAAGACATCTAGTACAGGGAAACTACTTTCTATTCTATCATGAATATTGATTTCAACAATTTGAGTTGGATTTATTTCAGAAGCAATCATAGAAATCAAGCCATTATCAGGACAAATAAAATAATGATTGTCTAATAATAAAGCAATGTGTTTGTTTTCTGAACTTAATTCAGAGTCAACACCAACAATATGAATGCTCTTATCTGGAAAACTTTTATAGGAGTTTTTTAAGATGTAAGCAGTTTCTGTGATGTTAAAAGGCGAAACTTCGTGGGTAATATCAACGATCTTTGCATCAGGTAATTCTGAGTAAATAGCACCTTTAACAGCGCCTACAAAGTGGTCTTTAGTCCCGAAATCTGTTGTTAATGTAATTAAAGACATGTAAAAACTACCTGTTGATTAGTTGTTTAAAAATTGATAAAAATTTTACACAAAGCTAATCAATTCTAGAATTTTATCCGTAATTTTCTTGTACAAATAGTAGATAGAATTTATCTTCTTTTGATTTATAAAAATAGTTGCAACATCTAATTTGTTAACCTCTTAAAATAGAATCATTTGACAGAAAGAATCATTGAACTTACAGACATCGACCCAAAAGAATTTTTTGGAACTCAGAATAGTACTATTACTTTATTGAAAAAATATTATCCGAAGATTAAAATTGTTGCCCGTGGTGCTAAATTGAAAATTTATGGGGAATCTGATATTCTTGATGAGTTTGAAAAACGATTTGAAATGATGATTAAGTATTTCAATAAATACAATAAGCTTGATGAAAACAGTATAGAACGTATAATTACAGAAACAGGTAAAGTAGCTAAAACAAGTTCTGTTGCTAAAGATGTTTTGTTGCATGGTGTTAATGGCAAGTTGATAAAAGCCTTGACTCAAAATCAACGTAAAATGGTTTCTCTAATGGGGCAAAATGACATGCTCTTTGCTGTTGGTCCAGCAGGAACAGGTAAAACATATACTGCAGTTGCTTTGGCTGTAAAAGCACTAAAAGATAAAGAAGTTCGTCGTATTATTTTAACTAGACCTGCAGTAGAATCTGGAGAGAATTTAGGCTTTTTACCAGGGGATTTAAAAGATAAATTAGATCCATATATGCAACCTTTATATGATGCGTTGCGAGATATGATTCCGCATGAAAGATTGGAATCACATTTAGAAAAAGGCGTTATTCAAATAGCACCTTTGGCATTTATGCGTGGTAGAACCTTAGATAATGCTTTTGTTATTTTAGATGAAGCACAAAATACAACACATAATCAAATGAAAATGTTTTTAACCAGAATGGGGAAAAACGCAAAGTTTATTATTACTGGAGATCCTGGACAGATAGACTTGCCTAGGAAACAGGTTTCAGGATTGAAAGAGTCTTTACTAGCATTAAAGGATGTAGAAGGCATTGCACATGTACATTTAGACGATAAAGATGTGGTTAGACATCGATTGGTAAAACGTATTATTTTAGCATATAAAAGTATAGAAACAGAATAGGAGTTGTTGGTAATTAGTCGTTCGTTTTTAGTAGTATAAACTTTCGAATTTTAGTTTTAGATTTTTCGCCCTAAAAGTTTACTTTTGCAGGCAACAACAACACAACAAAAAATGAATACAATTAACGAAACTAACTTTCAATTCCCGAATCAAAAATCGGTATATAAAGGTAAGGTAAGAGAAGTATACAATATCAATGATGATGTATTGGTAATGATTGCTTCTGATAGATTGTCTGCTTTTGATGTGGTTTTACCACGTCAAATCCCTTTTAAAGGACAAATTTTAAACCAGATTGCTACTAAAATGATGAATGATACTTCTGATATTGTTCCAAATTGGTTGGTGGCAACTCCAGATGAAAATGTTGCCGTTGGACATTTGTGCTCTCCTTTTAAAGTAGAAATGGTAATAAGAGGTTATATGTCTGGTCATGCAGCACGTGAGTATAAGGCTGGTAAAAGAGTTTTATGTGGTGTTGAGATGGCAGAAGGAATGCAAGAAAACGATAAATTCCCAACTCCAATTATTACACCATCTACCAAAGCAGAAAATGGCGATCATGATGAAGATATTACACGTGAAGCGATTTTAGCAAACCAAGTAGTTTCTGAAGAAGATTATATCGTTTTAGAAAATTACACAAGAGCATTGTTTCAACGCGGAACAGAAATTGCAGCTTCTAGAGGATTGATTTTAGTAGACACTAAATATGAATTTGGAAAAACTAACGATGGAGAAATTGTGTTAATTGATGAAATTCATACACCAGATTCTTCTCGTTATTTTTATGCTGATGGATATGAAGCACGTCAAGAAAATGGTGAGAATCAAAAACAATTGTCTAAAGAATTTGTTAGACAATGGTTAATTGAAAATGGATTTCAAGGATTAGATGGGCAACAAATTCCAGAAATGTCTGATGAAAAAGTAATCGAAATTTCGAATAGATATATAGAATTGTACGAGCAAATTACTGGTGAGGCATTTGTAAAAGCAACAACAGAAAATGTATTAGCTCGTATAGAAAAGAATGTAACGGAGTTTTTAACTTCAAAATAAAACCTCTCGACTCTGCTCGAGGTGACATCTAGTTTTGTCAATTCGATTGGAACAGAGAACAAACCAAACAATTATGATTATAGAACCAAGAACAAGAGGATTTATTTGTTTAACATCACATCCAACAGGTTGTGAGCAAAACGTACTCAATCAAATAGCATATGTAAAATCTAAAGGAGCAATTGATGGCGCTAAAAAAGTGTTGGTAATTGGTTCTTCTACAGGATTTGGGTTGGCATCTAGAATTTCTAGTGCTTTCGGATCTGACGCTGCAACAATCGGCGTATTTTTTGACAAGCCATCTAAACCAGGAAAAACAGGTTCTGCAGGTTATTATAATACAGCAGCTTTTGAAAAACATGCACATGAAGCAGGTTTGTATGCAAAAAGTATTAATGGTGATGCGTTTTCTAACGAGATCAAGCGTAAAACTCTAGATATGATCAAAGAAGACTTAGGTCAAATTGATTTGGTTATTTATAGTTTGGCTTCACCGGTAAGAACACATCCAGAAACAGGAACACGTTACAAGTCCGTTTTAAAACCAATTGGAGGCGTTTTTTCAAATAAAACGGTAGATTTTCATACAGGAAATGTTACTGAAATTTCTATCAATCCAGCAGAAGGAGAAGATATTGCAAATACTGTTGCCGTAATGGGTGGTGAAGATTGGAAAATGTGGATGGATGCATTACAATCAGAAAACTTATTATCTGAAGGAGCAACAACGGTTGCCTATTCTTATATTGGCCCTTCTTTAACAGAAGCCGTGTATAGAAAAGGAACTATTGGTGCAGCAAAAGACCATTTAGAAGCAACTGCTTTTACTATTACTGACGATTTAAAATCGATTGGAGGAAAAGCTTACGTTTCTGTAAATAAAGCATTGGTAACTCAAGCGAGTTCTGCAATTCCAGTGATTCCATTATACATTTCTTTATTGTATAAAATAATGAAGGCAAAAGGAATTCATGAAGGTTGTATTGAGCAAATTCAACGTTTGTATAGCGAACGTTTATTTGGAGGTGATTTAGCCTTAGATGCAAATGGAAGAATCCGTATTGACGATTTAGAAATGCGTGAAGATGTACAAGCTGAAGTTGCTGAACTTTGGAAAACAGCATCAACAGAAAACTTATCAGAAATTGGAGATTTAGCAGGATATAGTGCTGATTTCTTTAATTTATTTGGATTTAAAGTAGCGGGAATTGATTATGATGCAGATGTAAATGAAATGGTTGCGATACCTAGTGAACAATAGACTCATAAGAACTTAATTATAGAACCCTACAAATATTTTTGTAGGGTTTTGTTTTACTATCTTGTAGCAAAATTTAAGTATGAAAGCAGTAACTGTTAAAAAAATCAAAGACGAGTTGGGCTATAAAAACTCAAAAGAGTTGATTGATTTATGTTTACGCTTATCAAAATTTAAGAAAGAAAACAAAGAACTTTTAACCTATTTGTTGTTTGAGTCTTCTGATGAAGAATCTTATATAGAAAGTGTAAAAGAGCAAGTAGATGAATTGTTCGAGCAAATAAATACAAAGAGTTATTTTTATATTAGAAAGAGTGTTCGAAAAATCTTGACACTTACAAAAAAGTTTATTAGATATTCTCAAAACAAAGAAACAGAAGTTGAATTACTTTTATATTTCTGTAAAAAATTAAAAGCCTTTAAACCTTCAATAGATAAAAGCCCGAGGTTAGTAAACACACTTGATAGGCAGGTGTTATTAGTTAAAAAAACAATTGCAACATTGCACGAAGATTTGCAATATGATTATCAAATTGAATTGGATAATTTAATAGGGAAGTAATAGCATTTAGTAATTGGTTGCTAACTTAACTAAGATTTGTATATTGTAGCTCTTAATCAATAAATTAAAAAAAATGAAAGCACGTATTTCCCAATTATCAGTATTGTTTTTTGTGATGAGTTTATTCTTTGTTACAACAAGTCAAGCTCAAGAAACCACAACTAAGAAACCAGAAAAAGAATTTAAAGTTTCTGTAAAAATATTAAAAAAATATATTGGTACGTACTCTTTTGATAATGGAATGGGGGCAGTAATTACATTTAAAGACGGTAAATTGTATGGAGCTCAAGCAGATGCTTCTGAACAAGCAATGCATTTATTTGCAGTTTCTAAAACCAAATTCAAATTAAGAGCAATGGGAGCAGAACTCGAATTTGATTTAAATGATAAAGGAAAGGTTACTGGGTTTACTTTTTTTCAACAAGGTCAAGAAATGTACGGATCTAAAGATTAAAACAAATATTTCAACAATATTCATATATTACAAAGGCAACCATTATAAAGGTTGCCTTTTTTTTGTGAAACAACATCTAGAAATTTTATTTTTTTTGTAACTAAAATAACTAGTCTGTCGTCTAAACTTTATAATTCAAAAACATACTGTATGAAAACAAAAAAAACAATTCAATCTTTTCTATTTATGGCATGCTGTTTCTTGCTTGTAAATGCGGGTTTTGCTCAAAGCAATACATCAACAAAGAAAAATGACGTGACTGTGACAAAAAAAGGAACAAAAGAAATTAAAGTACCACTAAAAACATTAAAAAAATATGTCGGAACCTATATGATAAACCCAGATAGAGACGTCGTAATTACCTTAGAAAACAACCAATTATTTGGGGAACCAACTGGGCAAACAAAAGTGGGGTTTACTCCAAAATCAAATACAAGGTTTTATTTAAACGAAATTGATGCAGAATTAGAATTCAATCTTGATAAATCTGGTACAGTAACTGGAATCACATTATTTAAAGGTGGAAGAGAAATGCACGCAACTAGGTTGTAATTAAAACAAGTATTTCCACAATATTCTTATACTTACAAAGGCAATCAAAATAGCGGTTGCCTTTTTTAATTGAACAGCATTTAGCAGTTTGTTGCTCATTCTACTTCCAATTTGTCCTCCAATAAAAACGGTTACTAATAAAATAGAAGTTAATTCCCAATCAATTGCAAACTCAGGATTTATATATTGACCAGCTAACCCAGCTATAGAATTCACCAAGATAAAGAAACTCGCAGTAGCAGCAATCTTTTTTGATGTGTTCCAATTAGACAAGTGCAAAAGAGGAGCTAAGAAAATTCCGCCACCAATTCCAACCATACCTGAAACAAAACCAATAATTCCGCCATAACCAGCATTTCTTGCCAAATTATTCTTGGAAGTATTTTTATGGGCCGGAACAATTTTCTTAGAAAGCCACATGGTAATTGCAGCAAATAACAAAGTGAATCCTAATAAAATAAAGAAAATAGTTTGATTTATTTCTAATAATCCACCAACAAAAGCTAAAGGAATACTAAACAAAGCCAATGGTAGTACTTTTTTCCAATCATAGCATTTTTGATTTGCAAAATAAATAACATTTCCAGAGACAACTAAGATATTACAGAGCAAAGCTGTAGATCTAATTTGTGTATATGCAATTCCGGTTAACGCTAAGACAGCTAAATAGCTAGAGCCACCTCCAAAACCAACAGAAGAGTACAAAACAGCAACCAAAAAAAATAAGCTAATGATGTGCCAGTTTGTATAAATGATATCAAAAATAAAATGAGTATCCATACAAGACAAATATATAATTCAAAAAATTAGAAATGCGATTATTCTAACTCAAAATGCATTCAGTCGATAAATAAATGTTGTAAGTAGAAAAAACGGATAAAATCAAATCAAAAGTAGTAGATTAGTTCATCGAAAATGAAATTCAACATTTGCCAATATGAGTAATTATCACATCAAACATCTAGAAGAATATTATCAAGTTTATAGAAAATCAATTAGAGAGCCAGAAATGTTTTGGGAAGAAATTGCTGAAGAGCATTTTTTATGGAGAAAAAAATGGGATACCGTACTTGATTGGGACTTTAAAAAAACTGAAGTAAGATGGTTTGAAGGTGCTAAATTAAATATTACTGAGAACTGTATTGATCGGCATTTGGCAACACGAGGAGATAAAACGGCCATTCTTTTTGAACCGAACAATCCAGATGAAAAAGCAGAGCATATAACCTATAAGCAATTACATGAAAGAGTAAATCAGTTTGCAAATGTATTAAAAGCCAAGAATGTTGGTAAAGGAGATAGAGTTTGTATTTATGTTCCTATGATTCCAGAATTGGCAATTTCTGTATTGGCCTGTGCTAGAATTGGTGCGATACATTCAGTTGTTTTTGCAGGATTTTCATCCACAGCATTGTCAACAAGAATTAACGATTCAGATTGTAAAATGGTGATTACTTCTGATGGATCATACAGAGGAGCAAAAACCATCGATTTAAAAGGAATTGTAGATGAAGCGTTGGAAAGCTGTCCCGGTGTAGAAAATGTATTGGTTGTTAAAAGAGTCAATACAGAAATAAATATGAAAGAAGGAAGAGATCATTGGCTGCAACCTTTATTAGACAGTGCATCTACAGTTTGTGAAGCAGAGATAATGGATGCAGAAGATCCGTTGTTTATTTTATATACATCTGGTTCTACTGGGCAACCAAAAGGTATGGTGCATACAACTGCTGGGTATATGGTGTATACTGCATATACATTTAAAAATGTTTTCCAATACAAAGAGAACGATATTTATTGGTGTACTGCGGATATTGGTTGGATTACTGGACATAGTTATATTCTATATGGACCATTAGCAAATGGTGCTACTACCGTACTATTTGAAGGGGTGCCAAGTTATCCTGATTTTGGTCGTTTTTGGGAAATTGTAGAGAAACATAAGATTAGTCAATTTTATACTGCACCAACAGCTATTAGAGCCTTAGCAAAACAAGGAACTGAATTGGTAGAGAAGTATGATTTATCATCTTTGAAAGTATTAGGATCTGTTGGAGAACCTATCAACGAAGAAGCTTGGCATTGGTACAATGATAATATTGGGAAAAAGAAAAGTCCAATTGTAGATACTTGGTGGCAAACAGAAACTGGTGGAATTATGATTACTCCAATTCCGTATGTAACACCAACAAAACCAACCTATGCAACCTTGCCGTTTATAGGAATTCAACCCGCATTAATGGATGAAAAAGGTGAGGAGTTAATTGGGAACCAAGTAGAAGGACGTTTGTGTATTAAATTCCCTTGGCCTTCTATTGCTAGAACTATTTGGGGAAATCATCAACGATATAAAGAAACTTATTTTTCTGCCTATGATGACATGTATTTTACAGGCGATGGTGCGTTGCGAGATGAGGTTGGTTATTATAGAATTACAGGTAGAGTAGATGATGTGATTATTGTTTCTGGCCATAATTTAGGAACTGCACCAATAGAAGATGCAATTAATGAACATCCTGCAGTTGCAGAATCTGCAATTGTTGGTTTTCCTCATGATGTCAAAGGAAATGCATTATATGGATATGTGATTTTAAAAGATGTTGGAGAATCTAGAGATCAGAATAATTTACGTAAAGAAATCAATCAAATAATTACAGAACATATTGGTCCAATTGCAAAATTAGATAAAATTCAGTTTACTGATGGATTGCCAAAAACACGTTCTGGAAAAATTATGCGTAGAATTTTACGAAAAATTGCCCATAATGAAATGGATAATTTGGGAGATATTTCTACACTCTTAAACCCAGATGTAGTACAGAGCATTATTGAAAATAAATTATAAATGGAAAACATTAGAAAATATTTAGAAACAACCATTTCTATTGAAGATGTTGATTGGGCGTTTTTTATTTCTAAACTAACAAAGAGAACCTTTGGAAAGAAAAAAAAGCTATTAAATGTTGGCGAAACAGAAAACCATATTTCGTTTCTAGAAAATGGAATTGTTCGTTTTTTAATGCCCAATGAAGATCCATCGAAAGAAGTTACTTTTGGATTTTGTTTTGAAGATGAATTTGTAAGTGCTTACGATTCCTTTTTAATCCAAAAACCATCGCTATATAGTTTAGAAACATTAACAAATGTGTCTATGTGGAGTATCACATATGCCGATTTACAAAAGGTTTATAATCAAACAAAAATTGGTGATAGATTAGGAAGGTTGTCTTCAGAAAGACTCTTTTTAATAAAGTCTAAAAGAGAACAATCTTTGTTAAATGACACTGCAGAAGAACGGTATTTGAAATTATTTAAAGAGCGTCCAAATCTGATAGAAAAAATCCCATTAAAATACATAGCATCTTATATAGGTGTTACAGCTCAAGCATTAAGTAGAATCCGAAAACGAATTTCTTAACTTAGGTTCATTTCATAGGTTAAATTAAGGTTGGTTCTTTGCGCTCTATAAATTATGAGCAGATGGAGATATTAATTTTAATTATCGTTTTATGGTATTCAGGGTTGTTTTTTCAGACCTTTTTTTTACATAGATATGCGGCACATCAATCTTTTAGAATGTCAAGTTTAGGAGAAAAAGTATGCTTCTTTTTAACCTGGTTAACACAAGGTTCAAATTACTTAAGTGCTTACGGATATGGGGTAATGCATCGAATGCATCACGCCTATGCCGATACAGAAAAAGACCCACATTCACCAAAATATGATAAAAGCGTATTTAGTATGATGTGGCGTACTAAAAATACCTATCAAGATATCAATAATAAGAGAATTTCAATTGAAGAGAAGTTTACCAAAAATGTACCGCAATGGGAAGGTTTTGATAAGTTTGCAAGCTCTAAACTTTCTAGATTAACTTGGGGAACTTTGTATCTCTGCTTTTTTATTGTGTTTGCAACTGCTTGGTGGCAATGGTTGCTTTTACCTGTTGCTTTTTTAATGGCTCCAATTCATGGTGTAATTATCAATTGGTTTGCACATATTTATGGATATGTTAATTTTAAAGTAAGCGATACTTCTAAAAACTTATTGCCTTTTGATTTCTTAATGATGGGAGAAGGATATCATAACAATCACCACGCACATAGTAGTCGCGCAAATTTTGGTGGTGTAAAATGGTTCGAAATAGATATTACCTACTGTATTATGGTTGTTTTAGATAAAGTAAAGTTGATTCAACTTAAATAAAATAACTTGATTTATAAATAATTAAAAATTGCAGCTCCAAAATAGATATACAAACTACATAATATAAACTCACCAATAAAAACACCTAAAATAACATTCTTAAAAGGAGTTTTTAAAATCCCGGTAACATAACAGATAATATCTGTTGGAACAAAAGGGAAGATAGACCAACCTGCAACTAATAAGGTAGATTTTGGAGTATCTAACTTTTTTTTCCATGAAGAAATCTTTGAAGGAAATTTCTTTTCTAAATAAGAGCTAAATCCTAATAAATCAGAAAAGTAGTATAATGAGGTTGCAGAGAAAAGGACTCCAATTATAGAAATTAGTAAAACCAATAACAATTGATCTGGAAATAATAATCCACCACCAATTACAAAAGGTGTACTGGGAATTAAGAAAAAGCCTCTGATTAACGTTAGTAAAGTATATACTAACAACATTTCGTTTTGAAATTTTTGTATAAAAGCAACTAAATATTCTGCTGTGACAATTTCTGGGTTAAGTAGATACGCAATCACTAATCCGATAAGTAGTGCAATCCAGATGGCGTAAATAAGTGTTTTTCCTTTTTTTAGCATTTATTTGTAATATTTGGTTGTGATATATATGACGATTCAAATTTAAAAAAGTAACAGTTTTTGTGAAGTTTGTTAATCTGTCATGCTTTTATATTGTGGCATATCATTTGACAAAAAAGAGGTAGCTATTTAAAGAGTTCACAAAAAATAATACAACATGCAACATCTATATACCTCATCAGAAAAAAAGAAAAAGAAACCCAAAGTAACAATTGGGACAGCGTTTAAAACGATTATTTGGCCAAGAAGGAATTTGGTTTTTATTGGATTGATTTTAATCGTTGTCAAAAGTTTATCAGGTTTAATATTGCCATGGCAAAGTAAAATATTGTTAGATGATGTAGTTCCAAATAAAGATTTTGATAAATTATATTCATTGCTAGTAATTGTAGTTATTGCAATTACCTTGCAAGCAATTACTTCTTTTTTATTGACACGGATCTTAAGTGTTCAGGCGCAATACTTAATTTCAGAATTAAGAGCACAAGTACAAAAGAAAGTACTGTCTTTACCCATTAGTTTCTTTGACAATACAAAATCGGGAGCATTAGTCTCTCGAATTATGAGTGATGTTGAAGGCGTTCGTAATTTAATCGGAACAGGGTTGGTGCAACTAGTGGGAGGAACAATTACCGCTATAATTTCGTTAATAATTCTAATTGATTTAAATCCATGGATGACATTATTTGTTTTTCTGCCTATTTCAATTTTTGGTTTAGTGGCATTGAAAGCATTTAAATTTATTCGTCCAATTTTTAGAACTAGAGGCCAAATAAATGCAGAGGTAAAAGGGAGATTGACAGAAACCTTGGCAGGTGTGCGAGTGATTAAAGCATTTAATGCAGAAGCGCAAGAAAACAAAACCTTTGAAAAAGGGGTAGATAAGCTATTTCAGAACGTAAAAAAGAGTTTAACTGCGACTGCAATTATGACAAGCTCTTCAACATTCTTGATAGGTATTGCTACCACAGGAATTATGGGGATAGGTGGTTATTATATGATTGATGGTAGCATGACTTCTGGAGAGTTTCTGTTTTTTACGTTAATTCTTGGATTTATGATTGCACCCATTGTACAGATGAGTAATATTGGAAGTCAATTAACAGAAGCCTTGGCGGGTTTAGATAGAACTGAAGAGTTGATGAATATGGAAGCTGAAGAAGATGATGCTGAAAGAACCATTCAATTAGAAACGATAAAAGGAGATATAAAATTTGATAACGTTTCTTTTTCTTACGAAGAAGGAAAAGAAGTATTGAACAACATTAGTTTTGATGTTCCTAAAGGGACCGTTACCGCTTTGGTTGGTAGTTCTGGTTCTGGGAAATCTACCATTGCAGGATTATCTGCCACTTTTTTAAATCCAAAATCGGGTTTGATAACGATAGATAACAAAGATATTTCTAAAATAAAATTAAGTAGTTACCGTAAACATTTGGGTGTTGTATTACAAGATGAGTTTTTATTTGAAGGAACGATTCGAGAAAATATTCTATTTCCAAGACCAAATGCTACAGAAACTGAATTACAAAATGCGGTAAAAGCAGCCTATGTAAATGAATTCACGGATCGTTTCGATGATGGACTGGAGACACTAATTGGAGAAAGGGGTGTAAAGCTTTCTGGTGGACAGCGCCAACGATTGGCAATAGCTAGAGCCATATTAGCAAACCCTAAAATTATTATTTTAGACGAAGCGACTTCTAGTTTAGATACAGAAAGCGAAGCATTGATTCAGAAAAGTTTATCTGAATTGATGAAAGAAAGAACCACCATTGTGATTGCACACAGGTTAAGTACCATTAAGCAAGCAGATCAAATATTGGTAATAGAAGCAGGGAACATTGTAGAGAGAGGAACCCATGATGAACTGATTGAGAAACAAGGTAGATATTACGAGTTGTATACCTATCAATCAAAAATTTAAAAAAGAAAAAGGGTTTATTAAATAAACCCTTTTTCTTTTGCTGAATGTATTAGCTCTCTATCTTCAGTA